>Ga0209554_1002865_pt1 | contig 11530 bp, 16 predicted proteins | sample MarorgKNORR_S2LV_5_FD_188221 | JGI IMG/M metagenome (GOLD analysis project Ga0209554, IMG submission 188221) | Marine microbial communities from the Southern Atlantic Ocean, analyzing organic carbon cycling - Bottom_A/KNORR_S2/LV (SPAdes) (version 2) | ecosystem: Environmental > Aquatic > Marine... | reverse complement strand
AACCAGGCCATCGGATGGCTGCGGAAGGAATGCCGTTCCCTTGGCGGTGGAACGGTACTACGATTTCCACGGATTTAGATGTCATCTGGGGAATGTCGGTTCATTATCTTTTGTGATTATTGATGGTTTGACAATCAAACATCGCCGTTTCTGTGGTGGTATGCTTGAATCACTTGTTTTTAACTGACGAATAAAATTGACTTGCATAGTCAAGCCATGCGAGTAACCCAATATCAAGCCCCTGTACGGAAACGTATAACAGGGCAAAAAAATTATCGATCGGGAGGTTACGAACAAGATGCCACATGCTGAATTACTTCGAATGACGACCCAAATTGCTTCTTCCTATGTCAGCAACAATGAAATTCCAGGATCGCAAATTCCCGACGTGATTCAATCGGTCTTCACGAGTTTGAGCGCGCAGAACCACGACCCGGCGGAACCGACGCAGAATAAGAAGAAACCCGCAATTTCGATCCGCCGCTCGATCAAGCCCGACTATATCGTCTGCCTCGAAGACGGCAAGAAACTGAAGATGCTCAAGCGTCACCTGCGCACCACTTACGGCCTGACGCCCGAAGAATATCGCGCGAAATGGGGGTTGCCAGCCGATTACCCCATGGTCGCTCCGAATTATGCCGCCCAACGCTCGGCGTTCGCCAAGAAGATCGGCCTCGGGCGCAAGAAGACCCGGGCCAAGCCTGGACGCAAGGCGAAAGCAGCGAAATAGGCCGCGCCCGTTATTGCGCAGCCGCAGTCGCATGAACGCCCCGGCAACCTCCCGTAAATACGTCCCTCTCCGCCGTCGGCCTTCGACGGCGCAGCGCCTTTGGCTCGGCCATGGAGTCGCTCAACCCGGCGGCAAGCTGCCCTTGTTCGATAGCCAAGGCCAAACCATAAATACGCAGACCATCAAGGCCTGTATCCGGGAAGGCTGGGCCGAACCCTGGATGTCGAACCCGATCAAACCCGACTGGCTGGTTTGCCGCCTGACCGACGCCGGCCGCGAGGCCATCGGCGGCGGCAAACACGCCAAGGCCGAGACCGAATAGAACTCTGGCCTCGACCGGTTCCCGCACGCCTGAAAGTCCGCCCCCTTGACCTCGCCAAACCCCGCGAAAAGAGGCGTCATCCCCCTCGACGCCGCCAGTCTGGTTATCCTCCGCGGCCAGGGGGATGCGACCGAAGTCTTGATGGGCCGGCGGCGGCCGCGCGCCGCGTTTCTACCCAATGTCTTTGTCTTTCCCGGTGGCCGTACCGACAGCGATGATGCCCGGGCGCCGCCTGGCCTGGGCTTACGCCCCGAAGTCGAACAAAAAGTGAAGCGACGTTGCACGGGCTCGCCGGCCATGGCGCTCGCCGTGGCCGCCCTGCGCGAGACATTCGAGGAGACCGGCCTGCTGCTTTGCGGCGCGCCCGATCAGCCACCGATCGTCGGCAACGCGCCGATCTGGCGGGCCTATGAGGCGGCCGGGCTGACGCCGGATTTCAAACGGCTCGAATATATCGCCAGGGCGATCACGCCGCCGGGATCGAAACGCCGCTTCAACACCCGTTTCTTCATCGCCCGGGGCGACGACGCCCATGGCCGGTTGCTGCGGGACGGGGAACTGCTCGATCTGCAATGGATTCGCCTGGCCGATGCGGCACGGGTGCTGGAGATTGTCGACGTCACCGCCTTCGTTCTCCGGGAGGCCGCCTTCCACCTAACCGCCACCCCCGAAGCCCGCGCCCGGCGGCCCGTGACCCTGTTGTGCTACGTCAACGGCAGGCGCCGTTATATACCTGAACGACGCGGCCCTTGACAGGGTGGGGATCGCCGTTATGGTGCGCGCTCGGCATTCCCACATCTTTCAATCGAACCCCCAGGGCGCGTCATGGCCAAGACAAACAACATTCTGATCAAACTCGAGAGCACCGCGGGCACGGGGTATTATTACACCACCAAGAAGAACCCGCGGAACAGCACCGAGAAATTCGTTTTCCGCAAATATGACCCGGTGGTGCGCAAGCACGTCGAGTTCAAGGAAGCCAAAATTAAGTAATTTATGCGCCTCGCCAAGGGGCGGGGCGCTTAAGCGCGGTATATTGAAAACAGCTGCTCAGCCGAGCGCCGCGATGACTTGGTTGCGGCCGTTGTTCTTGGCCTCGTAGAGCGCCTCGTCGGCGCGTTTGACCAGATCGTCGGGCGTCGCATCGCGAGGGTCGGCCACGGCGACGCCGATGCTCGCGGTCACCGCCAGCCCGTCCTCGATGAGCGAGGCGGCGAAGGGCGTGGCCTCGATATCCCGGCACAGGCGCGCGGTGATCGCACGGGCGGTGTCCATGTTCGTATCGGACATCACGACGACGAATTCCTCACCGCCGAGACGCGCCGCGAGATCGCTCGCGCGGATCGAATTTTCCAATCGCCGCGCCAGTTCGCGCAGCACCTGATCGCCGGCGACATGGCCGTGGGTGTCGTTGACCGACTTGAAGAAATCGATGTCGATGATGGCACGGCGAGCGGCCGGCCGTCGCCCTTCGAACGCTCCAGCATGGCCGCCAGGTGGCTGTCCAGATAGTGGCGATTGTAGAGCCCCGTCAGGCTGTCGGTGATCGCCATGGAAATCGAGCGCTGATAGGTGCCGCGCAGCCGCTCCTGATAGCGATGATGGCGGATCTGGTTGCGCGCCCGCGCCAGCAACTCGTTCTTGTCGATAGGCTTATAGAGATAATCGTTGACCCCCAGGTCGAGGCCCTTGGCCAGCTTGTCGTCATCGGCCTCGTCGATCAGCATGAGCAGCGACACATTGCGCGTCTCGTCACGGCTACGCAGATGCGAGCACACCCGCAGCCCGTCGGCCTCGCCGAGATCGACGCTGACGATAATCAGATCGAAGGTCTCGGTGAGCGCGGCCTGCGCTTCCTCGCCGCTCGCCACGCAGATCACATGATGTTTGTCGGCGAGCACATTTTCGATCAGCTGGCGGTCGAAGGGCTCGTTTTCGACCACCAGAATACGTCCCCCCGCGCCGTTGTCGTCGTCCGCGCCGGCCGCATCGAGGGCGCCGAATTGAAGACTGATGTTGTCGCGGAGCCTGAGCTCGTCGAGAGCCAGCTTCATGCGCAGCAGAGACCGCACGCGAGCGAACAGGGCGACATCGTTGATCGATTTTGTCAGGAAGTCGTCGGCCACGGCGTCGATGCCGCGTATGCGGTCGGCGGCGGCGTCAAGCGCGGTGACCATGACCACCGGAATATGGTTCAACTCGGGATCGCCCTTGAGGCGTCTGCACACCTCGTAGCCGTCAATGCCGGGCATCATGACATCGAGCAGGATGATGTCGGGTCGCACGTCGCCGGCAATCCTGAGCGCCTCGAGGCCGTCGGCGGCGGTCACCACGTCATAATATTCGGCGGTGAGTTTCGCTTCGAGTAGTTTGACGTTGAGCGGTTGGTCATCGACCACGAGGACGCGCGCCGACATGGTGTTACCCTAGGCCGCGAAGGTTTTTACGGTTTCGATAAACTGGGTCACCGAGATGGGCTTGGCGATATAGGCCTCGCAGCCGCCTTGGCGCATCTTTTCCTCATCGCCCTTCATGGCGAAGGCGGTCACGGCGATAATCGGAATATGTTTGATCGAATCGTCGTTCTTGATCCAGCTCGTCACCTCCAGCCCCGATACTTCCGGGAGCTGGATATCCATGATGATCAGGTCGGGGTGATGATCGCGGGCCAATTGCAGCGCCTGCTTGCCGTCCTTGGTCTGAAGCGTTTTGTAACCATGCGCTTCAAGCAAATCCTGAAAGAGCTTCATATTAAGCTCGTTGTCTTCGACGATGAGAACGGTCTTGGGCATGTGCGCGATCCTTGAGTAGCTGCCCAACCATGAGGCCTTGTTCGACCAGGTTCGGCTAAGCCCATGCGGCTTGAAAAGCTCGCAATCCCATGTCTTAGTAAAGAAAGGTTAATTATTTCTTACTTTAGTCATCCCATGCGTATCGGAATCGACCTGGGCGGAACCAAGATCGAGGCGCTGGCGCTCGATGATGCGGGCGTCGAACTCGGCCGCCGTCGCTCCGCCACGCCCCAAGGCGATTACGATGGCACCATACGGGCCATGGTTGAACATGTCACCGCCCTGGAATCCGAAACCGGGCACCGAGGAAGCATCGGCGTCTGCATGCCAGGCGCCGAATCCCTGGCCACCGGCCTGATCAAGAACGCCAACTCCGTCTGCCTGATCGGCAGACCCCTGGCAAGCGATCTGGCGGCGGCGCTGGAGCGGCCGGTACGGCTCGCCAACGACGCCAACTGCTTTACCCTTTCCGAGGCGACCGACGGCGCCGCGGCGGGCGCCGACATGGTGTTCGGGGTGATTCTCGGCACCGGCGTCGGCGGCGGCTGCGTAGTCGACGGACGCATCCTCGCCGGCGTCAACGGGATCTGCGGTGAATGGGGCCACAACCCCCTGCCCTGGCCAACCGACGACGAACGGCCGGGACCACCCTGTTATTGCGGACGCGAAGGCTGTGTCGAGACCTTTCTATCGGGCTCCGGCCTGGCCCGCGACTATGCACGGGACGGCAATACCGAGCCCTCTGAAATCGCCCGGCGGGCGGCGGCCGGCGAACCGGCGGCCAAGGCCGCCGTGGAGCGCTATTGCGACCGGCTCGCCCGGGCACTGTCCACGGTGATCAATATTTTCGATCCCGACGTCATCGTCCTCGGCGGCGGCATGTCTAACATCGACGCCCTCTATGGCGAGGTTCTCGGCCGCTGGGGGTCTTACGTTTTCTCGGATCGCGTCGACACCCGCCTTGTCGCCGCCAAATACGGCGATGCCAGCGGTGTCCGCGGCGCCGCCTGGCTGTGGCCGCGCTAGTCTTGGTTGGGCGTTAAAGCCAGTCCTCTTCGAGGGGATAGCTCGACAGCTGCTCGATGCCGTCCCTGGTGATCAAGACCTGTTCCTCGAGCTTGACTCCTTCCTTGCCGCCCTCGACGCCGATGAAGGATTCGACACACAGGGTCATGCCTTCCTCGAGCACGCCGTCGTAGCCCTTGGCGGCATAATCCAGGCCGTGTTTGATCGAGGGATATTCATCGGCCAGGCCGACGCCATGCATCATGCTGCCGTAGCGGTTCGAGGCGAACTCGTCGGGAATCGCCCAGGCCAGCTCGGATATCTCGCGGAATGACCTGCCGGCCTTGAGGATCGATTTGTTGCGCTCGACCTGCTCGACCGCCTTGGCGTAGAGCCGGCGCTGTTCGTCGTCGGGGGCGGCGCCACAGACCCAGGCCCGAGAAATATCGGCGCAATAGCCATAGGGGCCGATCAGATCGGTGTCGAAACTGACCATGTCGCCGCGCTCGATCACGCGCATGGAGCATTCGCGGAACCAAGGATTGCTGCGCGGCCCCGAGGACAGCAGGCGGGTCTCGATCCATTCGCCGCCGAGGCGAATGTTGGTCTCGTGCAGTTTGGCCCACAAGGCATTTTCGGAGATCCCGGGCTCCAGTGCCTCCCGCATGGCCCCCATGGCGGTCTCGCAGACCTCGATGGCGGCCTTCATCAGGGTGATCTCCGCCACCGATTTGACGGCGCGGGCGTGTTCCATCACCGCCTGCCCGTCCATGATTTCGACGCCGTGGCCCCGGATGGAGTCACAGCCGAGATGGGACAGCCCATCGATGGCCAGCCGTTTGTTGCCGCCGCCGTGCTCGGCCACCAGCCGGGCGATCGCGCCGCCGAAGGCTCGCGCCCTGTCCTCGGCGTTGGCGCCGGCGGCGAAATAATAAAACGACGGCATCACGCGATACTCATCGACCGTCGGCAGGCCGGCCACGAGATGGGGGTGATCGGCGTAATCGAACAGCGTCACCGGCCCCCGGGTGAGAACCAACACGCAGCGCGTCTCGTAATGGCTCGACCAGATCTGCATGTTGGTCGCATCGGTGGCGTAGCGCGTGTTGATCTGATCGAACAGAAGGATACCGGCATAGTCGCGCGCCTCCAGTTCCCGGCGGACCCGGCCCAGGCGATAGAGCCTGACCGCATCGAGATCGACCGGCGCCCGGCTGAATTCCATGGCCCCGTGCTGGCGCGGCGCCTTGCCGCGGCGCGCGGTTTCGACGGCATGTATCGGCAAGACGAAACTCCCCTGGATATGGTTAGAATTTCACTAACGAAATGTTAACGAACTTCATCGAAAATAGAGCCTGGAACAGTGTCTTTCCCGCTCGGTTTCCACGGTTTTCGACCGTGGCGGCCGCAACCTTCGGACCGGAGGCTATAGGCGAGAGATGATGGGTGCAAGCACAAGCGCAACGAGGCGGAAGGCGAGCGTCGGCGCCGTATGCGTAACCTTGATGTGCCTGGCCTTTGGCGCCGCGGTGTTCACCGACCAAGCCCGCGCCCGGGAACTCGGGCTCACGCCGAGCCATGTATTCGGCCTGTGGACGAACATCAACGCCGCTCTGGTTTCGGTCGCCGATGCGTCTAGCGGGGGCCATAACTTGGACGATTCGCTGACCTCGACCAAACCCGACCGGTTCGAGAACAAGAAACCGGCCGACGTGCTGGCGCGCGCCATCGAGTTCCGCGCCAAACTCGACCGGCTGCTCGCCGAGCATGGCATGGCGCCGACGAAACGCTACCCGCGCGGCGCGGGCAGGGTGACACCGAGCGTGGTGTTCCTCAACTCGGGCCTCTTACTCGACGCTGTCGTCGGCTGGATCATCGCCAATACGGCCAAGCGACAACTGGTCAGCCCGTTCTACGCGCACCACGCCTTCAGCGGCAAGACACCCAGCGACGTCTTCGGAATGGTCGATTTGGCCAACCGTCGGATCGATCGGATTCTGGCGATCGCCGAGAGCTGTCACTTTTTTGTCCAGGAGCCGATCAATTGTTCAACGCCCTGAACAGCATCAAGATCAAGACACTGGGCTTCTTCATCGCCGTCCTGTTCACCGTGACGGGCGTCACCGTCGTCGTCACCTCGACCTTTACCATCCAGGAGGTCGGCGGCCTCGAGGAAAAGTGGCGCGAATTCGACACCGGCGCGGCGGCCAAGATGGCTTTCCTCAGCGATCTGCGGGACGCCGTCGGCTTCGGCGGGATGATCCACCAGTTCAAGAACTATGTGCTGCGCATGGATCGACGGCGGATCGTCGGTATCCAGGCGAAGATCCGCGACGCCACGGTCGCACTGACAGCTTACCAGGCGGTGGGCGGCAGTGATCGGGAAAAGGCCGCGCTGAAGGCCATCGGCGATGTCATCGCGCGTTACGCGGACAACCTGGCGATTGCCGAGAGAATGGCAAGCGTGGGGAGAACCCCGGCCGAGATCGACAAGGTGGTCAAGATCGACGACTTGCCGTTGGTGGAAGCGATGGCGGTGCTCGACGTCGAGCTGCTGGCGGCCCGCCAGGCCAGCGCGGCCGCGGTTTACAGCTCCGTTGCCTCGGTGTCTCTGTTCATGGAGACCGCGAGGGCCGTCGTCGGTGTGGTTCTCATGGTGCTGGCCGTGGGCTTTTTCTGCTACTTGAAATCGCGATCTGAACGGAATCAGGCGTTGGGGGATCTGGCGAAAAAAACGGCCATCCTCGAGGCATCGCTGAACAACGTCGACCAGGGCATCAGCTTCGTCGACACGGACCTCAATCTCGTCGCCTTCAATCAACGCTTCCTCGAGCTTCTCGACTTCCCCTTGGACCGCTTCAAGCCTGGAGACCCGTTCGAATTGTTCATCCGCTACAACGCGGAACGGGGTGAGTATGGTCCCGGAGATGTGGACGCGCAGGTCAAGGAACGGGTCAATCTCGCCAAGCAGTTCAAATCCCATCATATCGAGCGCGAACGCCCCGACGGAACCGTCCTCGAAATCCACGGCAATGCGTTGCCCGATGGCCAGGGCTTCGTGACGACCTATAGCGACGTAACGGAGCGCAAACGAACCGAACAGGAACTCCTGGAAATCAACAGCCACCTCGAGGATCAGCGACGCGATCTCAAACAGATGGCCAAGAGCGCCACCGTGGCGCGCGACGCGGCCGAGGCGTCCAATCGATCGAAATCCGAATTTCTCGCCAATATGAGCCATGAGCTGCGCACCCCCTTGAATGCGGTCATCGGCTTCTCCGACATGATGCGCAACGAGCTGCTGGGGCCGGTCGGTAACCCGCAATATCTGTCCTACGCCGGTGATATTCACAGCTCGGGTCGGCATCTTCTCGGATTGATCAACGACATCCTCGACATCTCGAAGATCGAGGCCGGCGAGATGGAACTCTATGAAGAGGCCGTAGACATTACCCAGATCATCCGCTCCAGCCTGACCCTGGTGAAGAGCCGCGCCGAGGACGGCGGCGTGAAGCTTGAGAACCTCGCCACGGGCCCGCTTCCCGCCCTCTTCGCCGATGCGCGAAAGATCAAGCAGATCGTCATCAACCTGCTTTCCAACGCCGTCAAATTCACCCCGGCGGACGGCACGGTGAGGATCGCCGCGGCGATCGAAGACGACGGGAGTTTTTCCATCCTGATCAAGGATACTGGGATCGGCATCGCGCCTCAGGACATCGAAAGGGTGCTGAATCCCTTCATCCAGGCGGACAGCGCCTTGTCCCGGAAATACGAAGGCACCGGCCTGGGACTGCCGCTGACCAAGGCGCTCATAGAGATGCACCAGGGCAGATTCACATTGACCAGCGAAAAGGGGGTAGGCACCGAAGCGATCATGCGCTTTCCCGCCAGCCGCATCGTCGCCGGGGACGACAAGGACGATCTCAGCGTGGTCGCATAATACCACCCCGCGGTGATAAATCCCTGGTCATGGGCTCAGGGTTGGAGCAGAATCGCCAGCCTAATTGCACAGGGAGCGCCATGATGCCCGCAAGAGCCCGGAGCGAACTACCGCCCGCGGCGTGGCTGAAAAATACCGGCTACGTCATCGAATTCGAGACTCTTCCCTTCCGGCTGCGCGCCGAGGTCGCCGGCGAGACCGTTCTCGACAGCACCCGCGTCCGGGTGATGTACGAACTCGGCCATGCGCCGGTGTATTATTTTCCGCGCGACGATTTGCGCCAGGAACTGTTGAGCGCCAGCGATCATTCGACCTTCTGCCCCTACAAGGGCGACGCCGGCTACTGGTCCCTGACGGTCGCCGGCCGCGTACTCGAGAACGTCGTCTGGGCGTATTCGGACCCCTACCCCGAGATGGCCGGCCTGGCCGGTCTGATGAGCCTCTATTGGGACCGCATGGACGCCTGGTTCCAAGACGATACACGGATCGACCAGCCGCTCGAGATACCGGGGCGCATCAATGGGCGCAACAATTTCGCCGCCTGTCACCCGGTCCTCGCCAAACAATGGAACCGCGAGCGCAACGGCGCCGTCCGGCCCTATGAATTCGCCCCCGACGACACCACCCCGCTGTGGTGGAAGAATGCCGACGGAGAGGAATGGCAGGCGTCGATCATCGATCGGGTGAACGACGAAAATCCCGCGCCGTGAACAATCTCGCCCTAATGGCCCGTTTCAACCAATGGGTCAACGGGCATTTCTACGACAGTGTCGCGACGCTTTCCGACGCGGATTACCGCCGCGACCGCAAGGCGTTCTTCGGATCGATCCATAATACCCTCAATCATCTACTGGTGGTCGATCGCTTGTGGATCGGCCGGATCAGCGGCATCGATCCCGGCATTTCCTCCCTGAAGGATATTCCGTTCGACGAATTCGAGCCCTTGCGCGCGGCGCGGCGGCGCGAAGACGAGGGCTTGATCGACTTAGTCGATGGTATCGGCGAGGAGCGCATGGCATCGCCCGTCGTCTATACGCGCATACTCGGCGACGGCGAGCAGCGGACCCGCCTCGATCACATCTTGATCACCCTCTATAATCACCAGACCCACCACCGGGGACAGGTCCACGCCATGCTAACCCAGGCGGGTGTCACGCCGCCCGACATCGACGTCATCTACTTCCTCGAGGACGCCGGGCTGTCCTGAATGACAACTTCGGTGAGCATGGCGGCGATGATAAACCCCGCGCCGATGATTTCCCGCGGCCCGAACCGCTCGTCCAGCAGCCAGGCGGCGCTGGCCAGACCGACGATCACCTCGAACATCAGGAAGATCGCCACCATGCCGGGGTCCATCCGGCTCGCTCCGTAAACCGTGAGGCCGATGACCGGCATCAGCCAGATCAGGGCGAGGGTCACCAGAATCATCACCCAGTCGGCCATGATCGCGCCCTCCACGCCGATCGAGTCCCGACTGCCGGGAACCAGGGTCACCAGGAAATAGATCGGCGCCAAAAAAACCAGCGCGGCGAAGATGCGGTCGAAGTCCCGCCGCGCCGCCGTGCGCTGGAGATAGACCATGGCCAGCCCCCAGGCGACGCCCGAGGCCAGCCCCATCCAATCGGCGGCGCCGCGCGGCACGGGAAGGCTCATGCCGTCGCCGAAAATCACCACCAAGCCGACCAGACCGAGGGCGATGGTCGCCACGCGCCGCCGGGTGATCGGTTGGCCGAGCATGAGGCGGGCGAGAAGCGTGCTCCACACCGGGGTCAGGTAGAACAGCAGCAGCACCCGGGCGACCTCGCCGCGCACCATGCCTTCGGAATAGAGTGCGATACAGAGCGCCAGGAAGAACCCGGACGCCGCCAGGGGCCAGCCGCCGGCCAGGATACGCCGCGCGTGGGGCAAGGCGAAGGGCAGCAGAACGACCAGCCCGAGCAGAAAACTCAACGCGGTGGCGGTTGCCCCGCTAACCCCGGACTCGTTGATCTCGCGCAGCGGAATCCACAGAGTGCCCCACAGCAGGGTGCTGATCAGAATCGCCGCCTGGGGCGCCATCTTCTTGAAACCGCCGTCCATGCATCCCGCCTGGTGCTGCTAGAGCCTATTCCGATCTTATAGGACCATTTGATGGGCCATGGGAGTTCATTCGGCTAGGCGCGCCGCGCCGCGCGATGCAAGCCGCATCGAGCAAGCAGCGGAACGCAGCCGATGAGCTCCCATGGCGGCCGGTCAGCTCGGCCACCGCTTGCGCACAGGACCGGCCGGCGTCCTGGCGCTCATTCCATTCCTGGGTGGTGACGTTGGCGAGGAAATCCTCTATCGCCGCCGTGTCGCCGGGGAACAGCTTGGTGTAGAGATAGCGCGGATTCCAGTCGATCAGAACCCCGCCGAAGTCAAAGACGACGGTGTCGGGCGCCATAGACGATGTTGAAATCCCGGCAGCCGCGCAGGATCAGCCCTGGCGCGCCTTGAATCGGGGGTTCTTCTTGTTGATGACGTAGACGCGGCCCTTACGGCGCACGACGACGCAATCCTTATGCCGCAGCTTGGCGGATTTGAGTGAGTTCAGGACTTTCATGGCTTGGCAATCTGGTTTCCGGGCGGCTGGAGAGCCGGAAACCTAAGGGCCGCGCCCCAGGATGTCAACGGCCCAATGTCATCGGCCCCAGTGGGCAGTAAGATTCAGCTTGCACGGACGATCGGCTCCGGTTATTAGTATCTCAACCAATTAAGAATGA
>Ga0209554_1002862_pt1 | contig 11533 bp, 7 predicted proteins | sample MarorgKNORR_S2LV_5_FD_188221 | JGI IMG/M metagenome (GOLD analysis project Ga0209554, IMG submission 188221) | Marine microbial communities from the Southern Atlantic Ocean, analyzing organic carbon cycling - Bottom_A/KNORR_S2/LV (SPAdes) (version 2) | ecosystem: Environmental > Aquatic > Marine... | reverse complement strand
GAGCATATTTTCACCTTCGTAAAAACAGTCTACCGGGCATACTTCCATGCAATCCATTAATTTACATTTGATACAGTTGTCATTAACGATGTAAGTCATTTATTAAAATCCTTTTTTATCTTTTCTTTTATATCTCCAACTAATTTATTGTCCAAATACAATAGTCCCGATAATCTTCTCATTAAATTAGACTCGTACATATCAGATATATTATCTGAAAAAATTATCTTCCACAAAGATTCTATTATTTTAATTTTAAAGTTTTGATCAGTATATTTAATATCTTTAGTAAAATCTAAAATTTGATTTGAGTTTTTTTCATTTTCCTCAGCATTTTGCATCAGTTGACTTAGTTTTTCTTTATCAGCACCAAGCTCTACAAGTGTTCTTTCTATTATCATTTTTTCTTTGTTTGTATAATTTTCATCTATTCTTGCTGCATGGATTAACAATGATGCAGTTTTAGAAATAATATCTATTTTTTCAGGTTTTTCAGGTTTTTCAGGTTTTTTTTTTAAAAAGTTAAACATTATTTGATACTAAGTTTTTTAAAACATTAAAAGGACTGTTTTCATTAGTTGTTTTATTATCATTTTTATAATTTTTATTTTTAAAAGAGAGGTATTTAAAATATACCTTATTTTTTTTTTCAATAGATTTATAGTTCATTTTCTTAATTAATTTTATAAAATTGTCTTTGTTACAACCCAATAAATTTAGCATTTCTGGCACTAACATTATTTCTTTTGTTTTTTCTTTATTAGAATTAATAATTTGAATGAATAATCTTTCTAAAATATCTATTCTTACAAAAAAATTATCAAACTTTTCAAAACCACAAATTAACATAAAATTTTTATTCAATGGCTTTTTACTTTCCAAAAAATTAAGTCCGAATTTTGGAGGCTTAAAATCAAAATATTTTTGATGATAATTTTTCCACAAAATTAATCTTAAAGAGACTGCTTCAGGTTTTAAAAGTTTATATAAATAAACATGATATCTTCCAAATTTAACTCCAATATTTCTTAAATTTTTTCTTTCTTCTTGATCTAATTTATTTAAATAATCGATAACATTTTCTCTTTTTACAACTCCATTATTTTCATAGAGCTGATAAGATAAAGCCCTAATATTTGATTTACTTTCTTTAGAATTTTTTAGATCAATTAAGCTTTTTAAGATTAAATTTATTTTTTCATTAACCCAATTTTCTAAAAAAAATTGTAATTTCTTTTGTTCAGGTGATTCTATCATGTCATCTACAATTAAACTAAATTCTGGTTTTAGATAATCTTTGCTAGGTAATAATTTGGCAATTGGAAATTCTTCCCAATAAATTTTAAAATCTTCTTTAAGTTCAATTTTTCCGCCACTAATAATTTTTTCTATTCTTTTTTGAAACTCTGGACTTATGCTTTGTCTAGCAGCTTTTTTTAATGATTTAATATCAGTATCTAGCGTCCCTGATTTCAAATCTAACTCTAATTTCAGTCCTTTTAATTCTCCAATATATTGTTTATCAATTACAACTTTTTTATTATCAATTATTTTTGTATCAAAAAGAGTATCTTGTTTTAAACCTCTCACCAAAACACTTGCTCTTTTGTCTATAAAACTTTTAGTAAGTTCTTCATGCAGCCTCTCAGACAGTTTATCTTCCAATAATTTAGTTCTTTCAATCCAATAGTCTTGGTTTTCAACCCAATTAATTTTATTTGAAACATAAGACCATGTCCTTACATTAGCTATTCGATTTGAAATAGAGTCTACATTTCCGTCTAATTTATCTAAATGAGATAACTGTTCTTTCATGTATCTATTAGTAATTTGTCCTTTTGAACTCTTAAGAAACTCAAAAACTTTACTAACTACTTCAAGGTGATGACCGTAGGTTTTTTTGACAAAGTCCGGAATTTGGCAACATTCCCAAAGCAATCTTAATTCTTTGTTATTATTTGTGATCTTATATTTACTTAAATCCTTTAGGAAGTGTTTAAGAACTTTTTCATCTTCACACTCATGTATTCTTCTAAGCCATTCTTTTTTAGGTCTTTCATCTAAAGATTTTAATAGACTTTCTGGATTATTAAAATTTAAATTAGAATTTCTCCAATTAATTGTTCTTATTTCTTCAAATTTATGTGTTTCTAAATTTTCTACTTCCTCTGAATTAATTTCACCACAATTACCTGTTATACCAAAACATCCATCATTTAAATATCTTCCAGCCCTACCTGCTATTTGACCTATTTCTGATAAATTTAATTTTCTTAATTTTTTACCATCAAATTTTTTTAGATTTGAGAAAAAAACATTTTCCAAATCCATATTTAGTCCCATGCCAATTGCATCTGTAGCTACCAAATAGTCCACATCTCCTGATTGATATAATTCTACTTGTGCATTTCTTGTTTTAGGACTTAAAGAACCCATTATAATAGATGCCCCACCTTTTTGCCTTCTCACTAGTTCTGCAATTGCATAAACTTCTTCAGCCGAAAATGCTATTATTGCGCTTTTTCTTTCAATTCTTGAAATTTTTTTGTGACCAGCAAAAGTTAATTTTGATAATCTTTCTTTATTAACAAATTCTAGATCACCATCTAGTTTTGAAATTATATTTTTTATGGCGTTTGAACCCATAAACATTGTTAATTTTTCTCCACGAAGATTAAGCAATCTATCGGTAAAAATATGTCCTCTTTCATCATCAGAAAACATTTGGATTTCATCAATACCTACAAACTCTAGATTTTTTTCTATTGGCATAGATTCAACGGTACAAAGGTAATACTTTGCATTGGATGGAATTATCTTTTCTTCTCCAGTTATAAGAGCAACTTTATTTGGATCAGTTTTTTTTGTTACTTTGTCATAAACTTCTCTCGCTAATAATCTAAGTGGGAAGCCGATCATACCCGACTGAAATGAAAGCATGGTTTCAATTGCTTGGAAGGTTTTTCCTGTATTTGTTGGTCCTAGAACAGCAGTAATTTTATTTTTATTCATTTCAAAGTTTTGTGTAATTAAATTTATTGCTACTATATATTGTTACCTCAGAAGAACAAAAATAGTCTAAAACATGACCGAATCATTAAGAAAAAAGTTCTCATTTTGATAATTTTATTAAAATGAGAGTAACATAAAACTAATTAATTCAATATATAATTTATTTAATATGAATAAAAAATTGTGGGAAGCTTCTAAAGTAAAAAAAAAACATTCTAATCTATATAAATATGAAAAATTTTTATCGAAGAAACATAAACTTAAAGTTACTCTAAATTATTCCAAAATTTTAAACTGGACTATAAATAATCCAAATAAATTTTGGAGTTCCATTTGGGATTTTACAAAAGTAAAAGGAATAAAAAAGGAAAAGTCTTATCTATCAAAAATTTTGTTCAAAAGTAAGTTTTTAATAAATTCAAAATTAAACTTTGCAGAAAATTTGCTATCAAAAAATGATAATACAAAATCTATTACCTTTATTAGCGAAAATGGTTACAGAGAAGTTAGATCTTGGAAAGATTTAAATTTAAATGTAAATAAAATTTCATATTTTTTTAAAAAAATAAATTTAAAAAAAAATCATAGAGTAGCAGCTTATTTACCAAATTTAATTGAAACAGTAGAAGCTTTTATAGCAACCACATCAATAGGAGCTATTTGGTCTTCCTGCTCACCTGATTTTGGCGCAGATGGTGTAATTGAAAGATTTGTTCAAATAAAACCCAGGATACTAATAATTGCTGACAGATATTATTATAATGGCAAAGAAATTAATGTTATTGAAAGACTTCCAGTCATTCTTAAAAAAATCAAATCTATAAAAAATGTAATTATAGTTAATTATCCAGGTAAAAGTTATTTAAAATTTAAAAAAATTAACAAAGTTAAAATAAACTTTTGGAAAGAAATTAAAAAAACTAAACCAAAAAAATTGGAATTTAAAAAATTTGATTTTGAACATAATCTTTCGATTCTGTATTCCAGTGGAACTACTGGCAAACCAAAATGTATTTGCCATAGAGCCGGAGGAGTTTTATTGCAACATTTAAAAGAACATCAACTACATTGCGAAATTAAAGAAAACGACAACGTTTTTTATTTTACAACTTGTGGATGGATGATGTGGAATTGGCTGGTCAGTTCTCTTGCATCTAGAGCATCAATAGTTCTTTTTGATGGATTTCCTATGTATAAAAGAAACGATTTATTAATTAGAATAGTCAACACAGAAAAAATCACTTTATTTGGAACTAGTGCAAAGTATATAGATTCATTAAGAAAACTAGATGTTTCAGCTTTAAAAAAATATAAATTAAATAAACTAAAAACAATTTGTTCAACTGGATCACCATTATCGAAAGATGGATTTAATTATGTTTATAGAAAAATTAAAAAAGATGTTCATCTAACATCTATTTCTGGAGGAACAGATATTGTTTCATGTTTTGTACTTGGAAATATATATAGTCCAGTAATATCTGGCGAAATTCAAAATAGTGGACTAGGAATGGATGTGGATGTATTTAATTATGATGGAAAATCAATAAGGAATAAAAAAGGAGAATTGGTTTGTAAAAATTCTTTTCCATCCATGCCAACTAAATTTTGGAATGATAAAAATAATATAAAGTTAAAAAATGCATATTTTAATAAATTTAAAGGTGTATGGCATCATGGTGATTATGCTGAGATAAAAGACAGCGGCGGGCTAATTATTTATGGTAGATCGGATACAACGCTTAATCCAGGAGGAGTAAGACTTGGCACATCAGAAATATATTCAGTTGTAGAAAAGTTTAAAGAAATTAAAGAATCTCTCGTGGTTGGTCAATCTTGGGACAATGACATAAGAATAGTATTGTTCTTGGTTATGGATAATTCACATGTTTTAAATGGTGATTTAATTGATAAAGTAAAAAAACAAATAAGATATAAGGCTTCACCTAGGCATGTACCGGCAAAAGTGATCAGTGTTAGTGATATTCCAAGAACTAAAAATGGAAAAATAGTTGAATTGGCAGTAAAAAATACAATTGAGGGAAATAAAATTAAAAATATACAAGCTTTAGCGAATCCTGAAATATTAAAAAAGTATAAAAACCTAAAAGAGCTAAAAGACTAAATGATAAAAGATATAATTAAAAATTTGAGTTTATCTTCCACACTTAGAATTAATGAAATATCTAAGAATCTGGAATCTCATGGAAAAGAAGTTTTTAAGTTTGGATTTGGACAATCTCCATTTAAAGTTCCGGAAAATGTTATTGTGGAGCTAAAAAATAATGCTTATCAAAATAAATATTTATCTATTCAAGGTCTTCCAGAACTAAGACATGCAATAGCTGAATTTGTATCATCAAGAAAAGACTACGAATACAAAGCAGAAAATATTTTAGTTGGTCCAGGAACAAAGGAGCTAATGTTTTTATTAAACATTCTTTTTGATGGTGAAGTACTGCTTCCAGCGCCTAGTTGGGTATCATATGAACCTCAGGCGATTATAGGAAGAAACAAAGTACATTGGGTTAATACAATCAGAGAAAACAATTGGTTTCCTAGTGCAAACGATATAGAAAAAATTGTTTCAAAAAATAAAAATAACAATTATTTACTATTTTTAAATTCTCCAAATAATCCTTCGGGACAAATATGTGAGAACCTTGAAGAATTAAGCGGTGTAGTAAAAAAATATAATATTTTAGTTTTATCTGATGAAATATACTCAGAATTAACTTTTGAAAATAATTATAAATCCATTTCAAATTATTGTCCGGAGCAAACTATTATAAGTAGTGGATTGAGCAAGTGGTGTGGCGCTGGAGGATGGAGACTAGGACATTTTGTTATACCCAATGAATTAAAAAAATTAAGAAATTCACTTAAAGTTCTTGCAAGCGAAACTTTTTCTTCTGTAAGTGCACCTATTCAATATGCAGCAATAGCGGCATATAAAAATGATCAAAGCAAATATCTTGAAACTTCAAGAAATATTTTAAAAACAGTTGGAGAATATGTTTATGATAATCTTAAATCAAACAAAGTAATCATAAATAAACCACAAGGAGGCTTTTATTTAATGCCAGAATTTTTAGATAAAAAATTTCAAACTTCCGAAGCAATGTGTAAAGATTTATTAAATAATACTGGTGTAGTCCTTCTACCAGGGTCAGATTTTGGTATTCTGAAAAATAAAATGATTGCAAGATTAAGTTTTACTGATTTTAATGGAGAAGATTTCATGAAAAATGTTTTAAACAATGAAAATATAAATTTAGATATTATTGCAAAATTTGCACCAAAAATTGTTGAAGGAACAAAAAGACTGAAAGATTGGGTTAAATTTAATTAATTAACTTTCTGGACATCATTATCACAATATTGTTAAATTATTGAAATTAATAAATTAAGAAAGGGGAAAATAATGAAAAAAAATCAAGGCCTAATAGCATTAATTATTGCAGTAGTTGTCATTGCTGGAATTTATTATTATCAAAATAAACCTAAATCTACAGCAGAGTTTTTTACGATAGGAACTGGTGGACCTACGGGAGTTTATTTCCAAACTGGAAATTCAATTTGTAAAATGTTGCACAAATATGCAACTAGCTCTGAACACGGTAGAAAAAAAGCTGCAACAGATAAAGCTTATAGATGTACAGCACCCTCTACAGGTGGATCTAATTATAATATTGGAAAAATCAAAGAAGGTGAGTTTCAATTTGGTGTAGCTCAGTCAGATTGGCAGTTTCATGCTGTTAATGGTTCAAGTAAATGGGAAGGGAAACAGTTTAAAAATCTAAGAGCTGTATTTTCAGTTCATAATGAACCGTTTCAAATTTGGGTAAGAGCAAGTGCAAATGTAAGTGATTTTGCAGGACTTGAAGGCAAAATTGTTAACATAGGCAACCCTGGTTCTGGTCAAAGAGGAACCATGGAAGAACTTATGAAAGTAATGGGAGTTGACAATAGTTTCTTTAAATCAGTTACAGAGTTAACTTCATCTGAACAAGTAAAAGCTCTATGTGATGGTAAAATAGATGCTTATGGTTATTCAGTAGGATTTCCAAATGGTGCTATGGAACAAGCAGCAACTTGTGCAGCAAAAGCAACACCAATTAATCTTACAGGTGGCCCTGTTCAAGGTTTAATTGATGGTGCAGATTACTACGCTAAAGCAGTAATTCCTGCATGGACATATACAGGTCAAAAAGATGATGTAATTACATTTGGTGTTAAAGCTACTTTTGTAACTAGCGCAGATGTTTCTGAAGAGCTAGTTTATTTGGTAACTAAAGCTGTTTTTGAAAACTTTGATTCTTTCAGAGCACAGCATCCTGCTTTTGGCTCATTAGAAAAGGAAAACATGATTTCTGATGGCTTATCTGCTCCATTACATCCTGGTGCAATTAAATACTATAAAGAAGTTGGATTAATGTAATCCAAATACTTAATTAAATTAAAAAGGCCCAATATTTCTTGGGCCTTTTTTTTTATAATAATGTATCTTTTCTAAAATGAATCAGAACATAAGCACTAATATAGAAAATAAAATTAGTGAAGATTTGTCACCTACCAGAAATCTTACAGGTTTACATTTAAAAGTTGTTGTTGCTATAGCGATTATTTGGACTTTATTTCAGCTTTGGTATGCCTCACCCTTTCCTTTTATGTTTGGTATTGGGATGTTTAAAGGATTGCCAGCTAGAGCTATTCATTTAGGCTTTGCTTTAACTCTAACGTTTTTAATATTTCCTATTTCTAAATCTAAAAAAATTTCAATAATTGATATTTTAATTAGTTTAGTTGCAGCTTTTTGTTGCCTGTATATTTATTTTTTTTACGATCAACTTGTTGATAGAGGAGGATTTCTTTTAAACATTAGTTTAGGTCAAAATATTAATATACCAATTGAATTAATTATTGGGATAATTGGAATTTTAATTTTACTTGAAGCCACTAGAAGAGCTATTGGTTTACCTTTAGTTATTATTGCGATTTGTTTTTTGATATTTTCATATTTTGGAAGATATGCTCCAGATATAATTTCTCATGGTGGACTTTCATTAAAAAGGCTTGTTGGATATCAATGGTTTGATCAGGAGGCTATATTTGGCATTCCAATTGGTGTTTCAGTAGATTTTATTTTTTTATTTGTTTTATTTGGTGCACTTTTAGAAACTGCAGGAGGAGGAAAATACTTCTTAGATCTAGCTTTTGCTATGGTAGGTAAAATGAGAGGAGGGCCGGCAAAAGCAGCGATATTAGCATCTGGAATGACTGGTATGATATCGGGTTCTTCAGTTGCAAATACGGTTACCACTGGAACTTTTACTATTCCAATTATGAAAAAAGCAGGTTTTTCAAAAGAAAAAGCTGGAGCAATAGAAGTTTCATCATCTGTTAATGGTCAATTAATGCCCCCAGTTATGGGAGCAGCAGCTTTTGTTATGGCAAGCTTTATAGGAGTTACTTATTTTGAAATTGTTAAGCATGCTTTTTTACCTGCAATAATATGTTATGTTGCTTTATTTTATATTTCTCATCTTGAAGCTTTAAAATTAAATCTTAAAGGCATGGAAGAAAAAGATGTGCCAAATTTAAAAAAGACTTTTTTAGCTGGTTTACATTTTTTAATTCCAATTTTTGTTTTAATATATTTATTAGTTTTTCTAAGGTTTACAGCTTCTTATTCAATATTTTATGCAACAGTTGCATTAATTTTTGTAAATTTAATAAATAAATTAATTAAGCAACCTAATTTTCAAGATGCCCTTAAAACTTGGTTTAACCAAACTATTGTAGGCTTTGAAAAAGGTGCAATAAACATGGTTGGCGTTGGAATTGCTATTGCAACTGCAGGGGTAATAGTAGGAGCAGTGGGATCTACAGGATTAAGTACAAATTTAATTGTTGTTATAGAATCTGTTGCTAAAGATAACGTGGCAATTTTATTGTTGTTGACTATTATTTTATGTCTGTTGCTTGGAATGGGACTTCCAACAACTGCTAATTATGTAGTGGTAGCTTCATTGATGGCAATGGTTTTAGTAGACGTAGGTAATGCTTCTGGATTTGTATTTCCACTTATAGCTGTTCACTTATTTGTATTTTATTTTGGATTAATGGCTGATGTTACGCCACCTGTAGGCTTAGCATCATATGCTGCTGCGGCTATTTCAGGTGGAGACCCCATCAAAACAGGAGTGCAAGCTTTCTGGTACGAAATAAGAACAGCTGTTATACCAATTGTTTTTTTATTTAATCATGAGTTGCTTTTAATAGGAATTGAAAATATTTGGCATGGTTTATTAGTCATTGTAACTTCTTTAATTGGAATACTTATATTTACTGCTGCTACTCAAAGATGGTTTTTTAATAAACTTCGATGGTATGAAATTATAGTTTTTTTATTTATCTCAATATCCTTATTATCACCAGAATTTGTTCTTAATAAATTTTATCCAAAGTATAACTATAAAGATATAAATCAAATTCAGCTTTTAGAATTAGATCCAAAAAAGGAAGTACGCTTCAAAGTCACACGCCCAAGCGAATACGGAGAAAGATATAAATTATTTGTAATTGAAAAAAATACTTTCGAAAGCAAATTCAATTTAGATGAGTATGGAATTTCTTTAATTAAAGATGAAAATAAAATTTTAGTCGATAATTTAAAATGGAATGGTTTAGCTAAAAAAGAGGGATTTGAAACTGGTGATTATATAAGTGAATTTAAAATAGAAAATTTAGATAGACCAAACAAAGGAATTATTTATCCTTTAGCTATTTTATTATTAATAATATTTGGATATTTAAACTATCGTAGAAAAAATTAATCAACCTCTAGGACCTAGATTAGAAGGTTTTACTTTTAATATTTTCCAAACTCCCGATGCTGAAGCAATAATTTTATCTTTAGATTTTAAATGACAAATTAAAAAGACCATAGATTTTGTTTTTTTTAGTATTTTTGTAAAACCGATGATTTCATCTCCTACTTTTGTGGTAGCAATAAACTTCACATCTAATGAAACGGTTACGCAGGGCGCATTTCCAGCACATCTATGTGCACCAGTTCCAGCGCCAGCATCAATTAAAGAACATATAAATCCACCATGGGTTATTCCTACTTTATTTAAATGATTTTCATTTATTGTTGCTTTAAATTCATACTCAGTTTCGGAGATATTTCTAAATAAGATTCCACCATTATGTTTCATGAAGCCTGGATGAGTACTTATTTGTTCAAAATTATTAGACATAATTTTTTACAAGAAAATTGTTAAAACCAGCAATATAATAAAAATAAGAATAAAAAAATATATTACTGCTTTTTGTAAAGATATTTTACTAAGCCAATTTAACATTTTGTTCATTTTCTTTTTGGCGCGCCTGCTAGGAGTTGAACCCAGAACCTCCTGGTCCGTAGCCAAGCGCTCTATCCAATTGAGCTACAGGCGCAAAAAATTATTAATATACTTTATGTCATAATATCATATTTGATATAATAAATTTATAATGTAATTTTTCTAATAAAAGAATATGTTAAATTAGCTATGACAAAAGAATTAAGTGATGTAGTTATAACTTCAGCATTAAGAACACCAATAGGTACTTACAGAGGTAGCTTGAAAGAGCTAAATGCAGACAAACTAGGTTCTATTTGTATTAAAGAAGTTATCAAAAATTCTAAATTAAAAGGTGATGACATAGACCAAGTAGTTATGGGGCAAGTTTTGACTGCAGCAACAGGGCAAAATCCAGCAAGACAAGCTTCTGTTAATGCTGGCATACCAGTTTCAAAACCTGCACACACTGTAAATCAATTGTGTGGATCTGGTTTAAGAGCAGTAGCTTCAGCATATCAATCTGTAAAATTAAAAGAAAATAAAATTGTTATTGCTGGAGGACAAGAAAGCATGTCAAAGGCGCCGCATGCTATATTTTATAGAGAAGAACGAAAATTATCAGAAGAGCAATTGGTCGATACCATGATTCATGATGGGCTTATAGATGCATTTAATAATTATCATATGGGAGTTACAGCAGAAAATATTGCTGAAAAATATAAAATTAGTAGAAAAGAACAAGATCTTTTTGCATTAGATTCTCAACAAAAAACAGAAAAAACAGTTAAAGAAAATAAATTTAAAGATGAATTGATAACTTTTGAAATAAAAAAAAACGATAAAATTGAAACTTTTAAGAAAGATGAATATCCACGAGAAAATTTGAGCATTGAAAAACTAAAATCTTTAAAAACTATTTTTAAAGATAATGGAACTGTTACTGCAGGAAATTCTTCTGGATTGAATGATGGAGCAGCAGTCTTAGTTTTAATGAGCCGAGAAGAAGCAGAGTTAAGAAGTATTGAACCCTTAGTTAAGATTATTTCATGGGCAACATGTGGTGTAGAACCATCTTTAATGGGTCTTGGCCCAATTCCTGCAACTAACCTAGCATTGAAAAAAGCTGGTTGGCAAATCAGCCATGTTGACTTATTTGAAATTAATGAAGC
>Ga0209554_1002860_pt1 | contig 11538 bp, 10 predicted proteins | sample MarorgKNORR_S2LV_5_FD_188221 | JGI IMG/M metagenome (GOLD analysis project Ga0209554, IMG submission 188221) | Marine microbial communities from the Southern Atlantic Ocean, analyzing organic carbon cycling - Bottom_A/KNORR_S2/LV (SPAdes) (version 2) | ecosystem: Environmental > Aquatic > Marine... | reverse complement strand
AGCTTCACCATAAGGTCCGCCTCGCTCGCGTTGACGAAGGACGCAGGGTCATCGTTGTCTTCGGCCGGGATCATCCCGGAATCCCGATACCCGAGCATGTGCACCTTGCTTACCCCCATGATCCCCGCCCCCGCCCGTAATTCTGCTTCACGAACATCGCCGAGCGTCTCCGGTGTTGCGTCACTCCCGGGTGCGATCTCGCCCATCTCGCCCCGAGTCGCGCATACCACCTGAACCTCAACCCCCTGAGCGGCGTAATAGGCGATGGTTGATCCCATCCCGAATGTTTCGTCGTCAGGATGGGCGACGGTGATCAACAGGCGGCGGGGTGCGGGCGGCAAGAGCGGTGTTCCTTATGCGGTAAATCTGTTTCAAAGCGTGATCGAGTGTTGGCACACGACCGATCTAGGACGATCATACGCACCGGTCCAGATTATCGACTCCCGGTTCAGGTCATGGCCGGGTTAATATCGGCCAGCGTCGAGAAGACAAGGGCGACTCATGGCCCTATCACATTCCCGGAGAGACGAAGCCTCAATGAAGATTACGCGGGTCGAGCCGATATTTCTGGACAAATTTTTGCTGGTGGAGATCGAAACCAACGAGGGGATTATCGGGCTCGGCGAATCCGGATCATGGGGATTTCTGGAGGCTTCCGGGGCGGCGATAGAGAAGTTCGGCCGCTACCTGATCGGCAAAGACCCGCTTCTTATTGAGCACCACTGGCAGTACATGTACCGCTTCTCCCACTTCCGTGGCGCAGCGATAATGGGCGCGCTCTCGGCGATCGACATCGCCCTGTGGGACATCGCGGGCAAGCACTTCAACGTTCCCACCCACGCCCTTATGGGTGGCAAGGTCCGTGAAAAGGCACGCGTCTACTACCACGTATTCGGCGACACAACTGAAACCCTCATCGCCGGAATCGTTGACGCCAGGGCACAGGGCTTCACCGCAGTGGGCCACCTGACGCCGTTCCTGGACGAAGACCGGGACGTCCCCTATTTCAAGACGCACGCAAACAAGATCGGCGACGCTATCGAGACGGTCCGGAAATATCGGGAAGCCGTCGGGACCGATGTGGACCTGTGTATCGAGATACACCGACGTCTGACGCCCGCCGAGGCGGTGCAACTGGGGCTTGGCATCGAAGAGTTCCACCCCTACTTCTACGAGGACCCGGTGACGCCGGACAACTTTGACGAGATGGCGTACGTGGCAGACAAGATCAACATCCCGATAGCGACCGGCGAGCGATTCACCACGCTCTGGGAGTTCCAGATGCTGCTGAACAGGAGCGCCGTCCAGTACGTGCGGCCCGATGTATGCATGGTGGGCGGCATCAGCGGCGCGAAGAAGATCGCAGCGCTGGCGGAGGCGCACCACGTCGGCGTTGTCCCCCACAACCCGCTTTCGCCGGTATCCACCGCCGCCTGCCTCCAGATAGCGGCCTGCATCCCCAACTTCGCCCTGCAGGAATACCCGACGGGCGAAGACGAGTTCCCGAAGATCGACATGGTCGACACCCCGGCGGAACACGACGGAAACGGCTATTTGATGATTTCAGATCGGCCAGGCATCGGCATCAACCTGAAGCCAGACGCACGCGAAAAGATACCGGTGACGCCTCGTGAGGTGGTAACGAGACTGAACGCCGACGGCAGCGTAATGGACCAGTAATCAAGATAAAAGACACTGCGTGTCCGTTCTTGACTTGGTTCGTTCACGAGGTGAGAATCCGGGCGGATGTCCGAATCCCATGACCTCATCGTGATCCAAGGAGTCCCGATTGCTCTACGAACTGCGAATTTACGAGTGCTTCGGTGGGCGGTTGCCCGCGCTCCACAAGCGATTCAACGATCACACAACCGAGATCTTTGAACGGCATGGCATTAAGAACATCGGCTACTGGACCAACGAAGTTGGGCCGTCCAGCGTCGAGCTTATCTACATGATCGCTTTCGAGGACTGGGGCCATCGTGAACGGGCCTGGGCCTCTTTTGGAGCTGATCCAGAGTGGAATAAGGTCAGGGCGGCTTCGGAAGAAGACGGATTGATCGTAAAAAACGTCCGGAACCAGCTACTGAAGCCGACTCCGTACTCACCCCTGCAGTAACCACAAAGTCGATGTTCCGGCCCAGCGATAAGCCCGATTCTCGATTCACAACCACCCAGAAACAACTCAACCCCGAAGAAAGGGAACAGCCCCATGCCCGTAATGGACAAGCTAAAGAATCTCTCCGGAACGGCCGCCATTGTCGGCGTCGCCGAATCGGACAAGATCGGCCGGACCCCGGACAAGGGCCCGTTGGAGTTGCACGCCGAAGCCGGCCGCAACGCCCTCGCGGACGCCGGGATCAACAAGAGCGAGGTCGACGGTGTTTTCACCGCCGGTTACTCGACATATGACGTCGCCGAGTACATGGGGATCACGCCCCACTTCACGGACTCAACCTCCGTTGGCGGCTCTTCTTTCGTGATCCACATCGCCCACGCAATCGCCGCCATACAAGCCGGTTACTGCGAAGTTGCGCTGATCACCCACGGGCAGACCGGTCGATCCGACCGCGCCCGCGCAGGTGGCAACCCCGGACTGCCGACCGCGCAGTACGAGACCCCGTATGGCATCATCGGCCCACCGGTCGCCTACTCGTTGGCCGCAAACCGATACATGCACCAGTACGGCGAGGACCGAACGCGTGAGGCGATGGCGAATATCGCTGTCTCCACCCGCAAGTGGGCCAACATGAACGAGAAGGCCTTCTTCTACGACACGCCGATGACATTTGATGAGTACCACGACTCTCGCTGGATCTCATGGCCGTTCCACCTCCCGGACTGCTGTCTTGTGACGGACGCCGGCGCGGCGATCGTGATCACGTCCACAGAACGTGCAAAGTCCACCAAAAAAGGTGGCGTAAGCATCCTGGGAGCGGCTGAAGGTCACGACCACTCACTACTACACCAGATGCCGGACCTGACACGCACGTGGGGCCGGAACTCCGGACCACAGGCGCTTGAGATGGCCGGTCTGACCCACGACGACCTGGACCTGGCGATGATCTACGACTCGTTCACCTACACGGTGCTCGCGACGCTCGAAAGCCTCGGCTTCTGCGGACCGGGAGAGGGTCCGGACTTCGTGGCCGATCAGCGCACAGCTCCGGGCGGCGACTTCCCGCTCAACACGAGCGGCGGAGGTCTTTCCTACACCCACCCGGGCATGTACGGAATATTCACGGTTGTAGAAGCAGTACGACAACTCCGTGGAGAGACCGGCCAACGGCAACTCGATGAATGCAAACTCGCGATGGCACACGGCACGGGCGGACTACTTGCGTCCACCGGAACCGTGATTCTGGGAAGGGACTAACTCAAATATGGCAGACGGATACAACAAGCCGATCCCGATTCCGCAGCCGGAGTCAGACAACTACTGGGAGGGCGCAAAAGCCGGTGAGCTGCGTCTTCGCAAGTGTGATGACTGCGACCAGGCGTATTTCTACCCGAGAAACATCTGCCCGGATTGCGGAAACAACAACACCTCATGGATCGTGGCCAGCGGCAACGCAAAGATCCACACCTTCGCGATCGTCCACCGGGCGCCGCACCCGGGTTTCGTGGATGACATCCCGTACGTTCCGGCGATCGTGGAGCTTGAGGAAGGTCCCCGGATGGCGACACAGATCGTCAACGTAGAGGCTGACCCGAGCAAGATTTCCATCGACATGGCGGTCAAGGTAGTTTTCGAGTCGATCACCGACGAGATCTCCCTGCCGAAGTTCGAGCCGGCGTAAACGGCACGCAATGCGTGTGTGAAGGGCGGGCAAAAGGGCCTGCCCTTCACACAAACCGTTCATGCGTCGGAAGACGCGCCAGACGTATTCGGGTGAGGACCTCAAAATGCCAGTAATGGACAAGCTCAAGGCGATATCCGGCTCTGCCGCTATCGTGGGCGTCGCTGAATCGGACAACATCGGCCGCGTGCCGGAAAAAGGGCCGATGGAGTTGCACGCCGAAGCCGGCCGTAACGCACTCGCAGACGCGGGCATCGACAAAAGCGAGGTGGACGGCGTTTTTACCGCCGGTTACTCGACCTACGACATCGCCGAGTACATGGGCATCACGCCGCACTTTACCGACTCGACCTCGGTGGGTGGCTCTTCTTTCGTGATCCACATCGCCCACGCAATGGCCGCCATCCAGGCAGGCTACTGTGAGGTGGCGCTGATCACTCACGGCGAGTCCGGACGCTCAAACCGCGCAAGGGCCGCCGGAAACCCCGGATTGGCCGGAGCCCAGTACGAACAGCCTTACGGCATCATGGGCGCGCCGATCGGCTACTCGATGGCCGCAAACCGCTACATGCACCAGTACGGCGAAGATCGTACGCGTGAGGCGATGGCAAATATCGCCATCTCAACCCGCAAGTGGGCCAACATGAACGAGAAGGCCTACTTCTACGACACGCCGATGACATTTGACGAGTATCACGACTCACGATGGGTCTCGTGGCCGTTCCACCTCCCGGACTGCTGTCTCGTAACGGACGCCGGCGCGGCGATCGTGATCACGTCAACTGAACGAGCGAAGTCCACCAGAAAAGGCGGGGTTCGGGTTCTGGGCGCAGCCGAGGGCCACGACCATTCGGTCCTGCACCAGATGCCAGATCTGACTCGCACGTGGGGACGACACACCGGACCACAGGCGCTTGAGATGGCCGGCATTACACACGACGAACTCGATCTCGCGATGATCTACGATTCGTTCACGTACACCGTGATCGCGACGCTAGAGAGCCTGGGCTTCTGTGGACCGGGTGAAGGCCCGGACTTCGTCGCGGACCAGCGCACAGCGCCGGGCGGCGACTTCCCCCTCAACACGAGCGGCGGCGGGTTGTCCTACACGCACCCGGGGATGTACGGCATATTCACGGTTGTGGAAGCAGTACGGCAGCTCAGAGGCGAGACCGGAAAGCGTCAACTGGACAAGTGCAACCTCGCAATGGCGCACGGCACCGGCGGGACACTGTCCTCCACCGGCACGGTGATCCTGGCCCGGGACTAAAACCCATCAGACCTGACTGGAGTTCATAAAAGGGGCGAGCTCGAAGGCTCGCCCCTTTTTGCGTCTCTCGATTAGCGGGTCCCAGGGACGATGAAGAGCAGAACGTAAGAGGATTACAATTGCTCTCTGCGTTCGCAAATACGTCCGATGTTCTCGCACCCGGGCACGCACGCTGATTCGGTATTCACAGGACATATGAATGGGTAACGTTCGCCACTTCCTCTCGGTCACAGATCTTGCGCCTTCAGAGGTTCGAGAGGTGATCGCGCGCGGTCGAGCGTTGAAGGCGGGAGAGAAGTCACAGGCGCTCGCCGGAAAGTCCATCGCGATCCTGTTTGAAAAGCCATCTCTACGCACCAAGCTCAGCTTCGAGGTCGGGATACACCGCCTCGGGGGCCACCCGGTCTACTTCTCGCCGGAAGAGGTGGGCCTAGGTAAACGTGAGCCTGTGCAGGATGTCGCGCGCGTCATGTCGCGCATGGCTGACGCGGCAATCATCCGGACCTTTGATCACGGAATCCTGGAACTGTTCTCCGAGGCGGCAACAATCCCTGTCATTAACGCCCTGACCGACGGAGAGCACCCCTGCCAGGCGCTGGCGGATCTTCAGACAATTGAGGAGAGCAAGGGGTCACTGGAGGGAGTCAGGGTGGCTTACATAGGTGACGGAAACAACGTCGCCGTCAGCCTCGCCCTCGGAATGGCATCTACGGGCGGGCATCTAACAATCGCATCGCCCGACGGCTACACGCTGCCTGAAAAAACGGCCAACGATGTCAAACCCTTGAACGCGAAGAGCGGCGGCAGCCTGAAGCTGATCACCGATCCGATCGAAGCCGTTGCCGACGCCGACATCGTGTACACGGACGTCTGGACAAGCATGGGGCAGGAAGAGGAAACGCGTGTACGGCTTGAAGCCTTCAAGGGCTACCAGGTGAATCCGGAACTCCTCGACAGAGCGCCGGACGGCGTACGTTTCATGCACGATCTCCCGGCGCACCCGGGCGAAGAGATCTCGGACGGATTGCTGACGGATCCAAGGTCGATCGCGTTTGACCAGGCAGAAAACCGTCTCCATGCGCAGGCAGGCCTTCTACACTTCCTGTTCTCCGGAGCCTGACGCCGTGGCAATCCCGGTAATCGCTATCGTGGGCCGGCCAAACGTCGGCAAGTCCACACTGTTTAACCGGCTGGCCGGCGAGCGCATTGCCGTGGTCAGCGATATCGCCGGAACGACTCGCGACCGGGTCTCCGCGGACGCTAAATGGGAGGACGAGCGTTACATTCTGGTGGACACCGCCGGCATCGAGGGAAACAGCGAAGACATCTTCTGGCCGGACATGCAGTCTCAGGTCCTGAAGGCGCTGGACGAAGCGGACACCCTCATCTTCGTCACCGACACACACGAGGGCCTGACCACCGCCGATCGCGACGCAGCGAACCTCATCCGCCGATATCACAAGCCCGTGATCCTCGCCGCCAACAAGGCGGACAACATCGAGCGAGAGCAGGACGCGGTTGAGGCATACGAACTGGATCTTGGCGATCCGATCCCCATCAGCGCCTATCACAACATAGGCATCTCGGACCTCATGGAAGCGGTGATGAAAACCGTTGTCGGGGAAGAAGAGGAGGAGTTCGGGCGTGATGTCAGGATATCCATCGTCGGCCGACCGAACGTCGGCAAATCTGCGCTACTGAACGCGATTACCGGCGAAGAGCGTGCGCTTGTGAGCGACATACCCGGAACGACGCGAGATTCGGTCGACAGCCGGTACCACTACGTCGACGACGGAACGGAGATGGACCTCAGGTTCATCGACACAGCCGGACTCAGACGTCGCGGCAAAACCGAACAGGGCATCGAGAAATACAGTGCGCTGCGGACCATTCAGGCTATTGAACGATCACACACAACGCTGATAGTCCTGGATGCGACCGAGTTCGTCACCGCCCAGGATCTGCACGTGGGAGGATACGCCGCCGAATCAGCACGCGGTCTGGTTGTGGTCGTCAATAAATGGGACCTGGCGAGAGAATTGAAGCTAACTCAGGAAGAAGCGAGAGAAGAGATTCGGGATCGTTTCAAGTTCCTCCCTAACTCCTCGATCGTGTTCACGTCAGCGATGACCGGCCGCGGATTAGATCGGCTGTTGAAGGCCACCGTTGCAACCTACTTTGAATGGACGAAAGAGGTTCCGGCTGGCGATCTCACACGGGTGGTGATTGATGCGCTCGGCGCGCACCCACCGCCCAGAGGGGGATATCGGCGTGTACGATTGCGCAAGGTTGCCCAGACCCGAACCGGCCCTCCTACGTTTACTTTCCACATGGCAAATCCGGACTTAATACACTTCTCATATCGTCGCTATCTCGATAACCGTTTGCGAGACGCCTTCGGATTTGATGGCAGTCCGCTCCGGTTACGGTTCATAGGGGGAGCCTGATGGAACCCGTGCTGTTCGCGGGATCCTTGATCGTCGCCTATCTACTGGGCGCATTCCCGACCGGACTACTGGTCGGAAAACTGGTCCGCGGCGTTGATATACGTCGTTACGGAAGCGGCAGCACCGGCTCCACTAACGTCTACAGGACACTTGGAAAGATCCCCGCCGCTTCCGTCGTTATGCTCGACATCGTCAAAGGCATCGTGGCTGTGGGCATTGCGTGGGTCGCCACTGACAACAACGAATATGCGCTTGCACTTGCCGGAGTCGCCGTTATCGTCGGCCACAGCTGGCCCGTTTTCTCAGGCTTCCGGGGCGGCAAGGGCGTGATGACAGGTTGGGGCGCGATGATTGCGTTGTCTCCGATCGCAGCGGGGATCACCGCCATTGGCTGGCTCGTGGTTACGGTCACGAAATACGTCTCAGTAGGATCGCTATTTGGCACCACACTCGGCACCGTTACCATCGTCATCCTTGGCATAGTAGGACTGGCGCCGATGGAATACGCCGTCTTCTCCGTCGGCGGTTCTCTCGTGATATTCATTAGGCACGCGGAAAACATCAGCCGTCTGATGTCGGGCGCCGAAAAACCGGTGACGGAACCCGGCAAACCTACTCGCGCCCGGACACGCCAGAGCTAGGAACCTTCACATGGCGCAAGTCGGAATTGTAGGAACTACGAGCTGGGGCACGACCCTCGCTATTTTGCTTGGCCGCTCCGGCCACGATGTCACCATCTGGGCACGAACCGAAGCCGATGCCGATCTTCTCCAGGCGACGAGGAGAAACGACAGATTTCTGCCCGGAGTCGATTTCCCGGACGGATTGAAGGTAACCGCAGACACGTCGGAGGCCTTTGGGGATGCCGAACTGGTTTTACTGGCCGTGCCGTCCTCCTCCGTTACCGAAAATGCTGCAAGAATCGCTTCGTCGGTACCCGGTGAGGCGATTGTCATCAGCGCCACTAAGGGCATCGACGAGGCCACCGGTCAGCGAATGTCCCAGCTAGTCGGGACAGCGCTGGGGCGAGACGATATCGGTGCGCTCTCCGGCCCGAACCTGGCGCTAGAGATCGCCGAGGGCAAGCCGGCGACCACAACGGTCGCCCATGTCGATGAATCAGCCGCGGCGACCGTCCAGAGCATATTGAACTCAAGCGTATTCCGGGTCTACACGAGCTCCGATCTGATAGGAGTTGAACTTGGAGGCGCGCTCAAGAACGTCATCACGATCGGCGCGGGTTTCATCGATGGTCACGGTCTCGGAAACAACAGCAAGTCGGCTTTTGTGACGCGGGGGCTCGCCGAGATCACGCGCCTCGGTGTGGCGATGGGAGCGCGGGCGGAGACCTTCGCCGGACTCTCTGGCATGGGCGACCTTGTCACCTCCTGCTACAGCGGGCTGTCCCGGAACAGGTTCGTAGGCCAGGAGCTTGCGAAAGGCCGTTCAGCCGCCGAGATCGTGGCCGGGATGGACCAGGTCGCAGAAGGCATAAAGACTACGCACGCTGCGGTCGCGGTCGCAGAGTCTCTTAACGTGGATATGCCGATCGCCAGAGTGACAATGGCCGTGCTGGACGGGGAGCTCGATCCAAAATCAGCGATCGCAGGCCTTATGACACGTGCGCCGGTCTCGGAGACGGAGTCGACGCGCTAGCGACTCCGAGAACTTAGTTTGTCCCCCTGAATATCAAGGGTCTCCAAGATCTCCCAGTTCGTACAGCACCGCAGCGGCCGTTGCGATGGCCGCCGTCTCGGCACGAAGTATCCGACTCCCGAGAGTCACCGACAGCGCTCCGCGATGCTTCAAAAACTCGATCTCTGCTTCAGTAAGTCCGCCCTTGGGTCCTATCACGATGCTGACCGCGTGGTCTAAGCCCGGATCTAACGTTCTGAGCACCTCACGCAGGCTTCTGGAGGTCTCACCCTCCCACGGCACGATGAACAGCCCCGTAGGAGGCTCTGAGAACGCGGCATCCATCGCAACGGGTGCGGCGACTTCTGGCACGAACACACGGCCTGACTGCTCGACGGCCTCCTGTACGATTCTCGCCCAACGTGCCTGGCGGCCCTCAGAGGCCCCGGTAGAGCCTGCCCCGGATACTCTTTCCGTTAGTAGCGGAACGAAGCGCTTCACGCCAAGTTCTACGCCCTTCTGCAAAACGAGCTCAAACTGTGCCGCATCGATCAACGATTGGTACAGCGTGATATCCACCCGAGGTTCGGTGCTGGGTCGGGTGACGTCTACGACATGTCCTTCTGCAGACCGGGGGGAAACGACATCAAGTTCTATCATCCACTGGGTGCCGCTTCCGTCAAAAACGCCGATCTCTTCACCAGCCCGCATCCTGAGCACGCGCGCCAGTTGTCTTGCGATGTCTTTTGGAAACCGGACGGGGCCTTCTGCTGGCATACCATCCGGCAGGTAAAACCGGTGCATGGAACTACCCAAAACGTTTCCGGGAACTGGTCAGGAACGCGTCACAGCGGAAAATGCCGCCCAGTCTCCTGAAATGGTGAGATCGGTGAACTCGGCGCCCGCCTCTGTGAAAGCCGCTTCAACCTCATCCTTACGCTCCACGAGCAATCCGGATCCAACGAATACACCATCCTGCGCCAGAGTCGACAGTATGTGTGGTGCGAGCGCAATGAGGATGTTGGCGGAAATATTGGCCACGGTCACATCAATTGATCCGTCAGGAATGATCGGATTCGGCAGACTACCAAGTTGTAAATCGGCCTTTTCTGCGAGTTCGTTCTTGCCCAGGTTCTCGTAGCTGGCCTTTATCGCATCGGCCTCGACATCGAGCCCGGTAACAGATCCCGCCCCCAGTTTGAACGCAGCCAGGGTCAGTATCCCGGAACCGCACCCCAGGTCAAGAACCTTACAACCCGGGGAGATCGTCTTCTCAAGATAGAGCATACACATCCGGGTTGTGGGATGGTGTCCCGTCCCAAATGCCAACCCCGGATCTAGCTTTATCACGATATCGTCCGACTTCCGGTCCCAGTTTGAGCCCTCTGGGGCGATCACCATCCTCTTGCCGACTCGTACCGGGTCGAACTCCTGCAGTTCCCATTCCCGATCCTCGAGTATTCGTTCTTTCAAGGGCGGGATCGGGTGCAAATACGAGATCAGTCTCAAGCCAAGATCGATTTTGGAACGACGGTCGTCCGTTGTGGCATCGATCGGCAGATAGGCTCTCACGATCACTGGCGCGTTTACCGGCGGCGTCTCACCCTCGTCCGGATTGAAGCCACCGGCTTCTTCAACAACGACTCCACCTTCACCGTAGCGGGCAAAAAGATGAGTCAGAGGCTCCGCATACTCCGCCGGAGCCTCGGTGCTAATTTCAAGCCACTGAGAAGGCATCTCGTGTTATCCGTGTTCCTCAGAGCAAACGTCAGGGAGAAAGTTGTCCGGCATTAATTACCTTCCCCGCCGATGAAGTCCTTGACCTTGCCAAACCATCCATCTTCCTCAGGGCCGGGGGAAGCATCGTCGCCCAGAGTGGCAGCGAGCTCTTCAAGCAACTCCCGCTGACGTTCATCCAGCTTTCGCGGAATGGCGACTTTGACTATGACGATCTGATCACCACGTCGTCCGGAAGACCCGAGGTGAGGCACACCGAGATCACGCATCCTGAACGCCTGCCCGGACTGCGTACCGGCCGGAATCTGGAGTTCCTTTGGCCCATCTACGGTCTGGACCATCGCCGTTGCGCCAAGCGCAGCCCGCGCAACGTTGACGTCTAACTTTATGAGGATGTCGTTGCCATCCCGTTCGAAAGTCTCGTGAGACTCGACATCGATACGTATAAAAAGGTCTCCCGGGGATGCACCAGCGTCCCCTGGCTCGCCTTCCGACCTGAGTCGAATCCGGCTTCCAGTGTCGACTCCCGCGGGAACGTTCACCGAAATCTTGCGGTGCCTCCGCTCCCGGCCTGCGCCCTTGCACTGCGTACAGGGCGACGCGACTGTGCTGCCGGCGCCCTGGCAGGTGGAGCAGGTGGACATCTGCGCGA
>Ga0209554_1002857_pt1 | contig 11547 bp, 13 predicted proteins | sample MarorgKNORR_S2LV_5_FD_188221 | JGI IMG/M metagenome (GOLD analysis project Ga0209554, IMG submission 188221) | Marine microbial communities from the Southern Atlantic Ocean, analyzing organic carbon cycling - Bottom_A/KNORR_S2/LV (SPAdes) (version 2) | ecosystem: Environmental > Aquatic > Marine... | reverse complement strand
CTGGGATTTTAGACAGTATTATCGTGATGATGGTTCTGGTGAACTTAAACCCATCAAACAAACAACCATTGAAACCACCTTCGATTTCTAGAAGGAAATTATATGACCAGCAAAATGTTAATTGCTTGTTTATTGCTTGGAAGCCTATTTGCCCAAAATGAAGTTATTGTTTTGAGTCAGAAAGTCGGGACAGAGATCAATGTAGAGGAAAACCTGTTTTACCGAATATTCCCAGGGGAAAAAGGATTTGTGAATGCACAAATTGTCCAGGTGTCAAATAATAAGTTTGAAATTCGGATCGTGAAGGACACCAATGACGGACCGACAGAAAATATTAAGTGGATAAGTTTAAAGGAGTTTGCTGCACTTCAGAATTATGTTAATGGGCAACCGGATTTCACTGCAGAAGCCAAAATCGCCATGTATGAAGGGTTGGATTACCTAAAAGCAGAATTGATCGTGAAGGAAATTCCAAAACCGCAATATGTAAAGGTTAAGCATTCCAGTGGGAAAAAATTAAAGGGCACCCTCATTAAGGTTGATGAAAATATCCTTCATGTGCAGACACCAACCAGCGTGGAAACAGTTCATTTAAGGGATGTGGATGCAATCTCTTACCGCATGACACTTGGGGAGTTCGACTATATAAAACCCTATTTATTTGGCTTGAGCGGTGTTGTAGGTCTGGTAATGGCACAAATTTATAATTCACAGCGATCACCTCTTTACAATGAATATGGAATTGCCCGGACAGATTTGAGCCGATACACCCAATTATCCGGAATTGTAATTGGGTTGATTTTTAGTAGCGAATTGTTTGATGCTATCAGTACATTGCTGACACCATCAGAGACATTTATTTTATCGAAAGAGACTTATGAAAGCCATCAACAAAACTAATCATTGGAGGCACCATGGCAAAAAAAGTTGATAAACCGGTAGCGAACGAAGAAAACGCCGCACCGTCGATTGACCCGCAAAAACAATATTTAATGGATCAATTCGAAGGCCTGATGAAACAGGTAGGGGATGGATTTGGTGGTCCGCTCCAAGAAGAATTGATTCGGCGGTTGGAACAAACAATTTCTGATTTCCATGAAGAGGTCTCAGAAATGTTGACAAACCTGAAGGAAAACTCAGAAAAACGCCAGGAGCGGCTAAAAGAAATTTGGGATAATCCTGAAGGTGCGACTACTGATGATGGCGGAGATGAAGACGAGGAGGAATTCATTCCTGGCAGTGGCAGAAGTAGCGATTCCGGCGGTAAAGTCAGTGAATGGGAAAAGCGACTTGAATCTATGGATTCCGGTGGCGATTCTGGCAAGGGGGCAGAACCAGCTGCAGAGGAAGAAAAGCCCAAGAAGAAAAAAGGACTATTTGGGCTGATGAGAAAGTAACCGCAAATTTGGGGGTGAGAAATCGCCCCCTTTTTTTTATTTCATTTTTTGTAGTCTTGTTCACATACCATCTCCAGGGGCAGGAACATGCGAAAAATGTTCAGGAATATGTTCCTTTAAAAAAACGCGTGTATAGTTTTACCAAACTGGATTTCATAACAGCAGAAGGTGAGTTTAATGAATCCATATGTACATTGCTCATTCCAGATCTTAAGGAAGATAGCCCTCCATTTGTGGCCATCTATTACAAACGGGATAATTCAGCGTGGTTTACAGAATCCCTTTATCGAAAAAGATTGCGATTCAGTTTTAAAGATGGGGTGTTAAAACTGGATCAATCCAATTTTTGGGATTGGTTTGAGATTGCTGAGATCAAAATTGTTGTGATCTATTGATTGATGTCTTTTGATTGCATCAATCGCATTAAATTCAACCATAGGATTTCTTTAAAAAATTAATTTCTGGCCGTGCTAGATGGGGAATTAGCGGTGCCCTGTAACCTGCAATCCGCTATAGCAGGATCGATGCCGACGCCAGGCTATTGCTGCCTCGTTCGATTGAATTAAGCGATGTTGAAATTTCGAACTGTTGCAATGGATACCCAACGAACCCTGTCAGGCCCGGAAGGGAGCAGCAGTTAGTTGTGATATTCATGTGCCGACAGAACCCCGAAATGGAGTTGGCTGGTTTTTTACGGATCAGTAACAGAATGGTCAAACGCCGGTGCACGGCCGAATAGTTTTATGGCATACAAAGTATTATCACTTAAATGGCGCCCGCAATCTTTTAAAGATGTTGTCGGGCAAAATCATATTACGCAAACCTTGATCAATGCATTCAAACAGGATCGCATTGCTCAAGGCTATCTGTTAACGGGGCCCCGTGGTGTAGGAAAAACAACAACAGCCAGAATTCTTGCCATGGCCTTGAATGCGGACGGTGGTCCTTCAGCAACCTTTGACCCGGAATCTGAGATCTCAAAAGAAATTGCAGACGGACGCTCATTGGATGTATTGGAAATTGATGGCGCATCGAATCGGGGTATTGAAGAGATACGTAACCTGAGAGAACAGATCAAATTCGCACCCATGAATGGAGCCTATAAGGTCATTATTATTGATGAGGTGCACATGCTGACCCCACAAGCATTTAATGCGCTTCTACGGACCTTGGAAGAACCCCCTGCCCATGGAAAATTCATTTTTGCAACAACGGAAGTCCACCGCGTTCCGGCAACGATCATTTCCCGGTGTCAACGGTTCGATTTTAACCGGATCTCTTTACAGGTGATCTCAGATCGATTGGAATACATTCTCAAGGAAGAAGGGTTCGAATATGATCCGGAATCGATCAATGCAATTGCCCGTAAAGCAGATGGCAGTATGCGGGATGGTTTGAGTTTACTGGACCAGTCCATTTCCTATTGCGGAGAAAAGATTCACTATGACGGTGTTGTAAAAGCGCTGGGCTTGATCACGGATGAATTATATTTCAAGTTTACGCGGTCTATTCGCGAAAAGAATGCGGAGGAAATGATAAAATTATTAGCATCATTTTCTGGTTTTGGCATCCCAGCAGCAGAAGTGTTAGTCGGTATTGGTGAACACATTCGAAATATTATGTATGGCGGGATTCAAAACGGGGATTCCCTGTTGGAAATGAATGATGAGCATAAGAAAAAATATATCGATGAGGCTGCACGATGGGACCGCAGAGATCTGTTAAGGATCAGTCAGGCATTGACCGATGTATCCGCAACCATTCGACGGGCAGAAGACCCCTTCTTGTTGCTGGAGATGACTGCCCTTAAACTTCTCGATATGGACCAATCCGTATTGATCGATGATCTTTTGAACGGCAAAACATCATTCCCTGATCCTGGGGTGCATGTACCCATAAAAACTGCACTCAATATAGGAAAGGTAAAACAGGCGCGTGAAAAAATTAAATATCCAGAACCAGACCGGGATGAAGGTGCTTCGAATCCCGCTCAACAAGCCAAAGTAAAAGAACCCAAAAAAAATCAAATTAAAAAAGATGATGAAAAAGCTAAATCCGTTGAGACAGATGATGAAGGCGCACAAAATATTTCTGATATAACCCTTGAACTTTTATTGGAAAAGTGGCCGATGATCATAGAAAAAATTCATTTGGAACGACCCTCTGTTGGCGCGATTCTTGAGGAATGCAATCCCATGAAATTAGATGGGAACAAATTGATCATTAAATCTATTGGGAAGAGTGGATTTAACCTTAAAATGGTGGAGCGTGGGATTCCTGCTATTGAAAAAGTAATAACACTGATAATGGATCATTCAATCAAAGTTGGATTCATAAACGGTGAAAATAGTGAAACCCCAACTGATGATACAGGGACCAAGTCCTCATCTGAACCCCATCCGAATGATAATAAAATATTTAATAAAATTATCGAAGTATTCGATGGAGAAATTTTACGTTAGGAGTACAATCTATGTTAAAAGGAAATATGACCAAACTGCTTAAACAAGCACAGGACATGCAAAAGCAGATCGAAGAAGTTCAAAACCAATTATCCGATATGATCATTGAAGCTGAATCGGGTGGTGGAATGGTGTCTGTAAAAGTGAATGGAAAACAGGAAATACTGGATTTAAATATTGATCCAGAAGCCCTGAATGAAGATAAGGAAATGTTGGAAGATCTCATCATTTCAGCCTTGAATAAAGCTTTATCCAGGGCTCAATTTGATTCACAGGAAAAAATGAATTCAGTAACAGGCGGGATGATGTCCGGGCTGAAAATTCCGGGAATGTAATTGCGGTCACTTCCTGATACTGCAAATCGGTTGATCGATGAATTTTCCCGATTACCCGGAATTGGTAAAAAAACCGCTCAGCGCCTGGCCTTTCACATCATGAAATCCAAAGAAGATTCTGCGAACCGATTATCGGAGGCATTGATTGATGTTAAAACAAAAGTGCGGCGATGTTCCGTGTGCGCCGGAATCACTGAAGATGATCCCTGTTCAATATGCACGGATCCCAAACGGGATGAAACCATGTTGTGTATCGTTGAAGAAGCTCCGGATATTTATGCGTTTGAACGAACCAATAGTTTCAATGGGAAGTACCATGTTCTGGGGGGCGTTTTATCTCCTCTGGATGGCATTGGCCCGGATGATCTAAACTTTAAATCCTTGATGAAAAGATTGCAGGAAGGTATGGAAATTGTGATAGCAACAAACCCTACCGTAGAAGGGGAAACAACATCACTCTATCTTGCCAAAATATTGTCCGATCTTAATGTTAAAGTCACGCGGCTAGCCCGGGGTTTACCTGTAGGTGGGAATCTGGAATACACCGATGAAGCAACGCTGATTCGTGCCATGGAGGGTCGGACATTAATTTAACACTCCCCAATATTCTGACGATCTTTCGTATTCTCCTGACCCCTGTATTCATTCTATGTTTATTTTGGGAACACCCATGGGGCCATCCTGCTGCTTTGGTCATTTTTATTATTGCCAGCATCACGGATGCATATGATGGGTATTACGCCCGGAAATATGACCAGATAACACCTGAAGGTAAATTCCTTGATCCGCTTGCAGATAAAATATTGGTTTCATCTGCATTCATTTCATTTGCTTTAATGGGAATTATTGAATTCTGGATGGTGGGACTCATTATTTTTCGCGACCTATTTGTAACGGGTCTTCGGATGACGATGGAAAGAAAAGGCTTGTCCCTAGTTACATCTACCCTTGCCAAGGCAAAAACAGCCACCCAGATGGGTATTATCTGTTTCATCCTGACCGTTCTTGGTTTGAAAGGACTTTCACTGGCCTGGACCATGCCCATGCTGGAAATCGTTCGGGAATATCGATTGGTTTATAATTTGACACTGGGGGTGACAATTTTCACCATTGTAACTGGCATTACCTACCTTTTCGCCAATAGAACTGCCATCCAGGATTTTCTGGAAAAAGAATGAACCTGCGATTTAAAATAGCAGAATTCATTGGGACAGTATCGTATGTAGGCCGTTTGCCAATTGCACCGGGCACCTGGGGGAGTTTAGCAGCACTCATTGCATGGTATGTTTTAATACCATTCATCAGTGATTCATTTTTTCTTTTGATCAATAGCATAATCTTTTTTATTGGGATTGCCGCATCCGAAATCTTGATTGAAGCATGGGATGATACTGATCCAAAAGTAGTGGTGATCGATGAATGGGTTGGCATGTGGATCGCTTTGTATTTGGTGCCTCATGATCTTATGTGGGGTGCCGTTGCCTTTTTATTCTTCCGATTATTCGATATTCTGAAGCCGGGCCCAATCCAAATAATGGATGATCTTCATTCCGCCATCGGCGTGATGATGGATGATGTGGTGGCAGGGATTCTTGCTTTACTTGTCACACAGAGTCTCCTGTATTACTTTGTATGAAAATTGCCATTTTGTCCATTGGAAATGAGCTTCTTTCCGGAGATACGATTAATACCAATGCAGGATGGATAGGCAGAAAACTCACAGAGATCGGATGTGACATATTTCAACAGATCACTGTTCCTGATAAAAAAGTTCCTATTTCAAATGCATTGAATCAACTCATCGATCTCAACCCAGATTTTATTATTTGTACCGGTGGGTTGGGTCCCACAGAAGATGATATTACACGCCAAACCCTTTTTGACTTTGCGGGCACAGAATCAAAATTTGATCAGGATTATTGGGATGCATTATCTGTCCGCTTTAAACGATTCGGGATGGATATTCCAGAATCCAATCGAAACCAGGCTTTGGTTCCTGTGGATGGAGATGTGATCCAAAATCCAGTGGGTTCAGCTCGTGGATCCAAATTTAATGTGAAAGATACAACTTTGATCTCACTTCCCGGTGTCCCCGCCGAAATGAAAGCCATGATGACTGAATCAATTATCCCTTTGATCCATCAGAAAGGATTAAAACCGAAATCGTTTCGAACCTTGCGCACCACCGGGATCCCAGAATCTGCAATGATTGAAAAGATCACACCAGCCACAGACAAAGATCATGGCTGTGAGATTGGCTATTATCCTTCACTTTTTGGTGTAGATATCCGCATCTCCCATGCTGAATCGCAACCCGTAGATTCACTTTCCAAGGATCTCTACCGCATACTGGATGTATCGATCTATGGTGAAGGTAAAGAATCCATAGAAGAGGTGATCATTCAATTAGCGAAAAATAAAAATAAAACAATATCTACAGCAGAATCCTGCACGGGCGGACTGATCGGACATCGGCTCACAGAAGTTTCGGGCAGTTCTGATGTGTATAAGGGTGGACTTGTTGTTTACAGCAATGAGTCTAAAATGAGTATGCTTGGGGTTGAAACAGACATATTGGAAGCACACGGTTCCGTGAGCAAAGAAACAGCAGAATCTATGGCACGCAATGTGATAAATAAATTTGGATCTGATTACGGGATCTCAGTTACTGGTATTGCCGGACCAACGGGTGGAACGGATGAAAAACCAGTGGGACTCATTTATATTGGATTGGCAAAAAAGGGTCATGTAAAAGTCAAAGAATTCCATTTCGGAACCAACAGAAAAAGAAATAAACTACGTACCAGCCAAGCAGCACTTAATTGGTTAAGACTATCACTATTATCATAATTAGCCGCTAAGATCGCGAAGGTTCACTAAGGGAAAAAGAAATAGATGAAAATTATTTACATCCATAAAAATTCTAATTCCTTAGTTTTGTCTTTACTTGGTGCTTCTTCGTGTCCTTATTGGCAAATAAAATAGATTAAATGACTGAAAAATTATTACGAACCTTTCTTGCTGTTCCCGTTCCCAGGGAAGTTAGTTCAAAAAAAAACATGCTGTATTCAACATTGGAGCATACGGACGGTGATATTAATTGGGTTAAGAATGCTCAACTTCATTTAACATTGAAATTTCTGGGTCATACACCGGAATCATCCATCAATGATGTGATCGACCAAATTGAAAAGATTACACCGGTTATTAAACCCTTTAATCTCACAATTGAAAAAACCGGCTGTTTCCCGATTCCAACTCGAGCAAGAACATTATGGCTTGGTGTAAAAGGGACTCTGGATCCATTATTAAATATGGTGGAATCGATCGAGACTGCTTTGGACCCATTAGGATTTCCAAGATCAAATCGGGACTTTTCACCCCACATTACCCTGGCGAGGATCAAATATCCACAAAAGCATACACCCCAGGTGGATCCCTTTTTAAAATCGTCCTACGATCCAATTGATTTTCCGGTGGATCGTGTGCAATTTTTCAGTAGTGAATTGCTGCCAACCGGAGCCGTTTATACAATATTAAAGATCTTTCCCCTCGGGGAAACTTTGTAAGGAGTTATTATGTCAGCCGAAACAAAAAAGGCCAAAGCATTAGAATTAGCCATCGCCCAGATCGATCGCCAGTTTGGTAAAGGATCGATCATGCGCTTGGGAGATAATTATATACGCACCATGGATAATGTGATCTCTACGGGGTGTTTATCCTTGGATGTTGCCTTGGGTGTGGGTGGTATTCCCAGGGGCAGAGTCATTGAGATCTATGGACCGGAATCATCGGGAAAAACAACCCTGGCTTTGCACATTGTTGCGGAAGCACAAAAGGCTGGTGGGTTTGCTGCTTTCATTGATGCGGAACACGCGGTCGATCCGGACTATTCCAAAAGATTGGGAGTCAATACGGAAGAGCTTTTAATTTCTCAACCAGACTCAGGTGAACAAGCTCTTGAAATCTGTGAAACATTAGTACGTAGTGGAGCACTACATGTTATTGTGATCGATTCTGTGGCAGCCTTGGTTCCAAGGGCCGAATTAGAAGGGGATATGGGTGATTCTCATATGGGGCTCCAGGCGAGACTCATGTCACAGGCATTACGGAAATTGACGGGAACCGTGAGCCGGTCCAATACAACCGTGATTTTTATCAATCAGATCCGTGAAAAAATTGGTGTCATGTTTGGCAATCCGGAAACGACACCTGGTGGACGTGCACTCAAATTCTATGCTTCTATCCGTTTGGAAATTCGCAGAATCACGACCATTAAAGATGGTGCTGAAATGGTGGGCAGTCGTGTTCGGGTCAGGGTTGTAAAAAATAAAGTGGCGCCTCCATTTAAAAAATCCGAATTCGATATAATGTATGGACAGGGAATCTCCTATGTTGGCGATATTATTGACTTGGCGGTTGAAGGAAATATTGTTGAAAAAACCGGGTCGTGGTATTCGTATGATGACATGAAGATCGGGCAGGGAAGAGAAAATGCGAAATCGTTCCTAACAGAAAATCCGGATATAATGGCTGCCGTTACCGATAAAGTAAAATCGTTCATGGGGCTGAATAACGAGGCAGTGGAAGCTGACACATAAGATTCAATCTATAGAGCCGCAAAAGCGGCGAAAAAACCGATTCACTATTACGTTAGAATCGGGAGACGTCTTCGGGTTATCTGAAGACGTTTTCCTTTCTAAACATCTCAAGGTTGGTCAGGTTCTAAAGGCAGTTGAATTAAAAAAGATCCAATCAATGGAAGCACTGATTTGGATAAGAAATCAGGCTTTGACTTTGTTAAGTTATCGACAACGAAGCCGGGCAGAATTAACCCGCCGGCTCAAGGAAAAGGGACATGCGCTTAAAGACATTAAGCCCCTATTGGATGAATTTGAATCAAAGGGCTATATAAATGATTCAGATTTTGCTAGAATGTATGCCACCCATTTAGTGGAAAAGAAAATGATAGGTAGATTTGTAGTCCGAAATAAATTTTATGAACACAAAATTCCAGATCATATCCTTGATCCGATTTTGGATGAATTATATCAGAAAAATCCTACTTCAGAGCTTGTTGAACTCATTATAAATAAAAGAATGAAAACCCGGACAAAAACTCAGAAAGAAAAAACAAGATTGGTCAATCTTTTAAAGCGAAAAGGATTTGTCTGGAATGATATTGAACCTGCCATAAATGACATCAAATGGAATGAATAGATGAAATTATTTTCATCTCTCGATCTGGAGTTTATACAGCGATCTCTCGGAAGAAAACCCGGTCAATCAGAACTGAAAATCCTTTACCGGGTTCTTGAACCCGTTTTGACCCAGCGTGAAAAAATACCGACGAGATTTGTACAACAAATTGGAACAATGGATCAAAATATTCAAATCGAAATTCGGGATGTCACAGACACAGGTAAATGGGCTTCAGCAAACTATTTGATACGGGATTGTGTATTACGGGGGTTTTGGCCAGCGCAGGTATCCTTTGTTTGGTTATTCCATCCAACTAAAGCGTGCTTGAATCGAATTCATGATACTGAAACAACTTTGACAAAACATTTTGCACCAGCCATTACGCATCATGCTTCTCAGGGGGCACTCAGGAAAAAAAGCGGGAAGGTCATTGTAATTGCGATCATGAATAAAGAACCCTATTCAAGAAAAGTAACAAGTGGTCAATTATTGGGATATGTAAAGATCCCGAAACCCGGAAAAACACTCATGAATGAAAAACGAATTATGAAGGTATTATCAGGATATGATCGGTTTGTTTCCGGAATCTCATTATTGGGAAATTATGGTGATGATCTACACCACCTTTTATCTGCTATTCCAAGAACAACGTCTATTGAATTGGATTTTCCTGAAAAGTATAAAAAAGGTGATGGTCTTATCATTTCAGAAGGGGTAAGTGATTATGAATTGAAAAACAAGTTTTCCGATTGCGGGTATGAGTACCAAAGGATTGGGAAAATCAAGAATGATTTGCAGCATAATTTATATTTAGGTGATGGGCATAAAATGAAATGGCCTCTCGTCGTGACCCAAATATCTATCCATGGCAAGGAAGATAAACCGATTGTTACTGAAAAGGCTCAAACACCCTTAAAAAAGAAAAAAGCGAGAAAGCCAAATGTGCTGCAAGTTTTAAAAGAAATGATCGCAGGAGGCCATGCAGCCGTTGGTTCGGATAAATTACTTGATGATGGATCGGGAAGAAATGTGGAAATCGTGGGAAATGAGATAGGTCAATCCTCAGCGCATTCTCTCTTTCATGGTTCCCGTTCTGTGGCTGATGTTGTACGAAAACTGGCTATAAAAGGTTCAGATATTGAATCCCTAGATATTATATCAAATGTTGATAATCCGCAGTTTTTAGCGGGGCAACAATCTGTGATCCACACTTTTGGTTTGCGACAGATCTCAAAAAACAATTTCACAAATGATCTATTACCGGGCCAACATCAGGTTATCGGAATAGGAAACGCCTCAACGATAATAGAGAATCTAATAGTAGAAAGTGATTTCATTTCTTTATTGGGAAGTATAAAAGGTGAATTGGGAATTTCACTTTATCAGGAACTAACGGGGCTTCATTCTGATGACAATGAACCGGTTTTTGATAGCACCATGGAATATAATATTAATCAAACACTGATTCAGGCAGTCTCATCCTCTGTGGTAAAAACAGTTACCAATATTTCAAAAGGCGGTTTGGCTATTGCACTTTTGAAAATGTATTTAAATATGAAATGTGAATTCGGGATGAAAATCCACATTTCCAGAAGACTAACACCGGAGGAATTATTATTCGGTGAATCATTTGGATCGGCATTGGTGCTCGTTGGTGAAAAGGAATTGATGGAATTTCAACGGATTTGTATGGCACACGGAATTCCATGCAGTACCATTGGCAGGTTGCAACCCAAAAAGGAAATTACGGTAAATGACTTATTGAAAATTCGCGAGAATTTTCTCAATACACTTTCACCATAAATATTGGATTCATCACCGATCTGTCATACATATTTTTCCTTTTTTTATTTTCAAAAACCATCATATTGGTGACAGTAACACCTGGGGTTATATCAAAATATTAACATAAGTTATATTACATAATATTAATATTTATAAGATAAGTATAAAGAATAACATTCAGTGATAATTTAAAAAAAGGGGGGCAGACTTCACAATGACCTCGGACAGAGTGAACGTCTACCCCTTCCACATACCAAAGGCACCAAACCAGCACCTTCAACGGTTAAAGTATTGGTTTATTTAATACAAGTCAAGCAAAAATTTAAACATGAAAAATAGTCTGAAGAATGAATTTAAATGTACCGG
>Ga0209554_1002855_pt1 | contig 11547 bp, 11 predicted proteins | sample MarorgKNORR_S2LV_5_FD_188221 | JGI IMG/M metagenome (GOLD analysis project Ga0209554, IMG submission 188221) | Marine microbial communities from the Southern Atlantic Ocean, analyzing organic carbon cycling - Bottom_A/KNORR_S2/LV (SPAdes) (version 2) | ecosystem: Environmental > Aquatic > Marine... | reverse complement strand
CCAATTTAACATCACTCTTTTTAATGATAAAAAAATATAATGTTAAAATCAAAAAATAATTTTGAAAATATTTTAATATTTTTTTTTTCTATTTTTCCAGTTTCATTTTTAATAGGAAATTTATTTATTAATCTATCAATTATAATTATATCAACCATTTATTTAGTAGGAATTTTCTTAAAAAAAATCAAATTTAAAGTAAATGATAAATTTTTTATCTTACTACTATTTTTTTTCATAACGCTTTTAATTAATTTAATTTTCACTAATAACATATCATTATCTTACCCAAGAGTAATAAAATTTATTTTCATTATTTTTTTTGTTTTAGCCTATAGGAATTTGATATTGTTAGAAAATAATCAATTAAATTATGTTTATAAATTTTGGTCATTGATTTTTACTATCGTATGCATTGATTTAATTTTTGAGTTTTTTAGTGGATTTAATATATTTGGTCTAAAATCTCATATGTCTGGTAGATTAGGTGGATTTACTGGAAGTGAATTAGTAATAGGAAATTACTTTAGTGCATTTGTACTATTAACATTATCCTTTTTTTATAGAAATTATTATAACAAAAAAATTTTGAACATTTTTATTGCGATAATATTAATATTAATATTAATTGCTTTTTTGATTGGTGAAAGATCAAACTTCATTAAAACATTAATAATTATTTGTTTATTTGTTTTCTTTATTTATGAGTTCAATCTTAAACACAAGTTATTTTCAATTATACTGCTCGTTTGTTGTTTTGCATTATTTTTAAATTTAAATGAAAATTATAAGATAAGATATATTAAACAACCACTTAATATTTTAAAATCCAATTCACAATACGGTGCACATGTTAAAGTTGCAAAAGAAATTTTTAAAGACAATCCAATCTTCGGTGTAGGTATAAAAAATTTTAGAGTTGAAAGCTTTGATAAAAAATACGAGGGTATACTCGGTTTATCTGAAAAATGGACGGGAGGGTCTACACATCCTCATCAAATTCACTACGAATTTTTATCTGAAACAGGTATTTTTGGATATTTAAGTTTTCTTATATTTATAATTTTATCAATTTACTGGTCCTTTAAGTCATATATAATAACAAAAAACGTTTACCAATTTTCTGCAATGCTTTTTGTAATTGTTAATCTCCTTCCTTTTTTGCCTTCAGGAAGTTTTTTTACTACTTATTCCTCTGGATTATTTTGGATCAACTATGCAATCATGGTAGGTTATGTAAAAAAATATTAAATAGTAAATTTTGATTTTTTACTATCAATTAAAAAAGTTTTTACTGTATCGATTGTAAGTTTATTGAAAGATTTTCCAAATTTTTCTATCTTTTCAATTATAGAAGGTGGGATTGTTATAATGTGGCAATTAATTTGCTTAGATTGTAAATAATTGTAAGGTTCCCTAGTGCTTGCCCAAAGTATTTCTACGTTTTTATATCTTCTTGCAAATTTTACACTGTTCTTAATTTCGGGCATTGGATCTTGTCCAGCATCTGCCATTCTTCCTACAAAGATAGAAATTATAATTTTTGTTTTTTTATTTATTTTTTTTAAAATTTTTAATGTTTGGGTTGATGTGCAAACAGCAGTTATATTTAATTTAATGTTTTTATTATTAAGTTCATTTATTATTTTTCCTAAAAAAACTCCTTTTGAATTGGTAACTGGAACTTTTACATAAACATTTTTCCCAAGAGTGGCAATTTTGATCGCTTGTTTGATTATATCTTTATAATTATCTCCAAAAACCTCAAATGATACAGGCTTATTTTTAATTATTTTTAATATTTTTTTACAATATTCTATATAATTTTTTGCTCCAGCCTTTCGCATTAAGCTAGGATTAGTTGTAAATCCTCTGACAATACTTTTTTTATTAAATTTCTTTATTAAATTTAGATCGGCTATATCACAAAATATTTTAGTCATTTTATTATAAACTTTTAATTATATCTCCTGTCATTTTTTTTGCATCAGCAAATAACATCAATGTATTTTCTTTATAAAAAAGCTCATTATCAATTCCTGCATAACCAGGAGATAAACTTCTCTTTACAAATAAAACAGATTTTGATTTTTCTACATCTAAAATTGGCATACCATAAATAGGGCTTTGAGGATCTGTCTTAGCTGCAGGATTTGTTACATCATTAGCACCAATAACAAATGCCACATCACAATTTGCAAAATCATTATTAATTTCTTCTAATTCAAAAACTTCGTCATAAGGAACATTTGCTTCAGCAAGTAATACATTCATATGTCCAGGCATCCTTCCTGCTACTGGATGAACGGCATATTTTACTTTTATTCCAATATTCTTCAAACTATCGACCATTTCTCTTAAAGCATGTTGGGCTTGAGCAACAGCCATTCCATAACCTGGAACAATTATAACTGAGGAAGCATTCTTCATTAAAAATGCCGCATCTTCTGCATTTCCACTTTTAACAGGTCTTTGTTCTGAGTTTTTTAAACCTGTTGTTTGATTGTTAGCACCCCATCCTCCAAGTATAACATTAAAAAATGATCTATTCATTCCTTTGCACATTATGTATGAAAGTATCGCTCCAGAGGATCCTACTAGAGCTCCAGTAATAATTAATGCGCTATTTTCCAAAGTAAAACCTATGCTTGCCGCTGCCCATCCTGAATAAGAATTTAGCATTGAAATTACCACCGGCATATCAGCTCCACCAATTGGAATAATTAATAAAAATCCAACCAAAAAAGATACTGCGATAATAGTCCAAAATAAATTTGATAATTGGGTAGAACATAAATAATAAATTAATATAATTATAGAAATACCGATTATAGCATTAATAAAATGTTGTCCCTTGAATGTAATTGGCGCTCCTGACATTATTCCTTGTAATTTTAAAAAGGCAATTACGGAACCTGAAAATGTAATTGCTCCAATAGATGCTCCAATTGACATCTCGATTAAACTTGAAAGTTTTATATTTCCATTTGTTCCAAGATTAAATACTTCTGGTTTTAAAAAAGCAGAAATGGCTACAAATACTGCTGCAAGACCAACCAGGCTGTGAAATCCTGCCACCAATTCTGGCATTGCTGTCATTGGAATTTTAAATGAAATTAATGCTCCAATAGTGCCACCCAATAGTAAAAAAATTAAAACATATATCAATGCTGTTGAAAAATTTCCCACAGAAAAAAAAGTCACCACAATGGCAATTATCATTCCAATAATTCCAAATAGGTTTCCTTGTCTTGATGTTTCTGGTGAAGAAAGACCTCTTAGAGCCAATATAAACAAGATCCCAGAAATCAGATAAAATATTGCTGATAAATTTGCAGACATAATTACTTGTCTTTCTTTTTCTTTTTATACATTTGCAATATTCTTTGCGTTACTAAAAAGCCTCCAAAAATATTAATTGCTGCCAACATTATTGCTAATAGACCAAATATGTTTGATAGATTAAACATATTTTCATTGTTTCCTGACAAAGCAGCTACAATTGCCCCAACTATTATTACAGAAGAAATGGCATTGGTGACTGACATTAACGGAGTATGTAATGATGGGGTTACACTCCATACAACATAATAACCAACAAAAATCGACAATATAAAAATACTCAATCTAAATATAAAAGGGTCTATTTCCATAGTTTATTTTATTAAAGTTTTTGATACAATTTCATCTTCAATATTAATTTTTTTATTTTCCTTATCGTAAAGATTTATTACAAAACTAAATAAATTTCTTGCATACAGATTTGATGCTGAAACAGGTATTTTATTTAAAATATTTGTTTCGCCTATAATTTTTATACCATTTTTATTTACAATTTTATTTGATTCGGTTAATTCACAATTGCCTCCTTGAGCTGCTGCAAGATCATAAATTATTGAACCTGACTTCATATTTTCAACCATATTTTTTTTAATTATTGTTGGAGCCTTTTTTCCAGGTATTAGAGCAGTACAAATTACAATATCTATTTTTTTTAAAGTCTCGGTTAAAAGTTCTTCCTGTTTCATTTTAAATTCATCAGAAGTTTCTTTTGCATATCCTTCTTTGGTTTCCAAACTTTCTGATCCTTCAACCATTAAAAATTTTCCACCTAGACTCTCTACCTGTTCTTTTGCAGCTAATCTTACATCTGTGGCAAAAACAATTGCACCCATTCTTTTTGCAGTAGCTATTGCTTGAAGACCAGCAACTCCCGCTCCAACAATTACTACTTTAGCAGCTGGAATTGTTCCTGCAGCAGTCATCATCATTGGCACAGCTTTTTCAAAAATGGCAAATGAATCTACAACTGATTTATACCCTGCAAGATTGGCCTGTGAGGAAAGTACATCCATAGATTGAGCCCTTGTTATTCTAGGAAGCATCTCTAATGAAAAGACGTTAATACTTTGTTTGGACAAAGACTCTATTTTCTCCTTATTATTATAAGGATCAAATATTCCAATCAAAGATTGGTTTTCTTTTAAAAAAGAAATATTTTCACCGCTAAACAAATTTAATTGGAGCAATAAATCAGAGTTATCAATTAATTTTTTATTGTCTTCTGCTATATTAACACCTAATTCAGAGTATATATTGTCATGAATGCCTAGGTGATAACCATAATTTTTTGACAAAGAAACTTCAAAACCAAAAGAAATATATTTTTTGGCAACTTCTGGAGTAATGGCTATTCTTTTTTCAATAGTCTTGTCTTCAGAAATTGATCCAATTCTCATAATAAAATTAATCTATAAGCTTATTAGAGTTTATTTTATGGGATGAAATTTCCATAAAATTACTTTTGTCTTGCTTTGAATTTTGGATTTTTTTTATTAATTATATAAACTCTCCCTCTTCTTCTTACAAGTTTAGAGTTTAAATCTCTTTTCTTTAATGATTTTAGTGAGCTAGCAATTTTCATAAGTTTTTTAGCCTGGCAATGTCCTACTCTTCCGTGTCTTAAGACAAAGTACCATCGGCGCTGAAAGGCTTGACTTCCGAGTTCGGTATGGGATCGGGTATTACCCTTTCGCAATAATCACCAGGCACGAAGTTTATATATAAAAAAAAATTATTGTAAATACTCAATTATTCTTTTTTTTTACAGTTTTTTATTAAGTCAAGAAAAAAAAACGTATAAAAATAACAATAATCAATAGATTAGAAAATATTTGCTAATATTTTTTTTCATTTTGATAATATCTTATGAGTTTATAAATCAATTTTTTTCCATAAATTTTATTTTTCCTATTAATATGATTTCTATTCAAGCATTTTTTAAAGTCAGATTTTTTTATCTCTGAGTCGAATTTTCTCATAAATTTTTTGTCTTGCAAAACAAACTTTTTATAATCAATATTAAAATAACCAAATGCAAATTTTATCATTTGGATTGCTGTAAATAATTTTCCATTAGACAATATAAAATCTTGAGGTTTTTTATTTAAGAATTTTAATAAATATTCGCACTGTTCAGAACACCAATTCCACTCTCTAGCTATTTTAAGATTACCAAATTTTGTTTTTTTTCCAAATTTTTTAGCATTAATTGCGGCTATACAAATTTTTGGTATTAAATAATCTTTTTGTCTTAAAGTTGATTCCGTATTAAATATAATTGCGTTGTAGGCTGGTAGATTATATTTTTCTCTAAATTTTTTTGTAATTCTGTAAGATTTTAATTTTGCAAATCCATAAGGACTTATAGGATTTTTTTTGGATTTTAATCCAATTTTTTTTTTTATATTCCCGTATATTTCACAAGATGAAGAATTTAAAAATTTGCATGGAATTTTATGTTTTAGAATAACTTCAAGAAAATTTTTACATCCTACAAAATTGCTTAAATAGGTCTCCTTTTTTTTAAAAAATGACTTTTTAGGAGAACTTTGTCCGGCCAAAAAAATAATAATTTTTGGTTTAAATTTTAATATTAAAAACTTTATGTCCTTTTTTTTAAGTATATTTAATTTTTTTAATAATAAGCTTTTATTAGATTTGACTTTTAATTTAGCTTTTGACAAAGATCGTGTTGTAACAACTACTTTATAATTTTTTTTTATAAGTTTTTTTGTTAGAATTCTTCCAAATTGACCCGTTCCTCCTACAATTATTGCAACAGATTTATTCATATATATATTTATATAATGACAAATAAAAAAAAATATTGATTTTTACTGCAACTTACAATGAAAGAGATAATGTAGAAACATTAATCCATTCTATAATTAGCAATTGCCCATTTTGTTAATAAATGTTTGAACATAATCTTTTAAATCTTTTTTATCAAAAAGTTTATGGACTTTATTTGAAAGATTCATATTTGTTAAAGCTGAAGCGTATCTTTCACCTGGTCTGACAGGCAAAAATTTAATTTTACTATTAAACATTTTTGCGACCGAAATGATGCTGTAAGATCTTTTGTTTGAAATGCTATAGTGCCGGCACTTATGTTTTTTCCAAGCATAGAAACAGGCATTTACTGTATCATAAATATGTGTAAATCTTCTTGTTTGTGTTCCTGGCTTTACTACAGGCAATGATTTTTTATTTTTATAGTGTTCTTCAAAAATTCCTATAACAGTTGCCATTTTTCCTTTGCATATTTGCATTGGGCCATAGACATTATAAAAATAAATTATTTCATATTTAAATCCGAACCATTTTTTTAAATTTTCCAAAAATTCTAAATTTTTTGCTTTAGTAAATGCATAAGGAGACAAATCTTTATCACTTCCTTTATTGCCTAAATTTGCTGAAGTTGCTGAATAAATTAGTTTAATTCTATTTTTTAGACAAAAATTTATCACTGCATTGGTGCCAATAGAATTAGAGCTTATGCATTCATTCATTTGTAAAAAACTTTGATAAATTCTAGAAAATTCACCGAAATGATATAGTGAGTGGATATTTTTTATTTCTTTTTTTAACAAAAAAGTAATATTTTTTGTATGCCCTTTTATATACTTAACTCTAATGTTTTTATTGTGATTTTTTTTTTTTCCAGATGAATAATTATCTATACTAATTATTTTGAGTTTAGTTTTTTTCAAAAGCAAATTAATTAAATTTGACCCGACAAATCCTGCTCCACCGGTCACTACTATTTTTTTCATTTTTTTTTTATTTTTTTAACAAAATCTTCATAAGTATATTTAATTGCTTTTGTCAATTCCGTTTTTTTTGTCCATCCATATTTTTTAGCTAGAGATACATCTAAAAGTTTTCTTGGAGTTCCATTAGGTTTTGATAAATCATATTTAATTTTAAAACTTAAATTAGGAGTAATAACTTTAGAAAAAATTTTAGCATATTCCTTGATTTTATAATCTTTGCCAGAACCAATATTTATTAAAGTTTCTTTAGTTTTTTTCTTCATAAAATATATACAAGCATCTGCTAAATCATCGACATAAATCACTTCTCTTTTGGCCTGTCCGTTCCCCCATAAAACTAATTCCTTTTTTTTTTTTAATTTTATGTTGTGTAACTTTTTTATTAAAGCTGGAAAAAAATGTGAATTTATCTTGTCATAATTATCATTTGGCCCAAAAGTATTTGTTGGCATTAATGTCTTATAATTTGTTTTATATTGAGTATTATAACTTTCGCACATTTTAATTCCTGCAATTTTAGCTATCGCATAGGCATCATTTGTTTTTTCCAATGGACCATCAAGTATGTAAGTTTCTTTAATAGGCTGCTTACATAATCTTGGATACACACAACTAGAGCCAAGCAATATTAAATTTTTAATTCCACATAGATAAGCCGAATGAATTAGGTTTGATTGTATAATTATATTTTCATAAATAAATTGACCTTTATATTTGTTGTTTGAATAAATACCGCCAACTTTAGCTGCGGCAATAAATATAAATTGAGGTCTTTTTCTTTTTAAAAATTTAAAAACTTTTGCTTGATTAGCTAAGTCTAAAGTAGATCTGTTTGCTGTTATAATTTTTTTGTAACCTTTTTCTTTTAATTTCTTTACAATTGCACTTCCAACTAAACCATTATGACCAGCAACATAAATCTTAGATTTTAAATTAACCATTGATTGGTCTTGTTAATTCACAATTAACCATCTCTTTTACAAGAGTTTTAATATTTGTTTTTGGCTTCCATTTAAGTTCTTTTCTTGCTTTTTTTGAGTCTCCTAAGAGAGTGTCAACTTCTAAAGGTCTAAAATATTCTTTGTCACACTCTATTATGCAGTTAGCATTTTTATCAAAACATTTTGATTTTGCTCCTTTGCCTTTCCAATAATATTTTATATTTAATTCATTAAGTACAAAATTGACAAATTGTTTTACAGTATGCTGTTTTCCTGTTGAAATTACATAATCTGACGGTTTTTTTTTTTGCATCATCTTCCACATTGCTTCAACATAATCTTTTGCATGTCCCCAATCACGTTTTGCTTCTAAATTCCCTAAATACAGTTTTTTTTGAAGACCATTTTTTATTTTACAAAGTGCTACAACTATTTTTCTAGTTACAAATGTTTCACCACGTACAGGACTTTCATGATTAAATAATATTCCATTACAAGCAAAAATATTGTAGGCCTCTCGATAATTTACTGTAATCCAGTGTGCATAAACTTTCGCTACTCCATATGGACTTCTTGGATAAAATGGTGTTTTTTCATTCTGTGGAATTTCTTTTACTTTACCAAACATCTCAGAAGTGCCGGCCTGATAAAATTTTGCTATTTTTTCAAAACCATGAAATTTTATTGCCTCTAAAATTCTTAAAGCTCCTATAGCATCTGCATTAGCTGTGTATTCAGGAACTTCAAATGAGACTGCTACATGAGATTGTGCTGCTAAATTATAAATTTCGCTAGGTTTAATTTTTTTAATTAATGAAGAGACAGAAATTGCATCTGTTACATCTCCAAAGTGAAGAAAAAAATTTCTTTTTCTTTCGTGAGGATCTTGATAAATGCGATCTAACCTACCAGTATTAAATGATGAAGATCTACGTTTTACTCCATGCACATAATATCCTTTTTTAATTAAAAACTCAGCTAGATATGATCCATCTTGTCCAGTAACTCCAAATATCAAGGCTATTTTTCTTTTCATAAGTATTTATACAATTTTTTTTTTATATATATAGTCGAAAGATTTTCTAAAAGGCATTCTAATTTTAAAAGATTTATTAAATCCTTTTGAGGTTAGTAAATCATGAATATCAGAAAATTTATAGTTTTTTTCAATCATATTATCATAATGATGCTCAAAATAGATAAACTTAATATCATTAATTTTGTCTTCTAGTCCTTTTAACACTTCTAACTCATAGCCTTCTGTGTCAATTTTTAAAATATCTATCTTCCCCAATTTATTTTGATCAATAAAGTCAAATAAACGAATTTGTTTTACTAAATACTCTTTAACAAAAAAATCTTTTTTAAAAAAAAAAGATAAAATTTTATTTTTTCTTTTAAAGTATGAAGAATTTTTATTAATAGTATTGAATGTGGATGAATTACTATCTGACAAATCATAAAAAATTTTCTTTTCATTTGAATTTCCTATGCCAATATTAAAAATATTTATATTACAGTTAATATTTTTTTTTTGAATTTTTATTACATTATTTTTGAGTTTTGCATAATTAGATGCACTAGCTTCAAATGAATAAATATTTTTTATATTAAAATTTTTCAAAAAAATTTCAATAGTTTCGCCTTTGTGAGATCCAATATCTAATAATAATTGCATATTTGAATCCATATTTTTTTTAAAGAAATTAATAATTTTTTTTTGGTAAAAAAAATCAATTAAATTTAAAATAGCTTTAAATAAATAGGTCATTTTTTTCTATAAAACATATAACTATTAAATATTCTTATTGATTTAATATCTTCATTTTCGCACTTCAGGTCTATTTGATTATCAATACACATATTTATTTTTTCAATCCTTTTGCTAATCTTGAAGTTTTGTTGAAAATCTTTGTAGTATGCATTTACAATTGGATTGTAATTATATGCTTTATGTTCTTTATAAATTCTCTCAGTATTTCTTAATAAAAAAACTGAAATTGCTAAAATAAGAATTATATAAACTTTGTTTTTAAAGTTTGATTTATTTTTTGAGTATTTTTCTAAAAATAATGATGTTGGTATAAAAATTAGTAGCGCTACCAAATTATACCCCCCATATCTTAATGCTGGATGAAAATAGAACCATTCAAAAAACAAAATTAATAAAATTATATACAAAAACAAAAATTTTTTTTTATCTAATTTTATTTTTCTTCTAAAAAATGTAACCATAAATAATAAAATTAAAAACAATAAGCCTAATAAAAAATCTGAAACTTTATTAAAAAAATACATTTGAAACCAATTGCCAACCCAATTAAAATTTTGTATGTATTCATTTGGATTTTCAACTCTAAAATTTGGATTTGCACCAGCTTTAGACCATAACTGATACCAATGATTCATTTGATCTACTTCTTTTAATGGAATTGCCCATTGAAAATTTTCATAACATAAAATTTTTGCAGGATAAATTAAGCATCCTGAGTTTAAAAAATTTGTAAGTAAAACAAATCCAATTAATCCAATACAAAGATAAATAATTTTGCTATTAAATAAAAAGATTATTAATTCTTTTTTTTCTTTATTATAAAAAAATATCAATAAAAACAAAATACAGTAAATTATATAAAAAGCTTTTAGTGAAAATATAATTGAAATTAAAATTATAAGTTTTAAAATTTTATCTTTTTCATATACTTCTTTTAAATTTATCAAGTATAGTATTTCAATGACTAAAACCATAATTAGAATCATTGCAGATCTATCGGTTCCATGTTCTGCAAGCCTATAGAAAAAAACGTTTACAAAAATTAGAGAAAATAGTGATAAAAATATTAAGTATAAATTTTTTGGTTTATCTAAATTTTCTTTAATTTTTTTATATAAAATTAAATTACTGAAACCTAAAAAAAATACAGGTGTTAAGTGAATTAAAAAATATTTTACAAAAGGAAGATAAAATAAGGATGATAAATAAAATATAGATGAATGTGTCCTAAAGCCATGATTAAAATTACCAATTCCAATAAGCACACTATATTCTGTTAATAAATGTGTATACGGAAAATGATAATAAGGAAAATCATCATGATTTTTAGCAGCATATATTGTAATTAATAAAATTGAAAAAACAAAAATCAAAATTTTGAATTTATTTGATAAAAAAAATTTTTGTTTTGAAATCCAAAAGTAAAGAAATCCAATTCCAATAATAATTGAATTAAAAAAAAGATTATGAGGTACTAAAAAACTTGAAAAATATGAAATTAATAATAAGGAAAAAATTCCATAAAAACCAACATACCCAACATAATTATTTTCACTAGATTTTAAAAGAAAAAATTTTGAAAATAAATAACCATATCCAATTATTGAAAATAAAATAATCCAATAATAAAAAAAAACTAATCCTAATGAAATCATATATCTTTAAATAATTTTAATTTTTTTCAATAAAAAAACTATCATTTTTGTTAAATAAT
>Ga0209554_1002849_pt1 | contig 11566 bp, 11 predicted proteins | sample MarorgKNORR_S2LV_5_FD_188221 | JGI IMG/M metagenome (GOLD analysis project Ga0209554, IMG submission 188221) | Marine microbial communities from the Southern Atlantic Ocean, analyzing organic carbon cycling - Bottom_A/KNORR_S2/LV (SPAdes) (version 2) | ecosystem: Environmental > Aquatic > Marine... | reverse complement strand
ATAAGGAATTATAATATCTGATATAATCAAGTTGTTACTGAAGGATGCCATCTATTAATAGATTATCAATCTAATTTTCAACTAATACCGATATTAGCTTTTATTATTGTATTTAGTTGTTTTGTTAGCGCAGGATTTTGGCAGCTTGATCGAGCAAACCAAAAAAATACATTAAATTCAAGCTATACGTTACGACAAGCTAAAGAATTAATCAATCTTAATCAAGTAAATGAGTTAAATAAAAAAGAGTCTTTATTATGGAGGCGGGCGATAGTAAGTGGTGATTTCTTAAATGAACAAAATATTATTCTTGATAATCAAATTTTTAAACACACTGCTGGATTTAACGTGATCACTCCTTTTTCTATTCAGGGAAGTGAATACACAGTTTTAATAAATCGTGGGTGGCAAGCCAACCTAATTAGTCGTGATTTAGTACCTCTGGTTGATATTATTGATAATATGCAGAATATACAGGGCCATATTTCAAATTTTCCCGTAAGTGGGATTAATTTAGGGTCACAAAATGTAGAAGTATTTAATTCATCATTATCTCGATTACAGAGATTAGATTTAAGCGATTTAAAGAGCCTATTAGGATTGAAATTATTACCTTATATGATTTATTTAGATCCTTTGATTGATAGGAATTATGTGAATACTTTTAAACTACCTGCGCCGGATTCTGAAAAAAACTATGGTTATGCATTTCAGTGGTTTGCTTTTGCTATTGCATTATTAATTATATTTTTAAGTTTAGGGATAAAAAAGAAAAATGTTACTAAATAATAAAAATACTGCTCGATTGATTTTGGTGGGCATTGCCTTAATGTTCTTTATCCCTATTGTTGTCTCTTGGTACTTAGTTTTTTTTACGGACTTTAAAATGGACACTAAGGGTGCGCAGCATGGACGGCTCATTAATCCTGTAATTGAGATTGGAGAGATAAGTGCAAAAGAAATAACCGCGCCTAAGGAAATTGCTATCGAAGGTAAGTGGACCCTAGTTTTTTTTGTTGATATTGAATGTGATTTGCTCTGTGAAGAACATCTTTATCAATTAAGACAAATACGATTAGCATTAGGAGAAGATATGCTTAAAGTAGATCGCCTTGCCATTCTCAATGAGCCTGTTTCTTGGTCGAAATATGGTGAGGCATATTTTGGTCAAAAATATATTGATAATATAAGCTCTGATATTACAGAACTCCAAAATCAATTTAAGTCTTATGCGCAATTTGATTATCAATCAATATATTTAATTGATCCTTATGGATTTTTAATGATGCAATATCCTCAGGGGACTGAACCTTCTGGGATTATTAAAGATATCGAGAGACTGATTAAGAATGCGAAATAGATTTACTTAAGACTTTTTCTAGTAATTGATTAAATTCTAAAAAATTAATTTCCCCAATGATCGTATTGATAATTTTTCCTTTGTGATCGATGAGTATAGAGGTGGGAGTTAGTTTAATGTTATTAAATTGAGAAATTATTTTTTTATCCACATCTAAAGCGACTGGGAAGGGAAGATTATTTTTTTTAGCGAAGCTGATAACGCGACTGGGAGGATCATAAAACATAGAAACTGCGATCACTTCAAAATTTTGTTTTTTGTATTTATTGTAAGTTTCGATTAAGCCAGGCATCTCATTGATACAACCAGGGCAATCAGTTGCCCAAAAATTTATCAAAAAAACTTTTCCAAGTAAGTCTTGTGTGGTAATTCGATCACCAGTAATAGTTTCTATGTCTAATGCGGCTATAGAAGTTTTCTGGAAGCTCAGTAGAGTCACGCTTATTAAAAGAATGAATAAGCAAGCAATAGCAATTTTTTTTCTCATATACACCTATAAATATTTGTTGAAACTGTATAATCTCTTGTTATTTTACGCCACCTAATTAATAATTTAAAGGATAGTTCATGGTTTGGTTTAAGCGACTTATTATCGCAGCTACTGTGCTTGCATTATGTGTTGTGGTTCTAGGAGCCTACGTTAGGCTTGCTGATGCTGGCCTAGGTTGTCCAGATTGGCCAGGATGTTATGGTGAGCTTACCGTGCCAGAAAGTGATGAAGCTATTTTACAGGCGCAACAAAATTATCCAGGTAGCATTGTTGAACCTAGTAAGGCTTGGAAGGAAATGATTCATCGATATTTAGCGGGTATTCTCGGATTGATGATTGGCATTATTACAGTCATAAGTTACAAAAATAAAGAAGATATTAATGTTCCTATAGCGTTACCCTTGGGGTTGTTGGTTCTTGTTGTATTTCAAGCCGCGTTAGGTATGTGGACTGTCACTGAGCTTCTAAAGCCTATCATTGTCAGTGCGCATCTGATGGGGGGCATGGCTACCTTAGGTTTACTTGTTTATTTAGCACATCGCCATTGGGTAAGTGTTCAATCTCTTATAAATATGAATAGCAGGACTATAGTAATTGTTCGCCTTTCATTGTTACTTTTATTTTTTCAAATTTTACTGGGAGGATGGACCAGCGCTAATTATGCGGCACTATCTTGTACTGATTTTCCGACATGTCATGGCGCTTTAATACCAGAAATGGATTTTGTAAACGGCTTTACTATCTTTCGTGAATTAGGTATGACGGCTGAAGGAAGGGGCTTGTCGCTTCAAGCATTGCATGCAATTCAATGGGTGCACCGAGTGGGCGCTATAATCTTAGTTACTTATTTTGTTTTTATGGCTTATATTTTAAATGCATATCCAGGTCTTCGGCTATATAGAAATTTATTAATTTTAGTGCTTGTTATGCAATTTCTTATCGGTATCGCTAATCTCCTACTCCATCTCCCTATTGCGCTTGCCACTCTTCATAACCTAGGCGCCGCACTATTGGTTATAATAACGGTAATTATTAATTCGAGAATTAGAAAATACAAATGGCTAAAGTAATTGCAAATAAAACCTATTATTCTTTAGAAAGCCTTAAGCATTTTTATGCTCTTTGCAAGCCCAGGGTAACGGCATTAATTGTGTTTACTGCTGTGATTGGTATGTTTCTTGCTACCCCAGGGATGGTACCAATTGATATTTTGATTGCATCTGTTGTGGGTATAGGTTTCGTATCTGGAGCAGCTGCTGCATTTAATTGTTTAATCGAAGAAAAAATTGACGCTTTAATGGCGAGAACTCGTGGAAGACCATTGCCGATGGGTCAAGTTTCTCAAGCCGAAACCATTGTTTTCTCTTCTGTCTTGGGAGGGTTGGGGTTAATTATTCTATTTTATTTAGTAAATCCATTAACGATGTGGTTAACCTTAGCTACCTTCTTTGCTTACGCTGTTATTTATACAATTTTTCTTAAACCAGCCACACCAATGAATATTGTAATTGGAGGTGCTTCTGGTGCAATGCCTCCAGTTTTAGGATGGGCCGCCGTTAGTAATCAGGTATCTCCGGAAGCATGGATTTTATTTTTAATAATTTTTTGTTGGACTCCCCCTCACTTTTGGGCGCTAGCTTTATATCGCAGAAAAGAATATGCCAAAGTTGGTATGCCTATGTTACCTGTAACTCATGGTGAGAAATTCACTTTATTACATATTGTACTTTATACAATCATCTTGATTATTGTAACTACAATGCCATTTAGTGTTGGAATGACGGGGTTGATTTATTTATGTCTAGCTACTATTCTTAACGCTATTTTTCTTTATTATGTGGTGATGCTCTATCGGAACTATTCTGATAAACTGTCAAAGAAAATTTTTAAATATTCAATTTTGTATTTGGGACTAATATTTTCAGCATTTTTGTTTGATCATTATTTTAAATTTACATTCATTTAATTTTAGCAAGAAGGAAGGGCGATGAGTAAAAGCAAATCAAGTGGTATTTTAGAAACTGTTGGTGTTGTGGCAGGTAGTTTGATTGGTGCTATATTTATTATTACAATTGCAACTGCAAAATATGATTCTGTTGAGGTTGATGCAGTAGTTGTTGAAAGTGAATCTCAGAAAAATATTCAACCAATAGCTGAGGTTAAGGTTGCAGAAAATACTACACCGAATGCTTCTAACTCTATTTCTGGAGAAAAAATTGTACAAGCAAATTGTGCAATGTGTCACGCGGGTGGCTTAATGAATTCACCTAAGATTGGCGATGTAGCACAATGGGCACCTAGGATTTCACAAGGCAAAAAAACGCTTGTTAAAAATGCAATTAATGGCATACGTATGATGCCTCCTAAAGGTGGAAACGCTAGACTTACGGATGAAGAGGTCGCTGCTGCAGTTGTTTATATGGTGAATGCATCCGGCGGTACCTTATAAGGAATTAAGTGGCAGTCTATGCCATAGGAGATTTACAGGGCTGTTTTTATTCATTTCAAAATTTATTAAAAGCCTTAAATTTCAATAAAAATAAAGACGAATTATGGCTTGTAGGGGATCTGGTTAATCGTGGATATAGGTCTCTTGAAGTGCTTAATTGGTGTTATGAGCATCGTAGCTCCATAAAAGCCGTACTAGGTAATCATGATTTACATTTATTGGCTATTGTCTCTCAAGAAAAGTTTTTATCTTCTCAAGATATACTTCAGCCAGTACTTAAATCCAAAAATTTAACTAAGTTTGTTGATTGGCTTTTTACTTTGCCTTTAGTACATACGAATAAAAATTTTTTAATGGTCCATGCAGGTTTACTTCCATGCTGGACGTCAAGTGAAGCTAAAAGTTTATCGGACCAAGTCTCCCAAGCTTTAAATAAAAATCCAAGTGAATTTTTTAAAACAATGTATGGTGATGAACCCAATTTTTGGGATGAACAACATAATAAAGAGGATTTATTAAGGGTGTCAATAAATGCAATGACAAGAATGCGTGCTTTAAATAAAGATGGTTCTATGAATTTTTCTTTTAAAGGAAATCTAGATCAAATACCAGCTTCTTTAACCCCTTGGTACTTATTTGAAGTAGAACAAAAAAGAAAAGAATTTTTGTTGTCAGGGCATTGGTCTGCCATTGGGATTAGGTCTTATGAGGGGGGTATTACTTTAGATTCTGGATGTGTATGGGGAGGACAATTAACCGCCTATAATTTAACGTCTAATAGAATTACTTCAGTTAAAGCAGACTCAAGAGATCTAGCTTAAAGAGTATCCAAAAATATTTTCAATCTCACTTAATGTAGGAGTATGATTTTGTCCGCCCTGGCTTTTAATTTTAATCGCTCCCAAGGTGGAAGCTAATTTTCCTATTTTGTCCCAGCTAAATTTATTGACGATACCGTAAGTTAATCCTGCTCTAAATGCATCTCCACAACCAGTAGGGTCAATTGGGTTATCAATGGGTATTGCAGCTATTTTTATACAATTATTTTGAACAAAAATTTCAGAACCTTGAGCTCCTTTTGTAACAATTAAGGCTTCTACTTGATTTGCAATTTCACTGAGGCTTAAATTAGTTTTATTTTGAAGTAATTGTCCTTCATAATCATTCACAGCAATATAAGTGGCCTGTTTTATAAATTTAAGCAATTCTGTTTTATCAAACATAGGTAAACCTTGCCCTGGGTCAAATAAAAAAGGTATGTTATTTTTAACGCATTGATCTGCATGTTGAATCATTCCATCTTTGCCATCGGGAGCAATTATTGCTAAAGCAACCTCCTTAGCGATTGTGGTTAAATTATTTTGATGTGACTCAATCATAGCTCCTGGATGAAAGGCGGTAATTTGATTATCATCCAAATCAGTTGTGATAAAGGCCTGTGCAGTAAGTTGGTTTGGAATTATTTTGATGTGATCTGTATTGATATAATTTTTTTCTAATTGATTTTTATAGTCTTGAAAGTCTTTCCCTGCTGTTGACATAATAATAGGGTTGCCGTTAATCAGTTTTAAGTTGTAAGCAATATTTCCTGCCGTTCCTCCGTAATTTTTTTTCATTTCTGGAACATAAAAAGCCACGCTTAATTTATGAATTTGATCAGGTAAGATATGATTTTTAAAGTAATCATTAAATACCATGATTGAGTCATAGGCCATTGAGCCACATATTAGAATATTCATTTAAAAGGGTTTAATTTCTACTAAAATAATAATTGTAATTAATAAAATAACGGGTACCTCGTTGAACCAACGAAAAAAAATATGATTATGATTATTTTTATTATCTTTAAAGGCGATAAAAAATTTAAAACACAATAAATGAAATAGAATTAGAAGTATTACACACAATATTTTTAATGTTAACCAGATCCCAGCATACTCATACCCTAGCCATAACCACAAACCAAAAAAGATAGTTAGAATTCCACTTGGCATCATAATGCCGTAGAGCAATTTACGCTCCATAATAATGAATCGATCGTGACTGATTTTGTCTGTAGCCATGGAATGGTAGACAAATAATCGGGGAAGATAAAATAAACCCGCAAACCATGTCACCATAAAAATAATGTGGAATGTTTTGATCCAAAGCATAAAACTTTACCCGTTTATTGATAATTTAAAGTGCAAATAATTTTCTCATATTTTTTATAATAACCCTAGTTAAAATAGCGTTGTATGCGTTTTATGGACATGTTATCCTTTCATCTATTCTATTGTCTCTTATTCAATGAACGCACCTTTATCTATCGATTTTTTAAAAGCGCAATCTCAGTTTTCTTCTAAACTAAGAGAAATTCCATATAATTACACTTCTTTTTCTGATAAAGAAATTGTTATACGCTTTCTTGGTGATGATATGTGGAGAGTCATTACAGAGCTTCGGGATGAACGAAAAACTGGTCGGTCAGCCCGGATGTTGTTTGAGGTACTTGGAGATTTATGGGTTGTTAATCGTAATCCTTATTTGCAAGATGATCTTTTAGAAAATCCAAAAAGACTCAATATGCTTATTGAGGCTATGTACCATCGAGTGCAATCAATAGAAGATAGAAGTTTTGGCAATATGAAAGTTGCCCAATTAACAACTTCAGCAAAGTCTGCAATTAAAATATTCGAATTTGGATTTAAAAAGACTAAGAAACTTCGAAAAAAAACGCTTTCTCGTTTAAGGCGATGCACAAATAAACAGAATATTCAATTTGATGGTCTTGCCAGAGTCTCTCATGTTACTGATGCAACTGATTGGAGAGTTGAATATCCTTTTGTTGTTATTAATCCAGATACAGAAGCTGAGATTGCCCCCATTGTGAAGGCTTGTATTGAGCTTGAATTAACAATTATTCCCAGGGGGGGCGGTACAGGTTATACCGGAGGGGCAATACCGTTAACCCCATTTTCTGCGGTCATCAATACAGAAAAATTAGACCATGTCAGTAAGGTGGAATATAAAAATATTCCAGGCGTTGTTGAGACTGTTCCAACAATTAATTGTGGGGCTGGAGTGGTGACCAAAAGAGCAATGGATATTGCTTTTGAGGCGGGACTTGAATTTGCAACGGATCCTACTTCTGCTGATGCTTGTTGTATTGGTGGTAATGTAGCGATGAATGCGGGTGGCAAAAAAGCCGTATTATGGGGAACGGCACTTGATAATTTAATCTCATGGAAGATGGTTGATCCTAATGGAGACTGGCTAGAAATTGAAAGATTAAATCATAATTTAGGCAAGATTCATGATTCATCTACAGCTAAATTTAAAATTAGCAAATTTAATAGTTCGGGGGTACTTTTAAAGGAAGATCCAGAGATACTTGAGATTCCAGGAGACAAATTCAGAAAGGTTGGTTTAGGTAAGGACGTCACTGATAAGTTTTTGAGTGGATTGCCAGGTATTCAAAAAGAGGGTTGTGATGGACTAATAACATCTGCGACATTTATTCTGCATAAAATGCCTCAACATATTCGTACTATTTGTTTAGAGTTTTTTGGAAGTGTTGGAGAGGCGGTGCCTTCGATTATTGAGATAAGAGACTATCTTGACCAGTTGAATGGTGTTTGTTTAGCAGGGTTTGAGCATTTGGATGAAAAATATATTAAGGCAGTAGGCTATAGCACAAAAGCCTCCCGGGCCATGAGGCCTAAGATGATCTTGATTGCTGATATTGCCAGTGAAAATGAAAATCAAGTAGGCCTGGCTGCTTCTCGCGTTGTGCAAATGGCAAATGCTAAAGATGGCGAGGGTTTTATTGCGATTTCTCTAGAAGCAAGAAAACGTTTTTGGCTTGATAGAGCAAACACTGCTGCGATAGCCAAGCATACGAACGCATTTAAAATCAACGAGGATGTGGTTATTCCTCTGCCAAAACTTGGTGAATATTCGAATGCGATAGAGCGGATTAATATCGAATTATCAATTAACAATAAACTAAAACTGATAAAAGAATTAGTAATGTTAATTGAATCCCACCAGTTTATTTCATCTTCTGATTCTTCTGGTGATGAATTACATAAGAATAAAAAATTACTTGCAACGTCTTTATTGAGCACAGTAAGAGCGAGATGGGAGAGTTTTTTGTTGGGCTTGGATAAGCCTATCTTTGAATTTGAGGGCCTTCAAAACCTTAAAGGAGTTTATGAAAATTTATTTCAGGCGATTCAGACATATGAATTAAGAATTTCATGGAAAGAAGAAATAAAAAAACCATTACATGAGATTTTTTCTGGACATGAGTATGAATCAATATTGAAAAATATCGATGATACTCATCAAAGAGTGCTCAAATCAAGAGTTTTTATAGCCCTTCATATGCATGCCGGTGACGGAAATGTGCACACAAATATTCCAGTTAACTCAGATGATTATGGCATGATGCAAGATGCCCACAAGGCAGTAGTTAGAATTATGAGTTTAGTAAAGGATTTGGGTGGTGTAATTTCAGGTGAGCATGGAATTGGAATTACGAAGATGGAATTTTTAGATGCATCGAATATAAATGCATTTGCAGAATATAAAGCAAAAGTTGACCCTGACGGACATTTTAATAAAGGGAAATTACTTCCTGGTTCTGGTTTAGATAACGCTTATACCCCAAGCTTTAATCTTCTCGAGCAAGAATCTATCATTATGGACCAATCTGCTATTGGTTCAATAGCGGACTCTATTAGTGATTGTGTGCGATGTGGTAAGTGTAAACCTGTCTGTACAACCCATGTACCTCGTGCAAATTTATTATATAGCCCTAGGAACAAAATTCTTGCAACATCATTATTGATTGAGGCATTTCTATATGAGGAGCAAACTAGAAGAGGAATTTCTTTAAAGCATTTTGATGAGTTTAATGATGTAGCTGATCATTGTACTGTTTGTCATAAATGTTTAGCGCCATGTCCTGTTGATATTGATTTTGGCAATGTTTCTATTGATATGAGGAATTTTTTACGCGAACAAGGTAAGAAGCACTTTAATCTTGGTACTTCAATGGCTATGTCATACCTGAATATGAAGGATCCTTTAACCATTAGGATTATGCGGAAATTAATGGTGGATTTTGGTTACAGTGTGCAGCGATGGGGACATAAGGTTTTGAAGAAGCTGAGAATAGCTGATATCACCAAACGGAAACCTTCTTCTTCAATTGGTAAGCCTTCTATGGTAGTGCAGACTATTCACTTTATGAATCGTCCTATGCCAAAAAATATGCCTACAAAGACGTCAAGAGGTCTTTTAGGTATTGAGGACGATAAAATGGTTCCGGTTATTAGAAACTTAGATCGAGTTGAAGAAGATTCGGAAGCGGTGTTTTATTTCCCAGGTTGTGGGTCTGAGCGTTTATTTTCTCAGGTAGGATTAGCTACTCAGGCGATGCTTTACGATGTAGGGGCTATTACTGTCCTTCCACCAGGATATTTATGTTGTGGGTACCCTCAGACATCATCTGGTAATCATGATAAGGGTCAAGAGATTACTTCCGATAATCGTGTGCAATTTCATAGAGTTGCAAATACGTTAAATTATTTAGATATTAAGACGGTTATTGTGTCCTGTGGAACATGTATGGATCAATTACAGAAATATGAATTTGAGAAAATTTTCCCAGGATGTCGCTTGCTTGATATTCATGAATATTTAATGGAAAAAGGGGTAAAAATGAAAGGAGTAGCGGGACAGCGGTATATGTACCACGACCCTTGTCATAGCCCGATGAAAACATATGATCCATCGAAAGTAACTAAAGCGCTAATGGGGCAAGATGTCCCGTTAAATGATAGGTGTTGTGGTGAAGCAGGCACCTTTGCGGTTGCAAGGCCTGATATTGCTACACAAGTTAAAATGCGAAAACAAGAAGAGATTGAAAAGGGTATTAAGCAGTTATCGGTGCCATTAGGGAAAAGTACTGCCAGTGTGAAAATATTAACCTCTTGCCCATCATGCTTACAAGGGCTGCAAAGATATGGAGATGATACCAACACAACTGCTGATTATATTGTAGTTGAATTAGCTAAACATAATTTGGGTAAGAATTGGCTTGAAGAATATGTTGATAAGGTTACCAAAGGCGGCATTGAGAAAATTTTATTATAGAAATGGCAGGAACAGTCTTACTGAAGCTCCTTGTAATACCCTAGTAATAAAACGTTCTTTTTTTTCTGAAAGAACGTTGGCAAAAAAATCTGTTCGGGCAATTATTTTTCCAAACTCCCTTTCAAAAGATAAGTTTTGTTCTGCATCATTAATTACATTAGTTACAAAAAAAAGCTTCCCTTGTTTATTTTTTTCTGTCGATATTTTCCAAACAACAACTTCAATGTTTCGAGCGGTATTGTATAGACGTTGGGGATCTAGGGAATCTACTATATTAAAATCCTTTTTTCCGTTATGTGCTTTGATTAACATAGTATAAAGCCCAGTAATTAATGATAGCACTCGATCACCTTGAAAATTAATATCAAACGCTTGATTTATTGCCTTTGTATCTTGCGCATTATTAATTTCTTTAAATTTCCAGTGATGGGGATTATGAAATAACCAGCTCACCATTCTTTCTGGGCTATCTGATGTTGTTTTTCTTAATTCTTTTGGATTCTTTTTATAAAATTTTAGAGTTAAAATTTTGAGACTTTCTATATTTTCACTAATTTCAATATCGGCCATTCTATCGAAATCAGTTTTTGATAATTGTGTGATAAATTTATTATTGTACTGAGTATCTGAATTCTCAGAAAGTGCAATTGTTGTGCAAGGAAAAAAAATTATAATACTTATTAGAAAAATTTTTTTCATGATTAATTTTTTAACATTCGATCACTGGGGAAGATAAGCTTAAATGAACTGCCTTTATTAATTTTACTGGTAATTTTTAATTCGCCTTGGTGCTGGATCATTATATTTTTAACGATAGACAAACCAAGCCCAGTCCCTCCAGAAGACCGACTTCTATTGTCGTCTACACGGTAAAATCTTTCAGTAATGCGATCAATATGTTTATTAGCAATACCAATTCCTGAATCTATTACTTCGTAGATAGGCATATTATGAATTAAATTCCAGTTAATTTTAATTTCTCCTTTTTTTGGGGTATACCGAATGGCGTTGGTAATAATATTTGTGAAAGCACTTTCAATTTCGTATTTTGAACCATAAAGATTAATTTCACTATTAATTTTAAAGTTAATTTTATGAGTTTTATTATTTATAGATTTAATAT
>Ga0209554_1002847_pt1 | contig 11580 bp, 10 predicted proteins | sample MarorgKNORR_S2LV_5_FD_188221 | JGI IMG/M metagenome (GOLD analysis project Ga0209554, IMG submission 188221) | Marine microbial communities from the Southern Atlantic Ocean, analyzing organic carbon cycling - Bottom_A/KNORR_S2/LV (SPAdes) (version 2) | ecosystem: Environmental > Aquatic > Marine... | reverse complement strand
GCAAGCACCTCTTTCGGAAATCAGAAATTGCTTTATTATATGGGAGGAGTGGATGCATGGCTGATGCCAAAGTTTAACCAAGAAACGGATGTGGCGGAAAACGAAAATTATAGCTATCAAACTTTGGCTACTAATTTGAGGGGATTTCACCAAAATGTGAGAAATGGCAACAGTTTTTTTGTGCTAAATACCGAACTGAGAGTTCCACTTTTCAAATATATTTTAAGAAGACCCATTACATCTGATTTTATTAATAATTTTCAGATTGTAACTTTTGCTGATTTTGGCACTGCATGGAATGGGGCAACTCCTTTTTCAAAGGAAAACCAACTCAACTATGAAGTAATTGAAAATGGCCCTGTAACCATTACCATTGACAAACAGAAAAACCCATTTGTTGGCGGTTTTGGCTTTGGCGTAAGAAGCAGATTGTTTGGTTATTTCTTGCGTGCCGATTGGGCTTGGGGCGTGGAGGATGGCTATGTATTGCCAAGTATTTTATATATATCTTTGGGGCTTGATTTCTAAAAAAACAAATATGACAATTACTACTATAATTATTCTTATTGTAATCGGACTTTTAGCTGGTATTTTAAGCGGAATTGTAGGAATTGGCGGAGGTCTTATTATGATTCCAATGCTGATTTTATTTCTAGGACTTTCACAGCATTCTGCACAAGGAACATCATTAGCAGTAATGCTTCCTCCAATCGGAATTTTAGCCGCCATGAACTATTACAAAGCTGGTTTTGTGGAATGGAAATTTGCACTTATTATTGCAGCAACTTTTATTATTGGAGGGTATTTTGGTTCCAAGTTTGCGGTAAGTGTATCGGCTGCTGTGCTTCAAAAGATTTTTGGTGTAGTGTTGCTTGTGGCAGCAATAAAAATGATTTTTGGAAAGTGAGTTTGAAAGAAAAAATAAAAGAATTATCGGCAGAATTATTGCCTCAAATTATTGAAATAAGGCGAACTATTCATCAAAACCCTGAGTTATCCTTTCAAGAATATGAAACTTCCAAATATATCAAATCTGTTTTAACCAATTGGGATATTCCTTTTCAGGATGGTATTGCCGATACAGGAATTGTTGTATTATTAAAAGGAAACAAGCCGGAAAAAAGTTGCACAGCTCTAAGAGCAGATTTTGACGCCTTACCTATCAAGGAAGAAAATGAGGTGGAATATTGTTCCAAAAATGATGGCGTGATGCACGCTTGCGGACATGATGCGCATACGGCTTCTTTATTAGGAACTCTTAAAATATTGCATACAGTACAATCCCAGTGGGAGGGAAGTGTAAAATTTATTTTCCAGCCAGCAGAAGAACGACTTCCCGGAGGAGCAAAACAGATGATTGCAGAAGGCGTGTTGGAAAATCCTAAGGTTAATGGTATGTTCGGTCAGCATGTTTTCCCTGATTTGGAAGTAGGAAAAGTGGGCTTTAAAGCTGGCATGTATATGGCATCTACTGATGAGTTGCACATTACAATTTTAGGAAAAGGAGGTCATGCGGCATTGCCTGAAAAAAATAAAAACCCTATAAAAGTAGCTTCCAAATTGGTATCGGATTTATACGATTATTTCGATACGCAAAAAGATACGCCTTCTGTTTTTTCTATTGGGTTTATTGAAGGGATTGGTTCAACCAATGTAGTTCCCGATAAAGTAAAAATGATGGGAACCCTGCGAGCAATGGATGAAGATTTGCGAGCAAATGCACACAAAAAAATGATAAAGATTTCTTCAAATTTGGGCAAAAAACACAATGTAGAAATTGATTTTGAAATTAGAAAAGGCTATCCTTTTTTGGAAAATGATATTCCACTTACTAAAAAGGCAATTGAATGCGCAAAGCAGTATTTGGGTGAAGAAAATGTAGCTCTTTTACCAATAAGGATGACAGCAGAAGATTTTTCCTATTATTCCCAAAAAGTACCTTCTTGTTTCTACCGACTAGGAACAGCCAATAAAGAAAAAGGAATTACACATGGTTTGCACACTTCCCGTTTTAATATTGATGAAAATGCACTGGAAATAGGGATGGGCTTAATGGCCTTTTTGGCCACTGAAAATCTTAACTAATCAACTTTTTCCCAATGCTAGAAAACTCCTCAGCAAATAGCTTTATTCTATCTTTCAAATCATCATTTGATATGGTGTCGTCTTCAAAATCTTTTCCTGTTGCATACACAATTCTAGGCAGTTGTATCATGCGCCATTCATTCATGCAAATTTGTGTAAGGTGCATGGTAGAAAGGTAACTTCTTTCTCCGCCAGCTGCACATATAATTCCAAAAAACTTCCCTTCTACGCCACCGCAACAGCCGTCTAAAATTATTTTCAAGCCGTCATTTACCGAATAAGAATGCACGCCCATTCCAAAAATAATATTGTCTGTTTCTGCTACTTTCTGGCTTAGTTCCTCCATGGATGGAGTAGGGCCTATATAAAAGGGGAGTAGTTCCATTTCTCTGGCATCCACCAATTCTGTATTCACTCCTTTTTCTTGCAATAAGGAATGTATTGCTTTACAAAGAATAAAAGAACGGGATGTTTTTGATAAAGAAGAAGATATAATTAGTGTATTCATATTTTTAGTTGCCCATGTGAGATATAAACTGAATGCGCGACATTCTGAGTTCCTCATCCGTGTATTCGTCTTCATCAAATTCTTCTCTTAATTCCTGAAAAGATGCTTCATCCGATTCGGTTAATACTTCATCAAGTTCCTCTATTTGGCAATCTTCCAGTATTTCATTGATAAGGTAAGACAGATTTATTTTTGTTCCAGAATCAACAATGGTTTCTATTTCCGTTAGCAAATCATCTACTGTAATTCCTTTTCCTGAAGCAATATCTGATAAAGGTAATTTTTTATCAATATTTTGAATAATATAAATTTTATTGCTCGATTTATTAGCCAATGACCTTACCACCATATCTGATGGTCTTTCAATCTCATTTTCTTCCACATAATTTTTGATAATATCAATGAAAGATTGTCCATATTTTTTTGCTTTTCCTTGCCCAACCCCCTGAATTTGGCCCATTTCTTCCATAGTTATTGGGTATTGGTTTGCCATATCGATAAGGGAAGGTTCCAGAAAAATAATAGGAGGGGGCAAACCCTTTGCTTTTGCTATTTTCTTTCGGTGGTCTTTTAGTATTTTAAAGAGCATCATATCGCTAGCAGTGCCTTTTTGTTGTCCTGAAGATTCTGTTTTTAACTGATCATAATCATGATCTTCTGTAAGTTGGAAAGTGTAAGGTTTCTTCAAGAAATCTTTTCCTTGATCAGTTACTTTTAAGATTCCATAGGTTTCAATTTCTTTAGTTATAAGCCCTTTTACATAGGTCTGCCTTATTACTGCATGCCAAAATTCTTTGCTCTTGTCAGTTCCGCTAGCAAATACATCACTTATAAGCATGGCATGTTGCTTAATTAAGCTATTGCTCTCGCCAACCAATACTTTCACGGTTTCTTTGGCTTTAAAACTTTCATTACAAGCCAACATTGTTTCCATCAATTTTTTTACATAATCTTTACCTTCAAATTTTGGTTTAGGATGTTTGCAATTATCACACATCTCCTCACATTTACTTTCGTCAAATTTTTCACCAAAGTAATGTAAAAGGTATTTTCTTCTGCACATTGAAGTCTCAGCATAGGATATGGTTTCTAATATTAATAATCTTCCCACTTCCACTTCTGAAACGGGTTTTCCGTGTAAGAAATTTTCTAATTTTTCAATATCCTTATAACTGTAAAAAGTGACGCAAATACCTTCTCCACCATCCCTTCCGGCTCGCCCTGTTTCCTGATAATAGCCTTCCAGACTTTTAGGAATATCATGATGTATTACAAAGCGGATATCGGGTTTGTCAATTCCCATACCGAAAGCAATTGTAGCTACAATCACATCTGCATCTTCCATCAAAAAAGCATCTTGGTGTTTCACCCTGACTTTACTGTCAAGCCCTGCATGATAGGGGAGCGCATTGATGCCATTTACTTGCAGAGTTTCGGCAATTTCTTCTACTTTTTTTCTGCTCAAACAATAAATAATTCCCGATTTTCCTGTGTGTTGTTTTATAAATTTAATGATTTCCTTCTCCACATTTATTTTTGGTCGGATATCATAAAACAGATTTTCTCTGTTAAAAGAATCTAAATATAGTTTTGCATTCTCTAATTTCAGATTTTTTTGAATATCCTGCTGCACTTTTGGAGTAGCAGTTGCAGTTAGAGCTATAATTGGCTTTCTTCCAATATTGTCAATTATTTGTCTTAGTTTTCTGTATTCTGGCCTAAAATCATGCCCCCATTCTGAGATACAATGTGCTTCATCAACAGCATAAAATGAAATCTTAATGGTTCTGAAAAATAAAATATATTCTTCCTTGGTGAGGGATTCTGGCGCTACATACAATAGTTTCGTTTTCCCTGATGAAAGGTCATCTTTTACCTCTTGCACTTGTTGTTTATTTAAGGATGAATTTAGAACATGAGCAATACGATCATCTTCATTAAAGCCCCTTAGGGCATCCACTTGGTTTTTCATCAGTGCAATAAGCGGTGAAACAATAATAGCCACCCCTTCATCAATAAGGGCAGGAAGTTGATAGCACATGGATTTTCCTCCTCCTGTTGGCATTATTACCAGGGAGTCGTTACCAGCTTGCAGGTTTTTAATTATTTCCTCTTGTCGACCTTTAAAACTGCTAAAACCAAAAATCTTTTTTAAGTGCTCGTGTAATGTAAGTTGAGATTTACTCATACAATCATTAATATTTTTCTAAAAGTAATACTTTTGCATAAAATACAACAAGAAATAAAAATAATATTATTTAGTTAAAATAATAAAAAAATTGAAATCATTTTCACAAATATTAGATATTGCTAAATCGGTTATCCGATTAGAATCTGTTTCGATAGCGGAACTTAGTGATAAATTAAATGATGATTTTGCCAAAGCAGTTGAACTTATATTATCATCTAATGGAAGAGTAATAGTAGCGGGAGTAGGAAAATCCGCCAATATCGCCAGTAAAATAGTGGCTACTTTTAATTCCACTGGCCAACCAGCTGTCTTTTTGCATGCCGGAGATGCCATTCATGGCGACTTAGGAAATATTCAAGAAAATGATGTTGTTATTTGTATTTCAAAAAGCGGAAATACATCCGAAATAAAATATTTGTTGCCACTTATTAAAAATATGGGAAACAAAATTGTTGCTATTTGTGGAAATAATGATTCTTATCTTGCAAAAGAGGCCGATTGCGTGTTGGATGCAACTGTTAAAAAAGAGGCTTGCCCAAATAATTTAGCACCTACTTCAAGCACAACTGCTCAACTGGTTTTAGGGGATGCCCTGGCAATTTGTCTTTTAGAATGTAAAAATTTCACCGATAAAGATTTTGCTCGCTTTCATCCTGGGGGTGTTTTAGGAAAAAAACTTTTCTTGAAAGTAAATGATATTGCAAAAAATAATGAAGCTCCATTTGTGCAAAGCCATGAAAACATCAAAAATGTAATTATTGAAATTTCCAGGAAAAGATTGGGTGCAACAGCCGTTTTAGATGGGAAAAAACTTGTAGGAATAATTACAGACGGAGATTTAAGAAGGATGCTGGAAAAAGGAAAAAAGATAGAGGAAGTCCTTGCAAAAGATATAATGAATAAAAACCCAAAAATGATTAATGCTTCTGAGTTGGCTATTGAAGCACTTAAAATGATGGAGCAAAATAATATCAGCCAATTGCTTGTCGTTGAGAAAGAGAATTATATTGGGATTATCCACATACACGATATACTTAAAGAGGGAATAGCTTAAATGAATACCGAAAAACAAAAGCAGGAAATGTCTTTTTTAGAGCATTTAGAAGTGTTCAGATGGCATTTGGTTCGGTCAGTTTTTGCGGTTTTGTTTTTTGCTGTTATTGCTTTTATTTTCAAAGGTATCCTTTTTGATGGCATCCTGCTTGCCCCAAAAAATCCGGATTTTCCTACTTATAAAATGCTTTGCTATTTATCTCAGCAAATGGGTATGGGAGATGCGCTTTGTATGGATGAGTTGCCTTTTATTCTGATGAATATTAGTATGTCAGGGCAATTTAGCACCCATATAATGACTTCCATAGTGGCAGGTTTTGTAGTGGCTTTCCCTTATGTATTTTGGGAAATGTGGCGATTTATTTCACCGGCTTTGCATGATGATGAAAGCAGTGTTGCAAAGGGAGTTGTATTTTTTTCCTCTATTCTTTTTTTACTTGGAGTATTGTTTGGTTATTATGTGGTTTCTCCTTTGTCCGTTCATTTCTTAGGCTCTTATCAAGTAAGTGAAACGGTAGCAAATCAGATTTCTTTAAGTTCTTTTATTAGCACTGTTACCACTGTTTGTTTGGCAAATGGAGTAGTTTTTGAATTACCTATTTTGGTTTATTTTCTCACAAAAATAGGATTACTAACACCTCAATTTATGCAGACTTACAGAAAACATGCATTGGTTATGACTCTTATTTTTTCGGCAATCATAACTCCTCCCGATATTACCAGTCAGATATTAGTAGCTCTACCACTTATGGTACTTTATGAAATAAGTATTAAAATTTCGGCAAGAGTACTGAGAAAACAAGAAAAACAATTGAAAAAGTCATGAAATTAAAAGTAAAAAATATTGTAAAATATTACAAACAAAGAGCAGTGGTTGATGGGGTAACTATTGAACTGAATCAAGGTGAGATTGTTGGCTTGTTAGGACCCAATGGAGCAGGGAAAACTACAAGTTTTTACATGATGGTTGGCTTAATATCACCAAATGATGGGAATGTATATTTAGGAAAAGAGGATATTACGGATTTACCAATGTATAAGCGTGCTCAAATGGGAATAGGTTATTTGGCGCAAGAAGCATCCGTATTTAGAAAAATGACGGTGGAGGATAATCTTTTGTCGGTTTTGGAAATGACAACTTTAAGTAAACAGCAGCAGAAAGAAAAATGTGAATCCTTACTTTCGGAATTTGGTTTGCAAAATATTAGAAAAAGTATGGGTGGATTACTATCTGGAGGGGAGCGCAGAAGATGCGAAATTGCAAGAGCTTTGGCTACAAATCCTAAATTTATTTTACTGGATGAGCCATTTGCAGGGGTCGATCCTATTGCGGTAGAAGATATTCAACAGATAGTAGCTACTCTTAAAAATAAAAATATTGGTATACTTATTACCGATCATAATGTGCACGAAACTTTATCCATTACAGATAGGGCCTATCTACTTTTTGAAGGAAAAATATTAAAATCAGGAACGGCAGAAGAATTGGCTGCAGATGAGCAAGTTAGAAAAGTATATTTAGGACAAAACTTTGAATTAAGATGATAATTGTAACGGGTGCAGCAGGTTTTATCGGGAGTTTTTTGGTCAAAAAGCTAAATAATGAGGGTTTTAATAATTTAGTTTTAGTGGATGATTTTTCAGATGAAACCAAGAATAAAAACTTAGAGGGAAAACAATTTTTCGAAAAGGTGCACAGAAAGGATTTGATGAGTTGGATGGATGGGAATGGGAATACAATAGATTTTGTTTTTCATATTGGTGCCAGAACCGATACCACAGAATTTGATACTGTAATTTTTGATGAACTTAATCTAAATTATTCTAAAAATTTATGGGAGAAATGCGTAAAATTTCAGATTCCATTTATTTACGCTTCCTCAGCAGCAACTTATGGAATGGGAGAGTTTGGCTTTGAGGATAGCCATGAGCTTGTTGAAAAATTACAACCCCTTAATCCTTATGGAATATCAAAAAATGAATTTGATAAATGGGTGTTAAAGCAAAATGAGAATCCACCATTTTGGGCTGGTTTTAAGTTTTTCAATGTATTTGGACCCAACGAATATCATAAAGGAAGGATGGCATCCGTCATTTTTCACACCTTTAACCAGATAAAAGAAACAGGAGGAATGAAGCTTTTCCATTCTCATAATCAAGATTATAAAGATGGAGAGCAACTTAGAGATTTTATCTATGTAAAGGATGTTTGTGAGGCGCTTCTGTTTATGATGAAGCACAAAAAAGATAGTGGGATTTATAATTTAGGAACAGGAAAAGCGCGTACTTTTAACGATTTGGCAAAAGCTACTTTTAGTGCTTTAAACAAAATGCCAAATATTTCTTTTATCGATACGCCAGAGGATATTAGGGATAAATACCAATATTTTACGCAAGGAGATATGCAAAAACTAAAAAATATTGGTTATAAAAAATCATTCACAACATTAGAAAAAGGGGTGGATGAATATGTGAAATTCTATTTACTAAAAGGGAAATATTTTTAGAGTTCTTCTCTGAATTCTACTAAAAACTGACGGATATTTTTTAGATGATTGATGATTTCAACATTGTCAATGGTATCTGCTTTATTTTCGCGTAATTTCTTTTTAGCGCCTTCCAAAGTGAAACCTCTTTCTTTGGTTAAGTGATAAATTATTCTAAGGTTGTCCACATCTTTTTTGGTGAACATTCTGTTTCCTTTTTTATTTTTTTTTGGTTTCAGGATATCAAACTCCTTTTCCCAATATCGGATGGAAGAAACACTTACATCAAACATTTTTGCTACATCCCCAATGGGATAAAATAATTTTTCTATTTCTTTTTCTTTATAAGGCATTAGTCAAATGACTGGTTATTTTGAGAGGAAATTTCGAGCATTTTTTCGTATTCCTCAGGGCTCAAATCATTATAATAATAATTAACAGGATTGATTTTTCTTTTGTTTTTTATTACTTCATAATGCAGGTGAGGTGCAACTGATGTGCCTGTACTTCCTACATAACCAATTATTTCTCCTCTTTTTACTTTTTGCCCTCTATACACTATGTATTTTGTCATATGCGCATAAAGCGTTTGGTAGCCATATCCATGATCAACTATTACATGATTGCCATAGCCTCTTCTGCTTCTTCTTACTTTTGCTATTTTTCCATCACCAGTGGCATAAATAGGGGTGCCTTGCGGAGCTGTAAAATCCATTCCTGTATGAAGTTTTCTTGTTTTGTAAATGGGGTGAATTCTGTAACCATAACCACTTGCCACTCTACCTAAATCTTTATTGGCTATTGGCTGAATTGCTGGGATTGATGCCAACATATCCGCTTTATTTTTTGCTAAATCAATTACTTCATCAAAGGATTTGGACTGAATATAGAGTTGTTTAGAAAGTTTATCTGCCTTTTTTGCCGCTTCTATTACCAATTCGGCATTGCTAAAATTACGAATATCCTTATATCTATTCACACCTCCAAAACCTGCCTTTCTAATGGAAGAAGGGATAGGGTCAGCTTCAAAAATCACACGATATATATTATCATCTCTGTGCTGAATGTCATCTAAAACCAAATCAATTTGTGTCATTTTCTTGCTCAAGATATCATATTGTAACACTAAATTTTCAATCTCGCTTTTCAATCTTTTTTCCTTTGGGCTATCAAAAAACTGAAAAAACACAATTACCATAATAAGTCCAACAACTGTACTAGCTGATAAAAAGCCAAGAGAACGCTTGAACTTATCAAAAGTATTTAGTTCAATTCGTTTATAACTTAATGTTTTGGTATCGTAATAATATTTTATTTTAGCCATGAAATTATTTCTGCCGCAAAATTAGTGAAATTACATTATATTGAGGCGCTAAATTTACTGATTTCTAACACATTAATGTGAATAGACAAAATAGAAAGAATGGATTCTAAAAAAGTAAGGGCTTTATTTTTAAACTTTTATCAAGAAAAAGCACATCAAATTGTCAGTTCTGCCCCAATGGTGGTGCAAAATGATCCTACTTTAATGTTCACCAATGCGGGAATGAATCCTTTTAAGGATATATTTTTAGGTAATTCCAAGCCCACAGATTTAAGAGTGGCAAATTCACAAAAGTGCTTGCGAGTTTCTGGAAAACATAATGATTTGGAAGAGGTAGGACACGATACCTATCATCATACCATGTTCGAAATGTTGGGGAATTGGTCCTTTGGTGATTATTTCAAAGAAGATGCAATTAATTGGTCTTGGGAATTTTTAACTGAAGTTTGTAAGTTAGATAAAGATCGGCTTTATGTAACGGTTTTTGAAGGAGCGAAAGAGGATGGTTTATCAAGAGATAAAGCAACTTTTGATATTTGGAGCAAGCATACCCAAACAGATAAAATATTAAATGGAAATAAAAAAGATAACTTTTGGGAAATGGGGGAGGTTGGCCCTTGTGGTCCTTGTAGTGAAATTCATTATGATAATAGAACGGATAAAGAAAGAGCAAAAGTTGACGGAGCAACTCTTGTAAATAAAGATCATCCACAAGTTATTGAAATCTGGAATCTGGTTTTTATGCAGTACAGCCGAAAAGCAGACAATAGTTTAGAGCAACTTCCTAGTAATCATGTAGATACTGGCATGGGTTTTGAACGACTTTGTATGATAATGCAAGGGGTAAAATCCAATTATGATACTGATATTTTTCAGCCAATAATTCAACAAATAGCAAAGCTTAGCAAAAGGGAATATGGTAAAAACGAAAAACAAGATATTGCCATGCGTGTGATTGCAGATCATATAAGGGCTATCACTTTTTCCATTGCAGATGGGCAACTGCCTTCCAATGTCAAGGCCGGTTATGTTATCCGTAGGATTTTAAGAAGAGCTGTTCGCTATGGCTATTCGTTCCTGGATATGAAAGAGCCATTTATGTATAAATTAGTAGAGGTATTAAGTGCACAAATGGGAAAGCAATTTCCAGAAATAAAATCACAAATTGATATTATAGAAAATGTAGTAAAACAGGAAGAAAAATCTTTTTTAAGAACGCTTGAAGCGGGCTTAAAAAGGATTCAGCAAATGATGGTAAAGGCAAAAAATATTTCTGGCAAGCAACTTTTTGAATTATACGATACTTTTGGTTTCCCAAAAGATTTGACAATATTAATATTAAATGAAAAAGGCATGAAATGTGATACAGATGGCTTTGATGCAGAAATGAAAAAACAAAAAGACAGATCAAAATCTGCTGCAAAAATAGAAATTAGCGATTGGATGGTGCTGATTGAAGATGAAGTAGAGGAGTTTGTTGGTTATAAAAAATTAGAAACCGACATTAAAATTACTAGATATAGAGAAGTAAAAACTGTTGATGGAGTTGTTTTTCATCTGGTTTTTAACCTAACTCCATTTTATGCAGAAGGTGGTGGGCAAGTTGGTGATACAGGATGTATCAAAAATGAAAAGGAATGCATTGACATATTTGATACCAAAAGGGAAACCAATGTAATTATTCATTTTGTTAAGGAGTTGCCAAAAAAATTAAAAGAAAAATTTACGGCTATCGTGGATTTAGATTCAAGAATTTCCACTGCAAGAAATCATACTGCTACGCATTTGTTACATGAGAGTTTGCAGGAAATTTTAGGCGAGCATGTGCAGCAAAAAGGGTCTTTGGTTTGTGCTGATTATTTAAGGTTCGATTTTTCTCACTTTTCAAAACTTTCTAATGAGGAGTTGTCAAAAATAGAAGCAAGTGTAAATC
>Ga0209554_1002846_pt1 | contig 11583 bp, 13 predicted proteins | sample MarorgKNORR_S2LV_5_FD_188221 | JGI IMG/M metagenome (GOLD analysis project Ga0209554, IMG submission 188221) | Marine microbial communities from the Southern Atlantic Ocean, analyzing organic carbon cycling - Bottom_A/KNORR_S2/LV (SPAdes) (version 2) | ecosystem: Environmental > Aquatic > Marine... | reverse complement strand
TGATGACGGTACTGCCACTGATGAAGATGCGACAGGTTGGTCAGCATCTTACACTTCTGGTGGTATGACTTTCAAACTTCACAGAAACTCTGCTGACAACGTAGGAAATGCTGCAAGCAAAGAATCAGAACACACTGAAGTTGGTGTGACTTTTGCATTCTAATTTGTAAGATATTTAAATAAATTTAAAGGCCCTGTAATTTTTACAGGGCCTTTTTTTATTATTATATATTTTTTTCAATCTCATCTATTTTTTTAAACATATCTAAATAGTTAAAATATTTTTCATAAGAATTAAGGGATGTTTTATAAATAGGCTTTCTGGCTTGAGTTACACTAACAGTTTTTATTGGATTTGCTTTTTCGTTAAAATTTAAACAATCCTCTTCCCATTCTAATTCACAAAAATTTAGTATTTTTTGGATTTCTTCTTCTTTATTTTCAATCAATTTTTCATAATTTAGTTTATATATGAAATTGGGTAATTTTTTTTCCCAAAATCTCATTAAATCTAAATATATTGATATATATTTTACTAAATCATCTTGATTGTTGCTCCATACAATTGAATTAATATCAAACGCATTTTTGTAAATTGATAAAGCAGTATCTTTTAAGTTTCTCGTGCAATGAATGATTTTTGAATTTGGAAAAAGTATTTTAATAAAACCTAACCACTGAAAGTTTAATGGGTTTTTGTCTAAAATATTGCTTTTATTTGTGTTAATAAAACTTATTTTTGAAAAATAGCTGTTAGCTATACTTTGAATTTTGTCATCATTCGATTTTTTATATAATTCAAAAAAAGAAATAAAATTTTGGTTATTTATATTTCTTTTCATGAATTGGTCTAAAATAACTATTTCTCCAGCTCCATGTACTTTGGAGTGAGCTGCTAATATTTGATGCGCGAGCGTTGTACCAGACCTTGGTAAACCTACAATGAATATTAACCTTTTGTCGTTTGAATAATTAGGATAATTTTTAAAATTAGTATTTTGAAAAACGTTTTTAATTTTTTTAAATAATTTAATTTCGCCATTGATCGAATAGTTTTTATGTATTTTTTTTCGGATATCATTAGCTTTTTTAAAAAATTCAGATGATTTTTTATAATTTTTTTGCTCATCAAATGATTTTGAAATAGCAAAGCACAAAGTTGCTTTATCATATTCATTAAATGAATTTTTTTGTAAAATTGAAAGCATTTCTGCTTGATGCTTATCGTTGATTTCATATTTTTTTATAGTGCTTAACATTTTATGAGCAAGAGCATTATTTTTGTGGTGTAGCAATAATTTTTCTAATAGTTTTTGTGAAAGTTCAAACTTGCCAACGATTTGATATACCCCGGCTAAGTTAATTATGATAATTGCGTCTTCATTATTCATTTTATATGCTTTTTCATATAGTTGGATTGAATCATTGTATTCATTTTTATCTCTTTTTAAGTTTGCATAATTTACTAGTGCATTAATATTATTTGGGTTCATTGATAATGCTTGTTTTAAAAAATTTTCAGATTTTTCAAATTCTATCAATACTCTATAAGTAGATCCTAAATTAACTAGCACACTTTGGTCATTTGGACTTATTTTCAAAGCGTTGATCAAAGTTTCTTCAGCTAATAATAATTTACCTGTTTCTCTATAAGCTAATGCTAACAAATTATAAAAAGGTATTTGCGTAGAATTTTTTTTTAGATTTTTTTTTGCTTTATCTATAACTAAATCAAATTTGCCAGATAGGAATAAATTATTAATTTTTTTGTATTCCGATTTTAAATAATCAGCCTTTGAAATGTTTTTCATTTTAAAATCTAATATACTTTATATTTTGTTTAAATAAAGAAACGGATGAAAATCCGTAGATATTCAATAATTTAATTTTGTTTAAATTGTTTTTATTTATACCGCCAAGGCAAATAATTTTTTTTTTGGTGTAATTTTTTAAATTATTGAATTTATGAATTCCTAAAAATTTATTAGATTTTTTTGTAATAAAAACTGGTGATAAAAAAATACAACTTACTCTTTGATTTTCTTTTTGTCTTATTTCTTTAATATTATGTGCAGAACCTAATATTTTAAATTTTTTTTTTTTAGTAAAATAATTAATTTTTAGTTCTTTGTTAAAAGAAGGTATATAAACTCCATCCAAATCAAGTTGTAATGCAATTTTAATGTTATTTGCCAAAAAAAATTTTCTATTAGTTTTTTTGCATAAATTTTTAATTTTAGCAATTTCGTCTATATTTATATTTTTATTATAGTTTCTATAAATAATTGCGATATTTTTTGGTAATATTTTGATATAATTTTTTTCATAATTGTTAATAAAACAAAATATTTTTGGTAGTTGAGAATGCATAACGTATTAAATAATTTATTATCTATAGAGAATGAATTAAAGATAAAAATAAAAAAATTAAATTTAGTGAATTATAATCCAAATATAATTGCTGTAAGTAAGACTTTTTCTATAAAAGATATAGACCCTTTAATTAATCATGGGCACATTCATTTTGGAGAAAATAAAGTTCAGGAAGCAGTTGAAAAATGGACAGATATAAAAAACGATTTTAAAAATATAAAATTGCATATGATTGGTAAGCTTCAAACAAATAAAGTAAAACATGTTATTCCTTTGTTCGATTATATTCATTCAGTAGATAATTTAAAATTGGCTGAAAAAATTTCTAAAGAGCAAATTAAAAAAAACAAAATAATGAAATTATTTATTCAAATTAACATTGGAAATGAAAAGCAAAAAAATGGTATTTTAGTTGAAGACTTAGACAATTTTTATAGTACTTGTACGCAAGACTTGGGATTAAAAATTATTGGATTAATGTGTTTGCCTCCTTATGAAAAAAAATCTTCAATTTATTTTTATAAGATGCAGCAGCTAGCTAAAAAATTCCAGTTAAAAGAAATTAGCATGGGCATGTCTAGTGATTATTTAGATGCGACTAATTATCAAGCGACTTATTTAAGAATTGGCTCAAAGATTTTTGGTGAAAGAAATTAATAAATTTTAATTTTTGTTTTTTTATTAATTAATTTTACTAAAATTAAAAAATCTTTTTTTTTTAAAGCGACGCATCCTGCTGTTGGATTATAATTTTTTGTTAAATGTATAAAAATAGCACTACCTTTGTTAGGATGTGTTCTTTTAATATTATAGTTAATTACTATCAAATAATCATATTTATAATCTTTACAATATAATTTTTCATGAGGTATTTTTTTTTGTATCTTAATTTCCCTATTATAAAACTTATTCTTTGAATCATTACACCAACCTAAATTTGGCTTAATAATTTTTATTTTTAAGTTAGTAATTGGTTTTGTAACGCGATCTTTACGATAATATAGATTTCCTATTGTAAAAGTACCTTTGGGGGTAGAATTATCACCTTCTATTTTGTATTTTTTTACTCCACTTTTTCCAATGCTGCATTTGAACTTAAAATCACCAGCAATCAACTTATCTTTATTTTTTAGGTGTATTAGCATAAATTCAAATTAAATGGTTAAACAGAATATTAACATTGTAAGTATACCAATATTATATAATATTTTAGAAGAAATTAAGGATAATCTATCGTTTAAAATTGAAAATTTTAGTAAACCAGACGATTTTTTGAAATTTTTAAATCAACATAAATCAGAAAATAAAAATTTTTTTATAATCACAAAAATTAGTAATAAAGATTTTTTTTTTAAAAAAATGAAATTTGAAGCAAAAAATATTTTTTTTCTTTGCCAAAAAAGTGGTAAAATTGATATTGATAATAATTATAATATTTTTTATTATCCAATTGATATTTATAATTTAATTGAAAAAATAAATATTCAATTAATAAAATATAAATATAACTTTCAATCTAAAATAAGTGTTAAAAATTATTTTTTGGATTTAAATTCTAGAATAATGTCAACAGAAAATGAGAGTTTGAAATTAACAGAAAGAGAAATGGAAATCATACTCTTTCTTAATGATTGCAAAACACCACAAAAAATTAATGATCTTCAGAATAAAGTTTGGAGTTATTCTTCTGAACTTGAAACTCATACAGTTGAAACTCATATTTATCGTTTAAGAAAAAAAATAAGTAATAGTTTCAAAGATGAAGATTTCATAATAAGTACTGATGCAGGTTATTTAATCGAATGAAAAAAAGAAATAAAATTGCTAAAGAACTCAGAACAGCAAAGTATCGAACTAGAATAGTTAAATCAAAAAAAGGGAAAGGAAGTTTTAAAAGAAAAAAAAACAAGTTTATTCATTCTCTATATCAACATTAAAACTAATTATAATTCGATCATCTTCAGATAAATTTTCACCTACAGCATGGTACAGATAAGCTGGAAAAATTAGTAAATCACCCTCCTTTGGTGTTATTTCAGTGATTGCTGCAGACATGTCAGTATAATTTTTAATCTTTGGATATCTAATATTTTTTTGTTCTTTTGGATCAAAAAATTTTATATTTCCAGAATTTTCTGGAAATCTAACATAGTACACTGCACTCAAATAAGCGTTTGGATGATTATGTTGTATGTTAAATGAACCTTTTTTGTTAACTATGGACCATATAGGAGCTATTTTGACTTTATCAGAATTATATTTCCAACCTATTTCATCTATAATTACTTTCTGTATAAATTTTTGAATAATTAAAACAAATTTTTTTACTGTACTATTGTTTACCAGATCAAAAAAAGGAGAATGCCATCCTCCATAGTTTGATTTTTTTTGTCCTTTTTCATATTTTTTTTTTAGAGTTAAAATATAATTTTCTAGCTCTGTATTTAATTTTTTATAATTTTCTATTTCAAAATGAAATACTGGAGTTGAAAATAATCTACGAACTTTATAATCTTTCATAAATAAATTTTAATATCCAATATCAATGTTAAAACTAACAACAACTCTATTATCATCAGATAAGTTTTCACCTACAGCATGATATAAATATGACGGAAAAATTAACAAATCTCCTTCCTCAGGTTCAATAGTAACAATTTCTGTAGAGTATTCTGTATATTTTTCTATTTTTGGGAATCTGTAAGTTTTTGCTTCTTTAGGATCAAAAAAAGTTATATCACCACTGTCTTCTGGTTTTCTTACATAATAAGATGCACTTAAATAACAATTTTGATGATTGTGCATAACATTAAAAGAATTTTTTTTATTTATTATAGCCCACATAGCTACAATTCTTTGTTTGTTGGGTATATATTCCCAACCCATGTCACTTGAAATGATATGTTTTAAAAAATCTTTAAATTTATTAATAAAATTTATTGGTGGGCCTTCATTAACAAGGTCAAAATTCGGCGAGTGCCATCCTCCTCTATTTGAGTGTGTGTTTCCTATTTTGTTTTTTTTTTGAAGCTCTAAAATATAATTTAAAAGTTCCTGATTAATTTCTTGATAATTTTCTATTTTGTATTGAAATATTGGAACTGGAAATAAATTATAAATTTTTTTTTTAGCCATATTAATTTTTTAATCTTGCTCCAAAAACTTGAATAACTTTAGAAGACATTTCAGTGCCTTTCTCGAGACTTTGTTTTGTTGATAGATTATTAACATAACCATGCAAAAAACCAGCTGCAAAAAGATCACCAGCCCCTGTTAAATCAACAATTTTTAAGTCTTTTTTAATATCACACTCAACCACTTCATTTTTTTTGATTGCAATACTACCTTTTTCTCCTCGAGTAATAACAATTAATTTTCCAAGTTGTTTACCAAATGAAATTACCTCATCAAATTTTTTTGTATCAATTAAAGATAATATTTCCTGTTCATTAGCAAAAATAATATCTAATTTATTATTTACCAAATCCAAAAAACTTTTTTTATGTCGATCAACACAAAATTGATCAGACAATGACATTGCTGTTTTTTTAGATATACTAATAGCTTTATTAAATGCGGTTTTTGGTTTTCCTTCATCCCACAGATAACCTTCCAGAAAAATTAATTCACTATTTTTTACTGCATTTTCATCAATATCTTTATCACTAACTTTTCCAGCAATACCCAAAAAAGTACACATTGTTCGTTCAGAGTCTGGAGTAATTAATATTAAACAAGTACCCGTAGGAATTGACTCTTCTTTTTTTTGATAACAATATTTTACATTTGCATTGGTTAAACTTTTTTCATATTTATCACCTAATTCATCATTATTTACTTTTCCAATAAAAGAAACTGAATTACCTAATTGTGATAAGCCAACAATAGAATTTGCAACAGAACCTCCAGCTATTGTTTCTTCAATTTTTAAATTTGATAACAGTTTTTTAAATTCTGCTTCATCCACAAGTTTCATGGTGCTTTTAGTGAGATTATTTTCAGGCATGAAACTATCTTCTACTTTACAAATTACATCTACTATAGCATTTCCGATTCCCAATACTTTCATCAAAGTTTCTTTTGTTTGTATTTACAATATTTGATTATTACACATGTCTTACATGATGGGGCCCTTGCTTTGCAAGTATATCTCCCGTGCAAAAGTAATAAATGGTGTGCTTCTTTCAAATATTTATTTGGAACAACTTTATATAATGCTTGTTCAACTTGATCTGGATTTTTACCTGGAGCTAATTTAGTTCTATTACTGACTCTAAATATATGTGTATCAACTGCAATTGTTGGAAGTCCAAAACCTTCATTCAAAACCACATTTGCTGTTTTTCTACCTACACCTGGCAAAGCATATAAATCATCAAAATTTTTTGGAATTTTGCTATTATGTTTTTTAATTAATTGTTTTGATAATAAATAAACACTTTTAGCTTTGTTTCTAAAAAGACCTATACTTTTAATCAATTTTTCAATTTTTTTTCTTCCTAATTTAACAAAATGTTCTGGCTTATTATATTTTGGATATATATTTTTAGTTACATTGTTAACATTAACATCAGTACACTGAGCAGACAGAACAACTGAAACTAAAAGGGTAAATTTATTTTTATATTTAAGATCACTTTTAGGATTTTTTATTACTCTACTTAGGTTTTTAAAAAGAGAATTTATTTCCCCTGATTTCATTTAAAATTCAGAAAGTTTCTCATTGAATAAAGGCCAGGTTTTTTACTTATTAACCACTGTGCTGCAGTTAATGCACCTTCTGAATAAAGAGCTCTATCAAAAGCTTCGTGATTTAAGGTAATTATTTCTTTACCACTTGAGAAGAGAACTTTATGATTTCCTACAATTTCCCCTTTTCTAATTGAATTAAAATTAATTTTTTTACTGTATGGAAAAGACTTTTTATTTAAATATTTTTTTCCCATTAATTTATAGAGGTCTTTATTTTTACCGACAGCTATGCCTTTACCAAGCATTAAAGCCGTACCTGATGGATGATCTTTTTTATGTTTATGATGGGTTTCAAGGACTTTACTTAAAAAATTATTTCCAAGAGATTTGGATGCTATTTCCGTTAAATACATCAATAAGTTAATTCCTAAACTCATATTTCCAGCTTTAAATATTGGTATTTTTTTTGAGTATTTTTTTATTAAATTTTCTTCTTTTTTAGAAAAACCAGTTGTTCCAATGACCACTCTTTTTTTAAGTTTAAAAGCAATTTTCAGCACTTCTAGTGTGCATTTTGGAATAGTGAAATCTATAATTATATTTGCATTTTTAAATGCAGATGCTGAATTTAATTGAGGTTTTAAACCAGATACTTTTTTATTAATTATTCTGTTTTCTGTAATTGAAACTAGTTTGAAATTTTTTGAACTTTTAGAAGATTTGATAAGTTGTTGTCCCATTCTTCCGAGGCATCCAGTAATTGCTAAATTAATCTTTTTCATTTAGTTTTTCCAAAAACTTTTTGCTTTTTGAAAGAATTTTTTAATGCTAGGGTTTGATTTTTCATTTTCAATTTTTCTAAATTTTTCAAGCAATTCTTTTTGTTCTCTGTTTAATGAAACTGGAACTTCAGTATTTAGCTGAACATAAAGATCTCCATTTCCACTTCCTCTCATATAAGGCATTCCTTTGCCTTTTAATCTGAATTGTTTACCACTTTGTGTTCCAGCAGGAATTTTAATTTTTGCTTTTCCACCGTCTATAGTAGGTATTTCTAATGATGTTCCCAAAGCTGAATTAGCAATTGATATTGGACATTCAAAAAACAAATTTTCATCTGATCTTTTAAATAAATCATGTGAATAAACATTTATAAATAAATATAAATCCCCATTACCTGCACCCTTAGTGCCTGCTTCTCCTTTTCCAGCCAATCTAATTTTTGTACCATCATCAACACCTTTTGGAATTGTTACAGATAATCTTTTTGATGTTTGTTTTTTTCCTTGTCCACCACAATCATTACAAGGATTTGTTATTTCTTCTCCTGTACCTGAACATTGTGGACATGTTTGTTGAACAGTAAAGAAACCTTGACTTGATCTAACTTGACCATAACCACCACACATTGAACATGAACCAGAGTCATGCCCAGGTTTAGATCCACTACCATTGCAATTGGTACATTTTTCTGACGTAGAAAATTTAATATCTTGTTTTTTTCCATTGTAAGCTTCTTCCAATGTAATTGATAAGTCATATCTAAGATCTGATCCTCTAATATTTGATCTTCTACTTTTTCTTCCTCTACCATCACCAAAGTCACTAAAGAAATCTTCAAAAATATCCGAAAAATGACTTGAGAAATCAAAATTTTCAAAACCATCTCTACCGCCTGCTCCATTTTCAAATGCAGCATGACCAAAATTATCGTAACTCTGTTTTCTCTCTTTATCCGAAAGGACGTGATATGCTTCGCTAGCTGCTTTGAATTTTTCCTCTGAAGCTTTAGCTCCTTTATTTTTGTCAGGATGGTATTTAATTGCTTGTTTTCTATAACCAGCCTTTATTTGTTCTGGTGTAGAATTTTTTGTAACACCTAAGACATCATAATAATCTCTTTTTGCCATAACTAATTTATAGACAAATGGTTGTTAGCCTAGGCGCTTTTTTCTTTATCTTCTTCTTTTTCTTTTACTTCTTCAAAGTCTGCATCAACAACATTATCGTCTTTTTTTCCTTCATCTTTTTTGCCATTATCTTTGGCTGTAGCATCAGGTTTTGCATTTTGTTGAGATTTATAAACTGCTTCACCTAATTTCATGGAAGATTGAATTAAATCTTGAGTTTTTTTCTTAATTTCTTCAACATCAGTTCCTTTAAGAGCATTTCTTAAATTTGCAGCGGAAGTTTCTATTGTTTTTTTATCAGCTTCCGAAACTTTAGCTCCATGTTCTTTAAGATTTTTTTCAGTAGAGTGTAAAAGGGTATCAGCTTGGTTTCTAGCATCAACAGAATCTCTTTTCTTCTTATCTGCTTCTTTGTTTGCCTCAGCTTCTTTAACCATTTTATTAATTTCTTCTTCGCTTAAACCTCCAGATGCCTGGATTTGAATTTTTTGTTCCTTGCCAGTTCCTTTATCTTTTGCAGAAACATTAACTATTCCATTGGCATCTATGTCAAATGTAACTTCAATTTGTGGAACTCCTCTAGGAGATGGAGCAATGCCTATAAGTTCAAAATTACCAAGTAATTTATTATCAGTTGCCATCTCTCTTTCACCTTGAAGCACTCTTATAGAAACAGCGGGCTGATTATCTTCAGCTGTTGAAAAAACTTGACTTTTTTTAGTTGGAATTGTTGTGTTTTTATCTATCAACTTAGTTGAAACTCCGCCTAAAGTTTCAATACCTAAAGACAAAGGAGTTACATCAAGAAGAAGCACATCTTTTACATCTCCTTGTAATACACCTGCTTGAATAGCAGCACCCATTGCAACTACTTCATCAGGGTTAACACTTTTATTAGGTTCTTTTCCGAAGAAATTTTTAACTTCCTGTATAACTTTTGGCATTCTTGTCATACCGCCGACCATTATAACTTCATCTATTTCCCCAGCTGACAAACCAGAATCTTTAAGTGCAGTTTTGCATGGTGGTATTGTTTTTCCAATTAAATCTTCAACAAGCGCCTCTAATTTTGCCCTAGTCATTTTTAGAGCTATATGTTTTGGACCAGTTTTATCTGCAGTAATAAATGGCAAGTTAACTTCAGTTTGTTCTGTTGAAGACAATTCTATTTTTGCTTTTTCAGCAGCTTCTTTAAGCCTTTGTAAAGCTAACTTGTCTGTTTTTAAATCAATCCCATTTTCTTTTTTAAATTCGTCAACTAAGTAATTAACAATAGTATTATCAAAATCTTCTCCACCTAAAAAAGTGTCACCATTAGTTGATTTAACTTCAAAAACTCCATCGCCTAATTCTAAAATTGAAACATCGAAAGTTCCTCCACCTAAATCATAAACAGCAATTTTTTTACTAGTTTTTTTATCTAGACCATATGCAAGTGATGCAGCAGTTGGTTCATTAATAATTCTTAAAACTTCTAAACCTGCAATTTTACCAGCATCTTTAGTTGCTTGTCTTTGAGCATCATTAAAGTAAGCTGGTACAGTAATTACTGCTTTTGTAACTTCTTGTCCTAAATATTTTTCAGCAGTCACCTTCATTTTTTGAAGAATAAAAGCAGAGATTTGCGAAGGAGAATATTTTTGTCCTTTTATTTCTAACCAAGCATCCCCTTTTTCTGATTTAACTATTTTAAATGTAGAAGATTCAATATCTTTTTTTACTGTATCATCTTCAAAATTTCTTCCGATTAATCTTTTAACAGCAAAGATTGTATTTTCAGGATTGGTTACAGCCTGTCTTTTTGCTGCTTGCCCAACAAGTTTTTCATTGTTATCTGTAAATGCAACAACGGATGGAGTCGTTCTTGCTCCTTCAGCATTTTCTAATACTTTTGGTTGTGTACCTTCCATGACAGATACACATGAATTTGTAGTTCCTAAATCTATTCCTATTACTTTACTCATAAATATTTCCTGTGATTCATATAAGTGTTAAATTTCAATGTACAAGTTCCTTCAAACATTATTTCTTAGCCTTTTCTTCGCTTTTTTCTTCGCTTTTTTCTTCATTTTTTTGAGGTTTTTTTGAAACAGCAACTAAAGATGGTCTAAGTAATCTATCTTTCATTTTATAACCTTTTTGGATTTCTTGAACTATAGTTCCAGGCTCTTTATTTTTATCTTCTACTTCCATCATTGCTTGATGTAAATTTGGATCAAGTTTTTTGTTAACTGCTACTATTTCTTTAACGTTATTTTTATTAAAAATAGAAATTAAATCTTTTTTTACTATATCAAGGTGTTCCAACGTTTTTTTTAAGACATCCGTATCCTTTATTTTTTCATCATTTTCCAAAGATTGTTTAGCTCTATCAAAATTATCAATTAAATTTAACGATTCTCTTGCAAATGAAAAACCACCATACTCAAATGCATCATCTATTTCTTTTTCAAATCTTCTTCGTTGATTTTCCATTTCCGCAAGTGTTCTTGCAAGTTTATCCTCGAGCTCTTTAATTTTATCTTCAGGTGTAATTTTTACTTCACTTTCTTTAATTTTATCTTCAGGTGTAATTTTTACTTCACTTTCTTTAATTTTATCTTCAGGT
>Ga0209554_1002845_pt1 | contig 11587 bp, 7 predicted proteins | sample MarorgKNORR_S2LV_5_FD_188221 | JGI IMG/M metagenome (GOLD analysis project Ga0209554, IMG submission 188221) | Marine microbial communities from the Southern Atlantic Ocean, analyzing organic carbon cycling - Bottom_A/KNORR_S2/LV (SPAdes) (version 2) | ecosystem: Environmental > Aquatic > Marine... | reverse complement strand
TGGTCTTGGAAAATTTTAAATTTTGTTCCAGGGCACTATAAGCGTCCTCTTCCATTTGGTTGTGGGCATAGCACACCATTTTTTGCCAATTAATTTGGGATTTTCTTTGGAAAAGAGTAACTTCATCAAAACCTTTGGTTTCCAGGTTTTCCTCCACATAATTAATGTGTTCAATAGCACCAATGTAATCATTGTCAAACATATATGAACACAGTAGGTAAAAATTGAGATTAAACCAGCTATTGTTCGTTTTGGTTAGCCCTATGGCCTTGGCATATCTTTCTCTTGCTGTTTTCAGATCACCGCCAAACATAAAATTGTGACCCGAAACAAGATAGGCTGTTGCTTCGGATGAAAGCCCTTTTCTTTTTTCTATTGATTTCTCATACAATGGCTTTGCTTTTTCAAACTCACCAAGCTGTCTATAGACATTCGCTTTAAAATGGTATGGATATCCGTGGTCTCCTCTAATTCTAATTAGCTCATCCCCATATTTCATTCCGAGCTCAATGTCTCTTTTTTCTTCGGGTAACATCACTTGGGTTCCTGCGGCAATGTGGTGCCCCATGAGCATGTTATAGGCTTGATAGCAGTCAGGATTAATCTCGATGGCTTTTTTCAGGCTTTTTGTTGCTTCGTCTAATTCGTTCCTGTCGCTTTGTGCGACACCTAACCAAACATAGGGTTCATAATAATCGCCGTATTGGGAAACAAGTTTTTCAGCGCCGATTAGGGCTTCATCCATATTTCCGCTTCTATAAGCATTTCTTATATTTAGCATAAATTGTTCCGCCTCCGTAACTGTGTTTTGAAGAGACTGGGCCTTTTCTCGTTGCTCCCTTTTTTTGATGGGGTCCAGTGATTCATACCGGTCCAGGGCCATAACAAAACTTGGGTCCAGAACTAAAGCAGAATCTAAATATTGTCTTTTTTCGAAACCATCACCAACTTCTTCTGATAACATAGCCTTTATATAATATTCCAGCGCTTCGGGAGATGATGTTGTGATGGGCAATTCAACAACCGGTTGTTTGGAACAGCTTGTTATAAAAAGTGCGATGAATACGATTAGTGCTTTTTTCATAGTGTTTCCTTATTATAGATTTAATTCTTTCTTCCTATTGGAAAAGAATACCGTTAAACTAATATTCAATCAGAGAGTTATCCACAGCTCCTTGATCCTAATAAATAAAGCTCCATTAAAAGAAAAACTATTTATTATTTATATGGAGTGTGGAAATGTGGAAGGATTTGCAAAAGGCGTTTAACAGGGCGCTTTATTATAACTCATATAATAAAGCGCTTAAAGAACCGCTTGATGTGGATAAGTGGAAAAGTATGTGGATAACATGGAAGTTATCCACTGGAAAAAATAAAAAAGGGCCAGAGGATCAATTAAAGAAAGATATCCACATGTTTAGGCAAAATTTGTGTAAAACTTTGTGGAAATGAATTTTACATGATCTGTGTGTGAAATTTCCCCCGGGCCTTTATGATCCACTTTTGGTACCAGTCCATCTTTTTTTTATTTAGCGCCATTGATTCAATTTCTGGCCAATGGTCTGTCAGGTTAGGCCTGCCGCCCCTTTTTAAACCATCGATCCAAAGTAAATGAAAACCAACAGAAGAATTAATAGGTGGGCTGCATGATCCCATCTCAATATATTTAATGGCCTGTCCAATTTCAGGAATGGAATAGTTGCCCGGATCGATCCACCCCAGGTCACCCCCAATATTTTTGGTCGTTTTATCAGCAGAGTGTTTTTGGGCCATTTCCTTGAATTTTTCAAGACTGTTAATAGAATCGCTATAGGACGTGGCTAAGTTAAATGCCTTCTCGTGGTCATCCGGGGTGATCTCTGGTGACATTAAAATATGGCGCACACGGATCTTGTCGCCCTGTTTTTCAAGGGTTTCAATAATGTGATAACCAAATTCTGTTTCCACCGGGTCACTTATTTTTCCGATTCCCAGAGTAAATGCAGCAGTTTCAAAGTTTTTCACTAAGGATCCGCGACTTACCCAGCCAAGCTCGCCGCCATTGTTTTTTGATCCAGGATCAAGAGAGTGGGTTTTTGCGAGATCCGAAAAAGAACCGCCATTTTCAATGTCTTTTTTCAGGTTAATTAAAAAATCTTTTGTTTTATTTTTTGCGAGATCGCCTGGCTTAACAGAAATAAGTAAATGACGGATTTTTACTTTCATGGGCAAATAGGGAAGGCTGTCCCGATAAGTATTATAAAATTCTTTTACATCAGGCCGTGTTATAGCGACAGAGCCCAAGAGCTGTTGCTGATATCGTTCAGAGATCATTCTGTCCTTCATATCATACCAAAACTCCCGCCGGAAAGATTTAATTGACTGGCCCAAAATTTCTTCAGCCCGCTCTTTGTTACCAGCCTGGTTTATGAGCATTTCAACCTGCTGGTCCAACGACTGGTTAACATCTTTTTCTTCAACCGTTATCGAATCCACTTCTGCCATTTCAAGGAGGATCTTTTGATCAATCATAGATTGAATAACGGAACCCTGAAGCTGGAGAAAAGCATCAAGATTGTTTAGGTCTATGCGTCGCTGAATAGCTGTCATGTTGACCATTTGCGCAAGGTCGCTTTTTAAAATAACATGATTCTCTACCACCGCTGCGACACCATCAATAAATTGTACATCATTTTGTGCGGTTGAAAAAGAAAAACAGAAGATCAGGAATAATTTTTTAGAATTCATTCTTAATTGTAGTTTGTGTTTATAAATACGTTCGTTTTTATTCTAAGGCTGTCTATAAGATCGTTGGAAAATTTTACCCGTCGTTGAACGAGCAATCTCTGATATATCTCATCGTAAACATCTCCCATCCCAAGTCGGCTACCAGACTTGTATCTTTTTAAAACATCTATAACATGATAACCATTTTCTGATTTTATGGGTCCTATCACAGACTTAATGCTCTTTTTAAAAATTGCATTATCCAATTCTTTTATTAAACGTCCTCTTTTTACTGTTTTTGATTCAACTCCAAACTCTTTAAAAAGTTCGTCAATAGAATCATCAGAGTTTTTTCGTAATAATTTAGTTTGGATTAATCGCGCATCGGAATGATTGTCTGTGATAAAATGATTGATCATAGCCGCAGACCTCAATCGCCTAAACCCATTAGCATGCAGATCGTAATAGTCACGAATTTGTTTATTTGTTATTTCAATATCGGGTAAAATATTTGATTGAAGAAAAGCACCGATAACAAGTTTTTTAAAATAGTTGTCTTTTTCATCAAGGAGTTTATTATCTCGGTGAAGACCAGCTTTCACAGCCGCATCAAACAAGACGGCGTTATCAACCCACTCATGAATAAAATTTCTTAACCGATCGTCTGTCCTGCTTTCTGGCGGAAGAAGAAGCTCTAGTTTATTAACCGTGAGCACCTGATTATTAACGCGGGCAAGAACAAGAGAATCGTCTTTTTTACGGACGGAGCACGAAAGCATTAATAAACAAAAAAACAATAAAAGAGTATTTTTCATGGTGGGGAAATTACTTTTCATTTTCCACAGAAAACAATTGTGTACATTCAACCGAAAGATGCCTTGACGAATGGATATTTAGGGTAGAAAAAGATATGGACAGCGCCCTATTTTTCTGCTCAGAAAATTGATGACCCAAATTGTGAACAGATGTAAAACCGGCCACGCCTATAATAAGTTTATCTATTGACGAAAACGGCTTAATATCGTCCAGATTAAAAACAACACTGTTTTTATTAACTGAAATCTTGGCTATAGACGTGTTTTTGAACAACGACCTTATTTCAGAAACAAACAATAGGTTTGTTAATTTTTCCGGGAGCCGACCAAAACGATCTTTTAATTCGGATCTTATTTTTTCTATAGATTTTTTATTATCTACCCGCGAAAGGCGGTTATAAAATTCAAGTCTTTGAGACGGGACAGCAATGTAAGACTCCTCGATCAAAGCATCATCTGCCAAAACAATATCTGGAAACCGGGCCCGACCATCTTCACCCTGGATAAAATTGATCTCGTCCCTTAATAATTCACAATACATTTCAAACCCAACGGAAGAAATATGGCCGCTCTGTTTATAGCCGAAAAGACTACCAGCACCCCTTATTTCTAGGTCTTTCATAGAAATATTGTACCCCGAGCCAAGAGACGTGAATTGCTCAATAGTTTTCAATCGTCTGTACGCTATTTTCTCCAATGGTTTTTTAGGGACAAGCAACAAACAGTAAGCCTGATTTTGACCGCGGCCCACCCGTCCGCGAATTTGATAAAGCTGGGATAAACCAAAATTTTGGGCATCATTAATTATAATACAATTTGCGTTTGAAACATCAATTCCAGACTCAATAATGGTCGTACACACCAGAACATCTATTCCCCCCGCAAAAAAGGACAATATCTTGCCCTCTAGTTCTTTGTTAGCCAGCCGACCATGAATATTTTCAACGATTGAGCGGGGAAAGGATTGCCGTATTTTATTTGTGATAAAAGGAAGCCCGTTAATATCATTGTGTAAGAAATATACCTGCCCGCCTCGATCTAGCTCACGTTTGATGTATAATATAATTGTTTCCCAGTCAAAATACCGAACAGCCGTTTCAATAGGCTTTCTTGTCTTTGGCGGTGTTTGAATAATGCTTATATCTCTTATTCCAACAAGAGAGTGTTGAAGGGTCCTTGGAATAGGCGTCGCAGATAATGTCAAAACATCAACAAGTTGTTTTAAAGTTCTGATCTTTTCTTTTTGGTTTACGCCAAAACGGTGTTCTTCATCAATAATTAAAAGCCCAAGCTCTGGAACAACAACATCTTGTGACAACACCCTATGTGTCCCGATCAGAACATCGATTTTATTTTCCCGAATACGTTTTATTAATTCCTTCTGTTCCTTTTTTGTTTTAAACCTGGACAAAAGCCCAACGGATATTCCAAGAGGCTTCAGGCGCCCCCCACATGTAATATAATGCTGATCAGCTAAAATAGTTGTTGGGCAAAGAAAAACAACCTGTTTTCCAGACAGGACCACTTTCATGATTGCACGAAGCGCAACCTCGGTCTTTCCAAATCCAACATCACCACAGATCAATCGATCAAGCGGAAACGGTTGATCAAGGTCCGATAAAGTATCTTCAATGGCTCTTTCTTGATCGGGGGTTTTTATATATGGAAAAGAGTCAGCAAGAGCAGTTCCCAAATCATTTTCTTTAGAATACCTGAAGGGCCTGTTTCTTTTTTTGTTTGCATACAGGCTCAGCAATTCATTGGCTACAAGACTAACGGCTTTTTTCGTCTTTATAATTTCATTTCCCCACACCTTGGAGCCAATCCTTGAAATTTTAGGTGTTTTTACAGAACCGATGTAGTGATGAATGAGGTCCATTTTTTCAATAGAAACAAAAACACGTGAATTATTTTTATATTCTATTTCTATAGACTCCCGCTTTCCCGCTTTGTTATTTTGTAAAGACAGCCCCCGAAAAATGCCAACACCAAAATTTTTGTGTACAACATAATCACCGCTACGCAGGGATGAAATGTCATCCATTGTAAATGATTTGGAGGCGGGACCATCAAAAGATGACCATTTTTCAATAGGGGTTATTTTATTATAGATATCATGAGCGGAAATAACAGCACAGTTTAAAACATCAGAATAAAAACCGGTTTTTATAAACCCGTCAATCCAAGCAAAGCTACCAAGTTGTTCATAAAATTTTGTCTTTAAGTGCTGATCACCAATGATGAAAACGTCTTTATATTTGGCTGAAAATTTTTCCGCATAATTGATCCTTTTTTTAAGATTCTTCGTCCCAAAATCAATTGTAAAAACAGCCAACGATCTTTTATGTTTTTGGTCCCCTTTCTCAAAGCTTATCAAAGAACCGGAAAAATTAGAATTAATAATATTGCTAGAATCAAAATATGAATTAAAATTAATATAATTAATAACTTGCAGGTCTTTTTCAGCCCCTCTCACTTTAAGGACCGACATCCTTTTTGTTGTTAGTTGTGAAGTTGGATTAAAATATGAAATTGACTCAACTTTGTCAAAATCTAAAACGATTCTTACCGGTGTTTTAAAATAAGAAGGAAAAACATCAATGATGTCTCCCCTTAAGGCAAAATCCATGGGATCATAAACAGTATCAGCCCTATTAAACCCAAAGGCCAGAAGGCGCTCCACGATATGCTCCCGGTCTATTTTTACTCCCGGGCCTATAGATAGCAGTGATAGATCCGGATCGGGATAAACTGGAATATTTTTTGAAAGAAAAGACATCTCTGAGCAGATATAAACATTGTATTCATTTATATCATTTATTTTTACAAGAACCTCTGCCCTGTAGCGCTCGGCGCCCATTTCGAACCCGGGGACTTTATTATGTTTGTCAATTTTTGGAAAATATAGAAAGCAGTTTTCATCAAGGCCGATACAGGACTGATAAAATAAAAACGCATCCCTACTATTTTTGAAAACACAACAAACATTTTTTGTTATGCGGGATCTTGAAGACAATAAAAACAAAGCCGCGCTTTCTGGCGTAAGATTTTTATAAGAGAATCCCCCAACGAAAAAAGAATTTATAAGATCATTGGAAAATATTGATTTTCGACTTGTTTTTGTTGCGCTTATTGTTTCACGTGAAACCAAGGTTTATCTTGAGATGTTTACAAGCAATACAGATATATCTACAGGCGTAACACCCGAAACACGCATAGCCTGGCCAAGTGTCTCCGGACGAACAAATGAAAGTTTTTCAATTGCTTCATTTGATAAGCCCGCAAAGTTTGAATAGTCTAAATTTTTAGAAATGGATAAAGACTCATTTTTTTTCTGCTTTTCAATTTCATTCAGGTGTCTCTTGATGTATCCGTCATATTTTATTTCTGCTTCCACATCCAATAAAAGTTCATTCATGGACCAGGAAGGAAGGGTAGAGGACAACCCGTTATCAAAAAAGTTTAATTTTAGATCAAAAATTGAACATTCAGGCCGTTTTAAAATTGTCCTTGCCGGAGCCGCATGTTTTAACTTGATTATATTAGCCACAGAATCTGGATGTATTGAAAGAGATAACATTGACCGAATGACATTTTTTTCATTCAGACGGGTTTTAATGATAGCTATTGCTGCCGGTTCCAGAAGCCCCATTTTTTCAGAAATATTAAACAGTCTTTCCTCTGTATTTGAATACCTTAGCATAAGTCTGTATTCTGCCCGGGATGTAAACATTCGATAGGGCTCAAGAGTGTCCTTTGTGACCAGGTCATCGATCATAACGCCAATGTATGATGAACTGCGACCGAGAACCAACGGGCTCCTTCCATTTATAAAAGAGGCTGCGTTGATTCCCGCAATAAGTCCCTGCGCTGCGGCCTCCTCATATCCCGATGTTCCATTTATCTGGCCAGAAAGAAATAAACCAGAAACGTCTTTTGTTTCAAGGGTTGCTTTTAGTTGCGCGGGAGGAAAAAAGTCATATTCTATTGCATAACCCGGTCTAAAAAATTCGACATTTTTTAATGCTGGTATTTTTTTAAGCGCACTTAACTGAATATCTTCAGGCAAGCTAGTTGAAAAACCGTTTAGGTAAATTTGATCCGAATCCATCCACTCGGGTTCAAGAAATAATGTATGTGAATCGTGATGAGCAAATCTATTTATTTTATCCTCGATTGATGGACAATACCGGGGCCCAATGCCTTCAATTTCTCCAGAAAACATGGGCGATCTATGCATATTTTCTTCAATGATATCGTGAACTTTCTTATTGGTTCTTACGGTATGGCAAGGCTCATTAGGCGGATTAAATTCATTTGTATTATAGGAAAATGGTGTTGGTGATGCGTCTCCCATCGAAAGGGCCGTTTTTCCCCAATTAACAGATGCCCTGTTTAGTCGAGGGGGCGTTCCTGTTTTTAGACGACCTGTTTTAAAGCCCAGCGATTTTAAGGATTCAGTAATTCCATCCGATCTTTCCTCCCCCATTCTACCGGCAAGAATTTTACGCTCTCCGATATGAATTTTGCCTGCCAAAAATGTACCACACGTTAAAATAACAGCGCGAGCTGAAAAAATAGAACCATCCCGCATCAATACACCCGTTATATTATAGCGGTCAACTAATACACGAACGACTTCTCCATCTATTACATCAATATTACTTTTAGAAAAAATATTCTCTATTACGATGCTTTCATATTTTCTTTTATCAACCTGAGCCCGGGGTGACCAAACAGACCTTCCCTTAGACCTGTTTAATATTTTAAACTGGATACCGGCCTGGTCTGCAAATCGACCCATTAGGCCGCCAAGGACGTCGATTTCTCTTACAATTTGCCCTTTTGCCAAGCCTCCGATCGCCGGATTACAGGACATTCTTCCAATGGCCTTACTGTCCATTGTTATTATAAGAACAGAACACCCCAGGTGTGATGCTATATTGGACGCTTCAACACCAGCATGCCCACCGCCAACTATAACTAAATCATATTTATTATTATTCACCATAAACTACTTTCCAACACAAAAATCGGAAAAAACCTTATCTAAAATGTCATCTATGGATGTTTTTCCAAGCAAGATATCTATATGATTAATCGAATCTCTAAATTCAAATGCTATTAATTCTAATTCCGCTCCGCCGCCAACAAGGATCTTTAACGCCCTTTCCAGACATTCCTTACATTCCTTAATAGAATTAAACTGTCTTCTTGTGGTTAATATAATATCAGATGATGAATCATTATTCTTAATTAATCTTTTTATTAATTCAGTCTTTAATTTATTAATCCCAATATTTTTTAGGGCGGAAATAGAAATAACTTTTCGTCTCAATACAGGCGGTTTTTTAATATCTAATTTGTTATATACTAAAATTTCATGTTTTCTATCTCTATTATAATCAATAGGTAAAGTTGAACCACAAAATACATTTAGTATTATATCTGCATTTTTGATCTCCCTTCTAGACCTGTCAACGCTGACGGATTCCAGGGGGTCATTTGACGATCGAATACCCGCAGTGTCTGTAAGGGCAACAGGCACGCCAGACAAAAGGATGTTTGACTCAAGGAAGTCCCGGGTGGTTCCGGGAATACTGCTTGTGATTGCGCGATCCATATCAAGAATTGTATTTAAAAGGGTAGATTTGCCAACATTGGGTTCTCCACAGATTACAACCTTTGCGCCCTTATTATATAGCCTTCCTTCAGAATATGAAGAAATTAAGGTGTCGCATGCTAATATATTGTTATTTAAAGAATTATGTAATTTTTTAATTAATCCGGTATTTAAATCATCGTCTTCTGATATATCGAACTCAAATTCTAGAAATGAAAGACTGGATAAAATGTCATTTTTCATCTCAAAAAGACGATCAGATAAATGACCAGATAATACTTTATTGTTCATTTTTGAGGCCTTGATTGATTGGGACTCAATTAATTTTCCCACCGATTCTGCTTGTACGAGATCAAGGCGCCCATTTAAAAAAGCCCGTTTTGTGAACTCTCCAGGCTCAGCCAGTCGAGCCCCCCCATTTAATGCAAAAGAGACAATGCGATCTACGATAATTGGATTTCCATGACAGGACACCTCTACAACATCTTCTCCCGTATAGGAATTTGGTCCTTTAAAATATGTGAGCAGTCCGTCATCCATCTTTTGACCATCAATATCCAACAGTATAGAATAGGTTGAATAACGATCCTTTAAAAAAGAACGACTGGAGATAGACAATCCAATATCGCATGCAATGTTTCCACTAATACGTACAACGGATAGACCACCATAACCGGGAGGCGTAGCCGGAGCGACAATGGTGTCAGGAACCATTATGAAGTTAGTGTTTCTGTTGGAGGAATAAGCTTTTGTTGTGCGATAGTTAATACATTAAAAAGAGTATAATAAAGATTTAATCCCGAAGGAAAGGTGTTAAACATAAGAAAGAAAAAACCGGTCATAAAATACTGCATTGTTTTTTGTTGGGGTTGTTGCGCCGCCCCCCCGCTCATCATGCGTTGCTGTATGAACATTGATACCACCATAAGAATTGGGAGAATGGCCACATGGGCGCCATAAATGGGTATTGAAAATGGAAGCGTAAAAACAGCATCCGGCGCAGACAGGTCTTTTATCCACCAAATAAAAGGCTCAGCCCTTAACTCAATTGTCGTTCTAAATACCACAAAAAGGGCGAATAGCAAAGGCATTTGAAGAAGCATGGGAAGACAGCCACCCAGAGGGTTAACACCCTTTTCCTTATAGAGCTTCATTGTTGCCTGATTTAATTTTTGAGCATTGTTCTTATATTTGTCTTTAAGTGCAGTTATTTCTGGTTGTAACCGCTGCATGGCAGCGGTTGATTGATAGCTCTTTTTTGTAAGAGGATAAACGAGAAGCTTGACCCCAAAGGCGAAAATAATTAAGATAAAACCATAATTCGGAATATAGACATGCATCTTTTTTAACACCCAAAGCACGCTCTTTGAAATTGGCCTGACAAACAAAATCCCAAAATTCATAACTTGATCCAAATCTCTCCCAACGGATTTTATTCTATCATATTCCAGGGGACCAAGGTACAATGATAAATCTGCCGGTTTATTTACAGTAAGCGATAGGGTCATGTCATAAATTTCGCTTTCTTCATATTTTCCACCAATCGACGCAGAAACAACAATTTTTGGGTCAGAAGGAATAAGAGATGTGATGAAGTATTTAGTTCGAATCGCGACCCAGTCCGTTGCTCCATTAAAGTTAAGGGACTCACTTTCACCCTCACTCAATTTAAGATCCTCGAGTTCACCACCCTGATAGACATAAGATTTAAAATAAATATGATCATCGGTTTTATTTTCTTCGGTGGTCGTTAACCCCCCAAACCAACCCAATGAATATGTTCCAGCAAAAACTTGGTCTTTAATCTCATCCACATTAATAGAAACATCAATGATATAAGTATCAGGGCGAAAGGTAAGTGTTTTTACAATTTTCTTACCCGGGGAAACATTCGCAATAAACACCAACGACTCTGGTCCATAGATCATCCCGCCGGTAAATGCCCCAGTATATTCCCAGGGGCCAGACAGATCTATGCTAGCCCCATCCAGGTTTTTAAACTGAATTTGCAGATTATTTTGATTAAGACCGTTAATGAGCTCTACGCGATTACTGTCTTTCGTGAAATAATTATTAAAGACAAACGATTTAAAAGAGCCTCCGCCCCTTGAAGAAATAACAGCCTCATATAAATCAGTTCTCAGGGTGAGTGTTTTTTCTTCTTTATAAAAACCCGCAACTATGGACTCACCCGTTACGGGCGTTTTGGTTATCTTAGTTTCGGCGCTAGCCGCGGTTTTCTGTTGGGTAGTATCTTGACGTGTTTCAAGGGCAGGTGCTTCGGGTAAAGGAGCAACCAGTCCCATATAATACGGTGTAAAAATGAGCACGATTGCTATTAAAAAAAATGCGAGTAGAGTGTTTCTGTCCATAATTATTTAACGGGGTCATAGCCCCCATGATGATAGGGGTGACATTTAGAAATCCTGATAAGTATTAGCCT
>Ga0209554_1002842_pt1 | contig 11592 bp, 7 predicted proteins | sample MarorgKNORR_S2LV_5_FD_188221 | JGI IMG/M metagenome (GOLD analysis project Ga0209554, IMG submission 188221) | Marine microbial communities from the Southern Atlantic Ocean, analyzing organic carbon cycling - Bottom_A/KNORR_S2/LV (SPAdes) (version 2) | ecosystem: Environmental > Aquatic > Marine... | reverse complement strand
TACAGTAGAAACATTCCAGTTCATTATTAGTACCCCACCCTTTCCTGCTGATGCATCAAAGGCAGATATACTTGCAACTGGTAATGCTTCTTCTGCTAGAGCTGCACCAATCAATACTAGACTACCAGCAGGTAGTACAGCACTGTTATCTGGGAGACTTACTTCAAACTTTGAAGTTGTTCCATCGACATCCTCAGCAGTTGTTGACATAGAGACCCATAGACCAGAATCACTTACATACCAAAGTGATGTTGCACCTAGACTCTTTTCAAAGATTACTGTCATTGATTGTGTCAATATATCACCTGCAGTATATGTGCTATCCGGTGAATATGCGACAACACCAATTGCATCATAAGTACCTGTGTATCCAGGTAGTTCTTTATCTACAAATGCAGCCAAGTCTCCATCCTCTGCAGTGATAGTAAAATCACCAGGTAAGAAATACTGTATTGCATATTGGACTTCAATATTAGATGTTGTTGTTGCTGTAGCTACAGCATCGTTCCAAATCTCTAACATCATTTCCTCGCTGACTGATGCACCTTGTGAATCAGTAACGGTAACAGTAACTGCGAAAAGAGTCACATATTCATGTATAATTGGGAATTGACAAGTGGTACCACCTTCATTTGCTGCACCGCCACATCCTGGAAGAGCTCCGCCTTGGTATGCCCAAGTGTATACAAGAGACTCACCAGATGGCTCATCTACATCGAATGCTTGAACAGACATTTGAAGAAATTCTTCTTGACCTACTACTAGGTCTCCAATGGTATTCAAATCAAATGATGTGATCATCGGAAGATTGTTTACAACATCAAAAGTCACACTCTTATGATTGTTTGAAGGGCGCTGGTCGGTTATTTTGTCCATTGTTAAGTCTGCTTCGAAGGTATAAGTTCCTTCTTGAAGAGTAATAATATCACAAGCAAACCCGGTTAAGGACGGGAATAATTCGGGAGGTTGAACAGTTGGGTCTTCTCCTAATTGTGCATGCTCGTATGCTGGAGGAACTCCATTCATACAATCACCTACTGTAGTTGTTTGAGAGTTTGATTCACCCTCTTTTGTGATAGTGAATGTAACATTCCAATGATATAGTGATCCAATAGAACTTCCACGATGTTCAACTTGCACATGTATTCGGGATGTTCCAACATTCAAGTCTCCTGTTTGCCCATCACTGAGAGAGTAAGTCGGCTCACCAGTTCCATCAGAGTTGTATCCTTGGAATATAGTAAGAGTAGTGATACGAATATCATGGTAATTGTTTGTATAGCCATTAATTGCATCTCTATTTGAGTTTGGATAATCATCTGAAGTTTGTGTTTCTTCACACATATGGTAATATGTTGTTTCAGTAGTATTTCCTTGTCCGTCATCGGTTGATATTGTTTCCCAACATGATTCAAATGCATCATAATCAACATAGTTTTCCAAAGATGCTTCAATTGTGTATACTGCATTGTCAACTACATCACTAGGCAATATGCTTCCTTGATATGTCCAAGTTGTTTGATAATTTAATACAGTTCTTACATCATTTGTTACATTGTTTGGGTCTTCTCCATGACGGAAGGTCTCAACCGTTTGACCGCTAATTCCAGCGATTACAGTGTTTGTCCCCATTATGTCATCTCCGGCAGGGATTTCTTGCGCTGTTTCAATATCTCCAGAAATCTCTAGCTTTACAGATACATTTCTTGGATTAAATCCATTGTCTGCTGAACCATTTGATGTAACTGTTAATGTGAAATCATGTTGTCCTCCGCCAGTCATTACATCGTTGCCATCATCGTTTGCATCCCATGAGAGTTCAATTGCAATGTCAACCCAGTTGATAACTGAGACTGTGATTTGCTGAACATCGTTACCAGGGTCTGCATCATCAAGTGCATTTACTACAACTTCAACGATATAGTCTCCAGCTATTGGAGTCCACTGAATGTCTTGGCCGCCATATTGAAGAGTTGTTTTTCCTCCTCCAAGGATTGCCCCTGCAGCGAGACTTTGTACTGGACAGGCCAGAACGTCGTCACAGACAACATTGCCATTTTCCCAACTTAGGTCATTACCTTGTAGGTCTTTGGATATCATTCCAGCGTTGCCATTGCCGTCATCTAGGTAGACAGTTACAGAGTAACCCATTTCCTCGATTGCAGCATCGCCGCTATTCTTAATGAATGCAGCAAAGGTTGTCACTTCACCAACTTTCAGTTGGTTTCGACAGCCGTTGATTGTACAACTTGTTTCTTTCGGTGATGTAATGGCAATTGTTTCAGCATCAGCGCCTGTACGGGCGCCTGCTTCGTCAATTACCACAGTTTCTTCAAGCTCGGCGAAGTCAATACTAGCAAAAATACTTGCTAGCATCAAAGCGACGAGAATCATAGGGGTCATTTTCCGCATATTCATACCTCCGATGGTTCGGTGAAGTTCACCACTCCATGCTTCGTATTTATACTATAGCAAGATAGAGTGATTGATTACTCATACCAATGAGTAGGCTCAGCCACATACACAATGGGCTTGAGTACCACGATTTTTTTGTTTATTGGAGCAAGTTATTTGTGAGAATTAGGTGGTTTTGGAGCCGCTTAAAAGAGATTTATCTAAATACAAGAATGAAAATCATCAGAGCATAATGATTTCTAATTATTTCAATTTATAAAAAATATAAAATTATCAATAATCCCTCAATGCTGCTGAAGGTGATATTTTCGCGGCCTTACCAACAGGGACTGCAGTTACGATTAACACCAATAGCCACCCTCCAAAGAATACCATCAATATTGAATTCCATGGTAGCGTGAATTCTGCTCCTTGTGATTGCCAAAACGCTATGTAGAGGGCTCGATGGAAACCTATTGCTACGATGACCCCGTTCAACATCCCCAGTACAGAGACCCACGAAACTTCAATCAAGAAAGAAATTGTCACCATCCGAGAACGATAGCCTAAGGCCCTTAGAACCCCAATAGTTCGTTTTCTTTCTGATACTGAACGGACTGTCACAACACCTATTCCAGCGATCCCCACTATCAAACCAAGTGCTAAATATCCTTCAAAGATTGCTAAAATCGCCAACACAAGCGATTGGATTAGCAGCACTTCGTCTGACAATATCAGTACTGTTACACCCTCACCAGATAAATCCTGCTCGAGATGTTCAGCAACCTCAGCGGCAGCGAATCTTGCATCACTCGGTTTTCCTGTTGCAGAAAATGATTTCAGATTTGAAGTGTCAAAATCTTCACTCGGTTGGGCATTGTCTGGAACACTCACATATAATCGCTCTAACTTTCCAGAAAATTGCTCCTTGACTATTTCATCATTCATCCATATACCTGCGGAAAACAAATATGAGGATTGTTCTAGGAAGCCTCCAACTTGCACAATTCTAGTGTTTGCAGGGTTAGAACTTTCAATTAGCAAAATTGAATCTCCAATTGAAAAACTTAACGGAACAATGGCTGCTTCTTGTGTAGTGGATTCAAGTCCAAAGGAAGCGTCAATGAAGACTATGTCGTTGCGATTTCCAATTGAATTCCACGCTTCTTTTTCAGTTGGTCCTAAACTTTCATCCCAAATGTGAAGTGGAAGCCCTCCGTGTTGAGAAAAACCGTCATCGAAACCACGTAAAATATATGGCATTGATTCGCCATCTGAATCCTCCATGAATACTATTGAGCGATAGACACCTCCAGTGGCGTCTATCATCGATGGGTCGGTGGCGTTTAGATTCCATTGTGAATGATTTTCTCCCAACTGGAGGGGCCTAGAGGCAGGAGCCATCAATAAGATCTCAAATTCACCTTCTGCTTCGTAAACGAAATCACCAGAATAGTTCTCAAATTGCTCTGCATAACCACCTAATACGATTACTGAAAAGACAGTAATTGAGAACATTCCCATTACTACTGCAGTTCGCATAGGTGTAGAGAGGGTATGGGCAAGAGCGACAGGAATTACAGGTCCGAGCCGTTTTGTCAGTATTTTCGCCCTGCCGATTCGCTGCACAGCAAGAGGTGCCAAACTGGTTAGAACTAACACTCCTGCGAATACTTCAACCAATCCCAATGTAATGAATGCGAATTCATTTGGAGTGGTCATCGCCCTAATTGGGTCAATTGATGCTAATATCAAAGTCCAAACCAATAGTAATACGCCGATGAAGCCAAGAGTATTCCTTGCTCTATGACGCGCCAAGTTAGAAATTAGACTAGATTTATTCCTCAATTTTATTACCAATTGCCAGGTGAATACAGGCGTAATAGCGATAATAAGACAAATTCCTGCACCAACCCACAATAGGTAGGACATAGCGCTGTCAAGACCAAATATCAAGAGACCAATAGAGCAAATTGCAAACCCGCCTGCCATTATTATTTGAGTCAATAATAGAGTCCAAGGTATTCCTTCGCTATCGATTTTTGCCGTGCCGCGAAGAGCCTGAACAATATTCAGATTTGAAGACCATATTGCAGTTATCCAAAGTGTTGTTATCGCGATAAGGAAACCCCATGACCATCCAGAAATAATAGAATCAATGCTCCAACTAAAACGGAATAATCCCGCTCCAACGGAGGAGAAAATGTTTGAAAATCCCACACTTATTAACCATGCCAAAAATAGGCCCAGAATGGAACCTAACAATCCAGCAATGCTTGCCACTAATACACCCTCTTGAACCGCTAATGCTCTTGCATCTGCCTTTCTAAGACCTAATGCTCTAATCGTTCCCAATTCCTCTCTGCGTGATTCAGATAGCATCATAATTATGGTCAGAACTAGTAATATTCCTGCAGCGATGGTGAATGAACCGAAAACAAGGAACATTGCAGCCATTATACCACTTGACTCTGCTGCTGCTTCTGCAGATTGTAACTTTACAGGAGATAAAACGAGATTGATATCTTCCATTGTTGACTTCTCATCGAACCATTGTTGAATCGCGCTGACAACCTGCTGATCAGTTGTCGAGTTCGGAATTAAACTTCCTCCAGAGAGCAGCAATATTGAACGTTCATCATCATCGGCCAGTGCCAATTCTTCTGCATCGTTTAATGAGATTAATCCTAGTACGATAGAATCCAGTTGCTCCAATGCATCAAATCCCTGTACTGAACTATATTCTCCCCCGTACAATAATCGCGTTGCTGAGCTGTTGCCAAATGCATATGGTAGCACACCTTTAACCCAAAATTGGCTCTCATTATTTAGTGATTCAAGGGCATTCATCCTCGTTGATAATAATACACTTCCATCATCAACGGATAATGTAGAATTTTCCCCACCAAATGCTAAAAACATCTGTGGCATTGCACCAATCCCTGGTGAATCCGAAAGTAGTGGTAAGCGAATTGATTCAATCTGTTGATTTTCATCATATCTAATCAAGCCGTTTTCGTAAGAACACCAGTATTGATTTATTTCAAATTCTATTGAGGTGGTATCATCACAAAATTCCGCAACCAGACCTTCAATTTGTGAGATATTTTGAGTTGGAAATGAAGATGATTGTTGTTGAATTGAAAACATTCCAGTGAATGAACCATTGGTGAAAGTATTTTCTGCCCAGTAATATTCATCACTCAGTAATCCGGATACCAGTATGTGCATCCCCTGTTCATCAATAACCAAATCGCTTGATAATATTCTCCCCGATGTAGTGATGACCTCTATTGCTGGTGCAAGTGGTTGCAATTCACTATCAAATGATTGAATTGCTATTGAATCATTGCCCTCACTAATTACCAGCCACTGATATGCATCAGAAATATTGGATTGGTATGAAGTGGAAATTGATAAAATCATATTTTCACTTGAGAATGACTCAATATATTCCGAGTCTAGATCTTGTTCCGATGCCAGGAATAAGTCAGAATCGTGTGAAATTAATCCTTGTATCCCATCAGGAGATAGCGCGAAATCCCCCAATAGTCCTTCGTCTGGCGCTCGCCAAATCCAAGCATCTCCTGCACCTCCTATTTGGAATCCAACTCCGCTAGCACTAACATGCCAAAGTCCTCTATCGCCTTTGAACAGATTGGTAATCGTCGAATCACTGAGCGTAATCAATTGTTCATCATTGAATTGGACATCTATTAGTGGCACTTGTAAGACTTCCATCATCACACTATCGGGTGCGAGGGATGTGAGGTTCTCTCGCAGAGCAGAAACATCCTCTCCTGACACACGGCCTAAGCCTGCAGTGGAAGATATTGTGAGTGCACCTGAAGTATCTTCGACTGCCAATTCTAATCCTACATCTGATGACTTAATGTGTTTGTTAATAATTTCCTCAAGTTGTTCTAGCAATGGGTCTATTTGCTTACGCGTTGTTAGAGAGTCATCTAATGAAAATGCAACATTATTGATTTTGTTATCAAGAGAATGAAGGGTTTGTGAAGTCGCTAAATCAGTGAACATGGTTGCAGTTCTAGTGCCGCCTCTGGCCCCTTGACCTACATTTTTGACAATTTCAATAATCAGAAATGTACCTTCCTTGCGCACCCTTGCGTCATCTTCGTTAACAAACCAATCAACCTCAACAATATCTCCTACCGATACTTCTAATTCTTCTGCAAAGACAGTATCAACTGCAATATTTACGATAGATGCTTGACTGGAAGTCTGCGTTTCATCAAAATTGATATTTTGCTCATACAAATGTGAAAAACGTAATCCATTATCACCGATATCGGACCAAATTAATTCCGAATCTACTGAGGCATTTCTTGCAAACCATGCAATATTTGCATTTGAATGGCCATTTTGCGAACTGACACTTACCGATGTTGAATAACCGTATTGGCGACCAATAATGTCATCCTTTAGAGAATCAGTACTGCTAATTTCTTGCCAAATATCTTGCGCGATTTGTTGTGAAAATTCCACTTTTGCCCCAGTATAGGGGTCGTAACCAGATATCATAACATCTGTCTCATCATAGGCTGTCTCAACTTCCCATCTGACGGTTTCATCTAAGGAATCACCAACTACCAGTGAAGAAGTAATAATCGCACTTGCGATAACCAAACCGGCCAATAGTAAAGCAGCCTGTCTTTTTCTGCGCAACACGTTTTGACTTGCTAGCCTCCAAACAACCAACCGTTGAGGCACCAATAATGGTTGAATTAACACATGGCTCAATAAGGCAATACTCAAGGCTCCAACCCACTGATTTGTGGTTGATAACTGCAACCAATTTAACAGAAGAAATACTAGCAGTGCATCGGCTATCGGGCCAAAAATCAATAGGCAGATTTTCCCCCACCCAAGTTGCCTTCTACGCCCGAGTCCATAGACTGATATTATGCTCGGCACCAATATTACTATACTGATGATGAGCATTTGTAAAAGCAGAATCATTCCTCCTCAGAGAGATCGGTGATAAATATTCCATCATCCATTTTTAGAATTCTATCACATTGTTGTGCAATCTTTAAATCATGGGTGACCAATAATAGTGTTGAATTGTTTTCAACATTTTTTTGTTTTAATAATTGCATTACTTCTGCTGAAGTGGTACTATCAAGATTGCCTGTCGGCTCATCACAAAGGATTATCGAAGGTGAATGAACAATTGCTCTTGCGATTGCTACTCTTTGTTGTTGGCCTCCAGATAGTTCGCTAGGTCTGTGGTTAGCACGGTCTTCTAAACCAACCGATGTTAACGCTTTGAGCGCTCCTTCTCTTGCTTCGGTGCTCGAGTTTCCAATCAATAATAATGGAATTTCAACATTTTCCACCGCCGATAACACTGGCAAAAGATTGAAACTTTGGAAAACGAAACCAAAATTATGTGCTCTAATCTCTGTTCTTTCATCATCAGAAATACCGAATAATTGTTTGCCATCAACCAATACTTCACCGGAACTGGGTTCATCTATTCCCGATAATACATTGAGTAGAGTGGTTTTTCCACAACCGGAACGTCCCATTATTGCAACCATCTCACCCTGTTGCAATTTGATGTTTACTCCTCGAACTGCTTGTACGATATTGTCACCAGTTTGGTATACCTTCCACAATGCTTTGGCTTCCATCGCAGTTCGCATGATTATTGCACAACAGAACGCGTTGATAAACTACCGCTTAGAGCGTTGATACATGGCCAGTGAAGTATTGCGAATAATCGCCTTTGGACCATTGGCCGAAGAACTATCCGGCAAAAACCATCAGGTTGCTTATGTCAAAGGAAAATCAATTCAATATTATGTGCAGCAACTTTCTGCTGCTAAGTGGCTAAATATGGGATTAGTAGTTGCACTGAATGGTGAAGTTTGTCAATTGCAATCAATCCCAATGCCAGGAGATGAAATCGCCCTGCTTCCTCCTGTTTCTGGTGGTTAAGAGAAAATAATAGCGAAGACTTCAACAAAGAAGGGCCGCTACCATAGAATGAGGAAGCGAAATGGCATTTACTCCAGGCACTACTGAATTGCTTATTCTATTGGGATTATTCTTCGTCTTATTTGGAGCAGAACGACTGCCTAAGATGGCTAAAGCATTGGGTCAGAGCAAAGGAGAATTCCAAAAGGGTTTGGCTCAAACAAATAATGCAAGAGATACCCTTGTTGATTTAGAAGCAGGTGGACGAACTCCCGAGCAGGTTTTGGCTGAAAGAGCGAAGGCAGTAGGAATTAACCCTGCAGGAATGACAAGCGCAGATCTTGAAAAGAAAGTATCTGCCCTTGAATCTCTTGACTCAGAAGAATAAGTCACTGAATATTCAGGACTTACGTTTGATATGCATTGGCGAGCCACATATTTCACATTCTGCAACAGCTCCTTTCTTGGAACGGTCAACATCGGCTGGAACATCGGTTGTTGCACGGCATCCTTCACAGCGCAAGTGCCAACGCCACACTTTTTTTGCGCCGCTTTGTCCGACATTTTCAATGCTACCTCCAGCGTTTTTTACCGCGTTTTGTAGACGGTAGTCATCTGTGCACAAAGTAGCATTTAGAGCAATGGTGAGTGCTAATAAATCTAAATCCACATCCGATAATCGCGGCAGGTCTCCACTTTTCGCTGCAACCTCTTTGGCGTCTTGTAACCATGATTGGGGAATATCTCTCCAATCAATATCTGCTACACCAATTAACATTGAGCGCTGTGCAGAAACTTTCTCAAGTTCTTCTTTTTGTGATTCAGCACAAATGCCACCAGCCAATTTTTCCATTGGCCAATATAGTAAAGCCGCTGTATCGAGAACTCGCATTACTCTAAGCGTGCATGAACATCCCCCATCAAAGCACCGCCAACCCACACATTGATGATTAGGACTGCAAAGCACACGATATGGGATGGAAGGAGTGGGTCATAGACGCATTCGATATTTTTGGACCAGCGAGTTTGGCAGCCGTCTCATTTACTGAGGCGATAATCCAGCCACTACCTCCTGATGTCCTCTATTTGCCAATGCTGGTTGATGTGATGGGAGATGCACCTGCTGTGGTCTGGTTATGGCTTGTAATCACAATTTCTTCGGTCCTCGGTTCAATCGTAGGATACTGGATCGGGGGCCGATGGGGTAACCCTTTGATGCAGCGTTTTGCAAAACCAGAACACATTTCCAAACTCATATTTTTGAGTGAGAAATATGGTACTATTGGAATATTTATCGCTGCTTTCTCACCAATTCCATACAAGGTATTTGGCTGGATTGCGGGAATGACGGAGATGGATAAGAAGTCGTTCATTGCAGCAGGATTTGCTGGACGTGGACTTAGATTTGGAGTTGAGGCTTTACTGATTGGTTTGTATGGCCAACAAGCACTTGATGCATTATTTTGGTTCCTCGACCATGAGATCTTATTGGCAATTGCTCTCATCGTCATGTCAATAGCGGCTTGGTTTGCATGGACATGGTGGAATGGATTAGGAGAGCAAAAACCTATCCCTGAGTGACATACTGAGACGCATTCAACAATTAAAAAAGCCGAGAAGCAAAGGTGAAGTGTTATCAACGGGTTGTTGGTGGGCGGGTTGTCGCTCGTGTAGTGTAGCTAGGTCCATCATAGTGGGTTTTCATCCCGCCGACCCGGGTTCGAATCCCGGCACGAGCATCTTTCCTCAAACGGTGTATTGCGAGGCCGTAAAATACTCAAAAAAATAGACAAAAGAGGGTGCGACCCCCCTAGATATTTGAGGTCACACTTCAGTAGAAAATTTCACTAGAGTGGTGATGAATAACCATTGAATAGTGCCTAAACACCTTAATGTCGGCTTAACACTTAAATGCTCTCAAATGGTACTCTTAGCATGAGCGAGGCACTTACAGTTGTAGGAGCGCTATTAGATGCAATACTACTGATATTTATTTTAGTCCTGCATCTCAAGAAAGATGAAAGAACTTGGACACAGAGAATGGGCGCTACATACATGCTGTGGTTTTTATTATGCCATCTTTGCTATCAATGGGCTTCGGGTGCCTTTGGCTATAATTTCCAAGAGGGGGGGACTTTTATCGTTGATTTGATGGGCGTTCTGGTCTGGAATCTATGGAGAATCGGCATGCTAACATTTTTCTTAGCCATGTTTACCGTTCCAATGCCCTGGTTTAGGAAAGAGAGTACCTATCTCAAGATTTTCGCCTTTTTAATGGTCCTAAATCTGCTTGAGGCATGGTTTGTTCATGGCACTCCTGCATATTCAGACACCGGATGGGGGTTATGGTTTGCTATGTCCCCTGAAGCGATCATTATGATAATTATTTATGCTTATATCGGTTGGAATTATTTGACATCAGAAACCAGTGGTGAAGACAATCTTGAGAAGACGACTGACAAGGCTGGCTTATTTGCAATAATGGCTGTTACTCTTTGGTGCGGCAAGAATTGGTTCGATTGGGTTGGCATTTTCACAGAGGGTGAAATGTTCTATTCATATTGGCCTGCATACGCACATCCATTGCCATTATTTACTTCATTGACTTGGAATTTCGAAATGTTAACAGTTGGCTTAACCCTTTTCGTTTTGACCGCTGGAGCATTGATGCATTTGAACAAGAACGGCTCGAAATTATTGGCTGGATTCCTGATATTTGTCTTCATTGCAGGAATTATTCGCTACTATTTCTTCCAAGCAGAAACTGTTGATTATGACTTATTTGCTTCAATACTGAATGAAGAATCAGTTTCAGAATCGTTCGCTTTACTGACACACGGCGTCATGCAATCCATTGCTAGACCTTTGATCGTTTTATTCCTCTGTATTAAATTCGGTTTTGTTCAAACCGACCATTTACCACGCGCTAGTAGGGCGATGATTATCATGGCCATCGCTGGTTCTGTTTCAACCATTACAGAAATATTGCAACCGTTGTTGGGAATCTCCCAGTTGCTTTCAGGTTTCCTTTTGGGAGCGGTATTAGCATTTGAATTGGAAAAGAAAGTCCTTATTGCAATGCAGCCGAATGAGGACGATTATAATCCGACTTGGCTGATAGAGGGGGATACTAAACGTATAGAGCGCTGGACAAATGTTGGATTTGCAATTTTCTTGGTGGCATCGACATTGCTAATTGTATTATTTACCAATAAGGGGGTGGCTTGAATGACAAATGATGACGAGGTTGAT
>Ga0209554_1002841_pt1 | contig 11592 bp, 2 predicted proteins | sample MarorgKNORR_S2LV_5_FD_188221 | JGI IMG/M metagenome (GOLD analysis project Ga0209554, IMG submission 188221) | Marine microbial communities from the Southern Atlantic Ocean, analyzing organic carbon cycling - Bottom_A/KNORR_S2/LV (SPAdes) (version 2) | ecosystem: Environmental > Aquatic > Marine... | reverse complement strand
TTGTGTCAATACAGTATTAGCCCTTACAAAATGGTAATTTCCTTCTGTAAAATAATCATCTATAACTCTAACATCACTGGTAACATCAATTCCACTTGTTGTATTGATGGTAATAGTTGCTCCAGTATAAGCACCACCAACATTAGAAGTAGTAGCCTCGGCCAATCGAATTATCTTTGTGTCCGTATTTGCTGCACCGACTGTTCCTGTAACGTTATTTGAAGTATCAATATCCCAAAGATATACTCTGTAATTTGAGTGATTTAAGTCTGGTGCAGCAGAGTTCCCAGATTTCTCGTCCCAATCGATACTGCGCATTCTCGCAGTTCCGGCTTGTGTTGATTGAAGTGTAGTATTTGTAGTGAGATTAACTGACGCGCGCACAACAGAATGGAGTTGAACTACTTCATGTGCAGCAACATCAAATAATCCATTAGCAGTATGAACTACAAGGTAATTCCCCAATTCTGTGCTAATACTATAATCGGTAACAGTTTCGGTATCTCTACCTTTATCTACATCGATGTATTTTGTGTCGATATTTTCAAATTCAAATCCCTTTACATAAGCTTTACCAGCATCCATTCCAGCAGAAATTTCCGATTCATTATAAATTTTTAGCCCCAAAGTTCCTGCAGAAAGAGATGTAGCTGTTGTAAGGGTTGTATTGTTTGATATTACGGTAATTCTTGCCGTAGTAGTATTAGAACCAAGATAGATATAGTCTCCTACATCTAACTCTGTTGAAAAAAGTGTATTATTTCCGAACACAGTAGTACCATCAGAACCCGCATTCGCGGTTAATCCTGATATTCCTCTATGTGCTTTTAGATCTAGATTGAATGGTGTGATGGTATAGTCACCGGATTCATCGTGGGTTCGCCTTGCAAGAGTCTTGCCAAGTTCCCCATACATTGGATATTTGACTTCCTCATTCTTTTTCCCATCTACAACTTTCAATAACTGAATAAAATTTTCATCAGCGAGTTGTTGTACCGGATCAGCCGCTGTAATATCTTTTGCCTTTAGTGATAATTCAACTTTATATCTTGTAGCGCCTGGCGCTGCATAGTTATAGGAACCAGAAGCAGGGTCTAGTAGAGAAGTATCATCATCACTGTCTTTTGTAGATTCTACGATTAGCAAACCAACACGCCCAGAAGGAGCATTGGTAGAAGTATCGAAAACTATAGTATTTGAATTATTGAAAACGAAAAAACCACCAACAAAAAATACACCAGTATCGATACTAACAACTGCACCATTTCCAGTAGCGCCACTAAGCCCCGAAGCTCCTGCAGAACTAACGGTTGTTGCTGTAACCCCTGTTCCAGAAATTGTAACTACTTCACCGTCTGTAAATGCATTTGAAGAGAGATAATGGAACATCAATATTGGCTGGGTTGAGGATGTGGCTGCCTGCGAAGCCACACATTTGGCCCTAGCATTGGAAGTTCCCCCAGTAATTGTTGCTCCAGAAAAAGCAGTGGCATTAATATTAATTCCACCTTGCGCAGTTTCAAGTTGAAGAGATTTAACATCTGTATCTAATGTTACCTCTCCCCCAAGAACTTTACTGCCATCCTTGAACATGTGTTGACCATACCTCTCAATTTGCTTTTGGAGTACGGTCTGTAATTGTGTTACCTCTCTCGCCTGTACTGCATATCCGGGCCTAAAAAGTATACGATAAAACCCTTTCGACTCATCATAATCATCATAATACGGCGATACATTGAAATTTGTTGATAGTGGCATTCAATCTGTCCCTACTTAAAATATGTAAAAATATTAATAATTAAAATTCAATAATCAATTTAACATCTTCGATTTGGTCATCCGCTCTTGTAACTGGTGAACGATTTTCTACATAAAGAACATCACCCGAAAACTTCTTGAGATCACCGCCCGCAACCGCACTAGAATTAGCTGATGCTGACGCTCCAGCAAGAACTTCATTAGCTCGAAATGAACCAGCAATACCGTCATATCCGGTAGTTGTACCTGTTCCTGTAGTGACATCTACCAATCTAAGTGTAGTGTTACTCTTGAAATCGACTACTTTACCAGTTGCACCAGAAAGTGCACCTGTAACTGTTTCATCTTCTGCATATGCAGTACTGTTCCAAGATTGAATTGTTACTGTCACACATTGATCTATTGTTGACGATGTTGCGACATCACCATTAGCAAAGAGTGGTTGTGCTACCAATCCAATTTTACGGAAATCATTGTTTGTAGTGAAATTACCAGATTCTCCGTATTCCAATCGACTGTTAACCATAACAAAAAATGCACCAAGTTCTTCAATAGCGTCATCACCGTGTCCACCTCGCGGACCGACAACCGGAACCAGAGCTGCACCAGAACCTTGAGTTCCAACACCGCTAGTTGTAGTTACTGTTGCTACGGCATTTCCATAACTATTTCCTCCAGCAACAACTACGATGTCACCAAGAACACCAGATGCGGTATTTGTGGCACGAACATTTGCTCCGTGACCATCACCAGTAATTGTAACTTTCGGTCCAATAGAATAAGTATCACCAGTTGCAGGTGCTGCAGAAGTTGCAGGACCCCAAGTTACAACATCTGTTGAAGCAACGAAATCTGTAATTGTTCCACCTTTACCTGATTGGTCACCGGAAGTAAAATAAATATCACTTCCAATAATATAATCATCAGACAAACCCGTGCCAGCAATTTTAGCTGTAGTGGTAGTTTCTGTAAAACTAGCCAGAGTTCCAGTTTCGAATCTGTAATTGGTTCCTCCACTTGTAACATGAACCACCTCAATGGCACCGTTACCAGAAGTATTTGCTGCAATCTCTACAGCATATTGAAAAGAAGAATCAGTTGTATTAGCGATTGCAAGGTTTGCTTTCCGAACGCGCTGAGTTGGAATGTAACTAGGTGTTACAAACTTGAGTGCTCTAGCGGCCGAAACCTGGTACAAGAATTTCCACTTATAACCATCTCCAGTTGCAACAATAGATGTTCCTGTTCCAGTAGGTTTTGTGGTTGAAGCACCATCTGTGTTGTTATTTGAGAGACATTTATATACATTATAATCATCCGTCATCACATAAAATTGTTGATCGAATAATGAGTTATTTGAATGCAGATATGCAAAATAATTTGTTCCAGTTGTCCAGTTATATCGTGGAGCGACATGGCTGATATCTGTTGATCCAATTTTCTTGGCTGCAATCATATCTCTCCAATGATTGTAGACCGTATTGGATACAGAGTCAGTAGGCGTTGGTGGGGCAGTATCATCGGCCCAAGCGGTTACTTTACCTATGAATAGATACATATGTGTATTAAGTAACCCACTCGCGTCAGTAATAGCATCGCCGGAAGTATAAGTAATCTCATCAAACGCTTCCACAAACTGCTTTGCATTGTGAATTCTGAATTTATTGGTTACTATAGCAGGCATTTTATTATTCCTCCATAACTTAATATGTTAATTAAAATTTGTCAGTTTCTTATTATATTTATATGATTTAAAAGATTATAAATATGAAACTACAGCGGTGACTTCTGTCTCCGTTGTCTGTTTCCAGAATGGTACTACATCAGTACCACCCCAATGTTTTCGTGTTACTACTAGAGATGTATCGTTGGAAATTGATGATATTTTAAATTCGCCAGGTTCAGTGAGTAATAGTTTTTCATCATCTTCTAATAGGAGTGATATACCAGTAGAAAATTCTGAAGTTTCTTGTTCAAGTACGCCCGGATATCCAGATGTGCTACTCTCTAAACTGATTTCTAGATCTTGATTAGAATCTTCTCCAACAATATTATATTGTTCATCTACTGTATTTATTGTATAACTTCCTAGTACACCAGAACCAGATGCCGCAAAAACAGATTTAGTGGTATCTTCTTTAGAAATATACCACTTTAAATTTCTAATTGGTACACCCCTAACAAAACTAATTACATCACTTTGAACCTCTGTAATAAGCACATCTTCATGTATTAATATTTCATTAGTTTCCAATAATACTTGTTGGTCTGAACCCTCGGCCTCTAATATAATATTCTCATCTGAAGTTTGAAATACATCACCAACTACAAGTTCAGTAGAGAACGCGGTGCCAGCACCAGTTACACTTGTTCCGTTATGAGCAATTGCAACCGAACCAGATAATTGAGAGGGGCTCATATAACTAGATTGGCCAGATTTTATACCGGAAACGGCATGTGCCAAAAGCATTCTATTATTATTTTCAGTAATGAAATGAGTAATTCCGTCTTCTAGAACCAACAGATCTCCATCCATATCTACTGTAATCAAATGATCAGGAGTCTTTACATGGTCTTCTTCTGTGCCAATTCTAGACAATCTTGAAGCTGTCTCATCACCCTCTTCTATCAAATGTGACCCATCTTCTAAGATCAAGTTATAACCAGCATTCTCATAAAGACTAAATTGTATTTCAGTATTACTGACCAGAGGATAATAGTCTTCTTTTCTTACATACGTTTTTTCATCTTCATTAATAATATAACTACCGTCTTCACCTAAAATTCTACCTAGCCCAGAAAAATAACTAGCATATTCAATTTCACCTGCGAAATCCGTCCACATCGGTGATCGTCCTTCTTCTGTAATAGCTCTTGTATCATCTTCGTAGATGTGATGGTCATTATTTTCCATTACTAGATGATATGCCATTGATTCTACTAGATCGAATTCAACTTCACTACCCCATGTTTTTACGTGTCCCTCTTCAGTCTGAATCCTAGACAATCTCTGAGAAGTTTCATCACCCTCTACTATTAAATGTGAATCATCTTCCAAGACCAAATTATAACCAGCGTTCTCATAAAGATTAAATTCATATTCTCTATCTCTTGTTGTCGCCATGTAATATGGACGTTCTACTCTTACATAAGTTTTTCCATCTTCATTAGTTAAAAGGGCTCCATCTTCTGTTAAGATTTTACCTATCGTAGAAAGATGATCAATATATTGATATAATATTCCTGCTGTACCAGTAGAAATTACAAATTGTTCTGTAATTAATCTGCTACGTTCAGCTAATCTTTCACCTAGAGCTTCTAATCGAAAATTGAAACCATCCTCGCTTAATAATTTGTTTGCATCTTCCAGAAGGAGCATTTCATCACGGTCATATAGCCCCTCTTCACAAACTATAACTTCACCGCCTTCCGTCAATAATCCCGAATTCATTGAATCAAGAAGATTAAATGATACATAAGTATCTGTAATTGGAATACTTTCATATTGACGATTAGGTCCTTCAGTATCTTCTTCAAGTGAAATCTTTCTTGCTGGCCCTGTTCCTACGCTTCCAGTATCTTCCGTCAATATATAACCCGAATCACTTAATCCTGTTTCGTATCCATGATCTTCCATAAGAAGATCACTATTAAAACTCATATCAATAGATACTGTTCCTGTTTCCGCCATTGGAAATTGTAATACTGGATAAAGAAAACTTCCACCTCTTTCAAGTAGAATGGTTTGATTAGCTTCATCTAGAATGGCACCATTGAAAGGGGCATCCCAATTTGTCAAATTTTCCAGCCAAACATTAGCTAATGCTTTGGTTTCTACTTTTAGATATTCATGTTTGGTTAATTCGTTTAATAATTGGTCACCAGTTTCCAAAAGTATTACATCTCCAGCATCCATACCAGTTGTAGCGGTTTCCCCTTCAATATAGAGTTGTGCATCTGATACTGCACCCGCGCCTGGGTCACCACGAAAAGGTGTAATAGTATATGTGTTTGTAGTAGGAGATGTTTGAATTACATATGAACCATTATAGTAATCTGAAAGGTCTGCAGAAATTTCTATAGTATCACCTACAACCATCCCATGTAAAGTCTCTGTGACAGTAAAAATAACAGCACCACCAGCAGTAGTTCGTGATATTACAACATCTCTAAAGTTTTCTCGTAAAATATTAAGGTCATCTTTAGTCTCCACCCTTGCATCTATTGCTTGCCAAGGATGTTTGGCTGTATAAACTTCTATTTCCGGTTGAGTATTCGATGACTTAAAAACCATATTAGCATATGAGTTAATAGTAACTTTAGCTAAATGGTGTTTCTGAGGATAAACAAGAGGTGATACAGATGAAGGTGAAATATTTAAATTCGTGGCATTAACATTACTTGTACCAGCATCAAACATTTCAGTAGAAATTGAACTTCGGAAAGCAACTTCTCCAAACAACAACATTCCAGATGGATGTGTTAATCTCTTAATGTTGTCACGATAAGTAGTAACATCAAAGTCAGTTTTTAGAACATAAGAAAAATCTTGATAGTATTTGTTGTCTTGAATTTTTGGAGTACTACTAATTAGTCCTATCGTACCAGTATAATAACCAGCATATTCCGCAAAGGCACCAAGTGATGCAGAAAGTTCAGCATTCCTATTACCTGTAGATGTTGAAAGGGTAGGTATACCAGTATAACCAGCACCAAAGTTATAAACTTCAACTGTTTTAATAGCACCAATCGCAATCGCGGTTACAGAAATTGTAGCATTATTACCCTTTGGTGAAGTATCCACCGTATAGGCATTAGCAGAGGCAAGATATCCGGCCACAACCGCTCTTACAAAATGATCACCCCCTGGCGTAGCTGAAGAAGGATTTTCTGGCAGAGTGAAAGTATATGTATTAGTACTAGCTACCGAAATTGTATGCACTCCATTATAAATTTGAACCAAAGAACCTGTAATTTTAATCTTGTTATTAGTTCTTAAATAGTGTGCCGTATCTGTTACAGTAACTGTTCTATTTCCTGTTCCACTCGCGGCAACAGTTACCCCTCTCTGTGCGCCTTTAGTAATAGCCTGATTGTAATTGATTTCAAAGGCCTGACCAGAACCTATAGTTTTAGAAGTGTCAACCGTGAGTGAAGTAGCATTAGTATATCCGGTTACGATTGATGTTGTACTATCAGCATATGTGAGTGTACCACGTACAAGGTCATTCGGAAACAAAGCTCCACCAGCACCTGTGACAGTAGTTGTAGATTGTGTAATGGTTCCAGTATTGTATGTAGAAATGGAATTGCTATATGCAGTAATTTGTTGGCCAAATGTAGATTCTGAAAACACCCTTGACTCATCTTCAAAAACTACATTATCACCATCCTCTGTTATTATGAAAATGACACAATCCTCTTGCAACATTTTAGTATCATCTTCAAAAGCTAGAAGGTCTGGGTCATTACTAAAGTCGCGGGTTTCGTATAGGAAAAATTGTTCGCGGGCTGAATAATCTTGAACGGTAAACATGTCCACACGAAGAGTTGTATTACCATATGCGACTGTCGGCCTAAGAGTTTTGGCTCTATCAATGAAATCGACAACCCTTCCTCTGGCAGCATAATCATCACTATAAATAAGAACATTCTTTGAGAAATTGTTTGCAACGGCCATATACCTAATAACATATGTTTGTGCCGGATCATTAATTCCAAAATTTCTTTCTGTCGCAACTCTAATAGATGTGCTATTAGTTGATGCTGTTACATGATCTATAAAACCATTCGCGTATATAATTTGAAGTAATCCAGAATTTGCATCTGGAAATGTGCCGCCGCTTAGTGTAACAACATTGCCTGTTTGAGTAATCGTACCAGTATTAGCTGTTTCCAATTCAAAATTAAGTAATGAATTGTTTGCGCCTATAACATCTAACGAATTTCCTAAAGATGCAATATAAGAGTTAGAAACCTCAACTGCTGGAGATGTCAAATATAATGAACCACCAGCCGTAATGGAAATGGAATTAATAGCACCAACATCTTTCAGTGTCATGGTCATCGCGCCATTAGTTACATGTACAACAGTGTCCCCACTTTGACCAAAAGCATTAGTGATGGTTACGGTGCTGGTTGATACATTTGCTGGAGTATTACCAATATCAAAAGTAATACCTGTATGGGTTTTGGCAGAATCTACACCAGTGGCGTTTTCTGCAGCCCATAGCATTGTTTTGTGGGTATCATATACAATAATAGAATCATCGTTGACAAAATTATTCGCACTACGAGCATCTAGGTCTGGATCACGCGTGATTGAACCAAGTGAATATAAGATCTGTGTGCTATTAGCGCCAATAATTGTGCCCCAATGTGTATTACTTCCATAATAAATGTTCCATGTCTGACCAGATTCAATCGTATGGGTATCCTTGACAGTAAAAACAGTAGAATTGGTATATCCAGTAATAATCGTAGTGTTACTATTTGCATAGGTAAGTTTTCCACCTACAATGTCCCTTCTTTGTTCCTCTGTAAAGGAACCAGAAAAAGTAACCGTTTTTACTGCCTGTAGAAGAGTATTACCCGAGCTAGATGCAATCTGTGTTTGTTTTTCAAGCGTATCACCAGGCCCAATCTTACCAGTAGACATGAACCCGCCGGTTGCGTCAAAATATTTCCCAGAACTCGACTTGATTGCAGCGGAAAATACTGTAGAGGTGTTACCGTAAAAATGAGTATTAGCATTATGTAAATCAAATGCTGATCCATAGTTTGATGCGCCGACTTGTATAGATGAATGTGCTGAAATTAGATCACTATTAATCAAAACTTCACCTGTCTTAATGATGTCCTTAATAATAGCAGATGCACCACTTCCACCAGTTCCCTCATCATTAAAATCAATTACATCCAATGCAGAATAACCATCACCAGAATCTAAAATATCAATACCTTCAACAACAGAATCAGCAATTGATCCAACTCTTGCTTTGGCTTCTTGTCCTCCTCCACCAGAAATTGTTATCTCATCTCCAACTACATAATTGGTTCCTCCGACATCTACAGAAACAGTTTGAACAAGTCCAGAAGTTGTAGCAGTAGCAAAATCACCATTAGCATCTGTTTCCGATGTAACAATTTCATTAACTCTGAATAATCCTGTTACTTCATCAAGTCCAGTACCTTTTTCAATTCCCGATAAAGTTAATTCTGTAATCGTAAGAACACCTACTGCACTTGTAATTTGTTTTTCGACAATGGCAGTAGCTTTAGAATCAGCTCCTGTAATTTTCCGTCCAGTAAATAACTCTAAATTAGTTGCTGTGGTTGCTGAAACTTTAATCGTTTTATCGAGTGTCCATCTTCCATCAGATATCCTCATCAAATCAATTTTTGGATAATAGAATTCTATATCCTCTTTACCATACAGCACCTTGAATACCCATGCAATGGAACTCTCGTTTCCTTTCGCACGATAAAAATCCTTTATATTTTTAAGGAGTTGTCTACGGTCTGTGTATGTTCTTCTTGGTACGTTTGTATAGAATTCTTTCTTCCATGAATCATCAATCAAATCTAGAGGAGCTTTGTCAATGTTTTGCATATCTGGAAGTTCTCTAGTCGCAGCAATCGGACCTCTCGAGCGGAAAGATTCTATTGCTCCTTCTGGGAATACATTTGCAGAAATACCATTTGCAAGAGTAGAATATGCGCGGGAAGTGCTACCAGTAATTTGTTCACCAAACTGAAAGGTAGCCTCATTGGTAGGTTTAATAAAGGCGAGAGTATTGCCCTTTGTTCCAGTAACAACAGCAGTTGCTAAGCTAGTATTACCAGTAATAGTTTCGCCAATCTTAAATTGTAGATTGGCATTAAGAGCGGTATTACGAACAGATTCTAATTGTAAACGATCACCATCTTCATATGCAAGAAATACAAATCCAGCATTTACAATAGTATCTTCTGGCAGGAGTTTAAATTCATTGAAAGTAATCCCATCAAAATAAATCTGTTGGGATTCCATAAACTCATAATATTTCTCAATGAATTTTTTAAACTTGGGATGTTCAGAAGTTACATATTCCGGTAACTGAGCCTCAAGTAATACGGAAATATCCTTTTTATCTTTTATTATAGCCATCAGTATCCAGTAGAAATAACTGTTCCATCAGTAGTTGCAGCCGAACCTTGAACGTATGTACCTGTTCCTGTATCATCTACCATTGTAACATCAACATCGGCCGACTGAATTAATATGATTTGTTCACGTAGAGGTAGAACATCAGAAGAAGATGGTGTGACAGTTACAATTAAAGATGCTGTATTTCCTGTGGTTGACGATCCAATAGCTTCAGGTTTAAAATCTACAAGTGCCACCTTACCACTTCCGTATGTCATTGTTCCTATACCATTTGCAACAACGATTCTATCCTTTCCGACAGTTCTATATACTTGAACCGATCCATCATAATCTTGCATTCTACAATCAGCCCATAGAGTATTAGCAGCATCTCGATATGAAAATTTTCCACTAGTTACTGCACCCCAAAAAGTGTTAGATGGATGATAAACTTCATTAGAAAATGGCAAGTTATATGCTGCTGTTGTTCCAAGTACTGGATAAAAATAACGGTTTATCGTAACAGATGTTTGATTACTTTTGACAGAAACTTCCGCCTCATCAATCTGTTTTATTAAATTAGAATATCTAAATGCTTTGTCGAAATCCTTCAATTGATTTGTTCCATAGGTTGTAATGGTATCGGATATCGTTGATTTTAATGTTGCTGCACTATTTGTGGTCAAAGTGGAATCATATTTTACCGTGCTTTTAATACCCAAATACAAATAATCTGGATCTTTAATTTCTGGAGTAACGCCGACAATATTCCTTTTAGCTAATATTGTATCTTGTATAAAAGTTTTTGTTGACCCAGAAAGTGTAGTTCCTGCGGCCGGTTTGATTGCAATAAAAACTTTACCATAGATTGGTGGGTCATTGTCCTCACCTCCCCATGATACAACTGATTCGGCGCCACTGTAATCTCTCTTAACTATACTTGAATAATCATGAACTGTGACACATCTATTCTGGGCATCATAATTCTTTGGAGCATTAAATTTGATTTCTTCAATATCTGCAGCTATTTGTCCTCCGTCAGCTACTGCGGTTGTTTCTATCTTAACATTAGAATGCCCGCCCACATCTGTCACAACCGAAAAGGTTTTAGCACCATTAGTAGTATTAGCATCTGATATCAGACTTGACATTATAACAATATTACCATTTGATAATATCTTTCCCAAGGTACCATCACCAAATTGAACTTCATATTTTCCATCGTCATCTTCATTCAAAAAATAGATTTTCGATGAAGAATTTATAGTAGTAGTATCATTGGCTAGAGAGTATACGAATGATTCCGTATCAGATGCAGAAGTTTGAATTGTTACTGACAGGGAATCAGTATCTACATTAGCATTAGGAAGAATAAATTTTTGATCTACATCTCCAGTATTAGCAGTATATCGATGCGTTACTGGAATTCCTTGAGTAAGTCCCACATCCGCAACCGTATAAACTCCATTAGCATTAATATTTACGGAATGTGAATTAGCAGTACACCAAATATAGGATACTCCGTCAACATCACCTTGCAACTGTGTATTTTTTGCGATACTTATAAGGGCCGGAGAGCCTGTTGGAGTAATGGTCAAAGTAACAGTAGCCTTTGATCCCTTGGCTGAACGAGGAAGATAACCAAGATGTTTTGCTCTTGCTACTACAGAATTCCTGAGAGTAGCAGAATTCAAAAACATTTCATT
>Ga0209554_1002837_pt1 | contig 11615 bp, 11 predicted proteins | sample MarorgKNORR_S2LV_5_FD_188221 | JGI IMG/M metagenome (GOLD analysis project Ga0209554, IMG submission 188221) | Marine microbial communities from the Southern Atlantic Ocean, analyzing organic carbon cycling - Bottom_A/KNORR_S2/LV (SPAdes) (version 2) | ecosystem: Environmental > Aquatic > Marine... | reverse complement strand
GCCCCTTCGCGCCATAATTCCGGGTGCCATCCGGCGACACAACTTCCGAACAGACAAGGCCATATTTAACGCCCGCTGATTTCATCTGGGCAGGAAAATTGAGCTCTATATAAAATCGATCAAAAAAAAGATTGAGCGCTTTGGGATCGAGTTGACTGGTGCCGATCTTCACAGCCACGCCGCATGTTTCAAGCGCTGTCGAAATAAAGCGCACACTATCAGACACCATCTCCCAAAGATGCGGCTTTAGATTGCTCAGCATGATATTTACGTACATAAGAAAACGTATAGCGAGATTCGAGGAGGAGGTCACCCCCACCCCACCCCTCTCCCCTCAAGGGGGAGGGGGATATTTTTGGCAAAATTTAAAATCTAATCCTCTCCCCCCTTTGAGGGGGAGGATTAAGGAGGGGAGCTCTTAAGACCCAGCGTTTTTCGGTGGCCAGGATTTATACACGGTGCCGTTTGGCTTGAACGCTTTGAAGACGAAGGCAAATGTCACGTCGTGGACTTCATCGACAAGGCCATCAGAAGTTTTGCGCTGAACAACGACATTGCCAACATCTTTGCCTTTTGAAATTGAGCGGGTATCGAGCGCTGAGTTCTGACCTGGTTCCCAAGTTATAACCAAATCGCCCTTCTCGATTTTGCGGTGCTTTTTAAGTACATCCAGCGTCCAAGCTTCTTCACCAATCACCACAATGCGGGCTGTCGCCGACATATCTTTTGGCAGCGGCCCTTTATAGAGAAACGGATATTTACTGGAATCATATCCGACATAGGGGTTTGAGCTATAGCCGCCGAAGGTGCGCGCTGGGGCCAAGACTTTCCCGTTCGGAAAACGCTTTTTAAATCGACCAAAAGCTTCAATCCGCGACGGCAGCATTTTCAGGCGCGTGCCGGTATATTCACCGATTATTGCCTCTCCCATAGCTCCGATGAATTTGGAGAAACTGCAAAAATTCAACAAGAACTTCCTCCGCGTGACTTGGGTTTTCCTGATCATCGGCAGCGTTGATCATTTCAGTTGTGAGTTTGAGGCAACAAAATTTGCGTGCGAGAATATTCCACACGAGATCGCTCAATATAACATCAAGCTGCTCTGGGTATTGGTTTCGATCATCTTTTTAGGCGAACTCACCGCCTGGATCATGAAGAAACGCGCCGCCAAAGACGCGGGCTAGCTACCTCTGAAGTCGAGCTTGGCCGGCGAGATCAGCACGCCAAAGATTTCACACCAAATCACCACGCTTTTGTATTTAGAGAGATCGATGCCCGCCGGTACTTTATAGTTCTGCCCGCCTTTAAAAGCGCGCAACAGGCCGAGATCCACAAACTTACTTTTTTGACGTCGTCCGATTCTTTGATCGTTCCAGCTTCCACCAAATAGACTTTGTAATTCGGCCCCGGTCCAACTTCGAAAGTCTGTCCTAGATGAACGACATCTTTAAAGATCGTCACCGGCCCTTTACCCCAATGAACCGGATCGTTTGGATTGGCATGAATAAAAGAGCCATCAACCACAATTTTTTTAAGCTCGCGGTTTTCAATGGTATCGTTGGCAACAATATCGTTGAGAAAAATAAAGGGATGAAAGAAAATACCGAGTACAAAGCCGCCGCCAGCGCCTAATAGACCACCGATAATAAAAATCATTATAGCTTTTTTCATTTGGGTCTCCCGCGTTCAACTCAATCCATAAATACCGCTAAGCCCGATTATATTCCGAATTCATATCAATCACACCATTTGAGACAACAATGCCCCGTTCTGTAAGATCAATAATGTGAGAGAATATAGAGCGCCCTGCAGCTCCCGTCAGACGCGGATCGAGGCCTTTATACATCCGCGTCACCATCTCCGGAATTTTGCTCAAGCCTTGGTCCAGGCAATCGAGAATTTGAGCCTCGCGCAATTTTCGGTGCACCAAAATGCCGCGCACATATTTTTGCGGACGCTTGATCGGCGCGCCGTGCGTTGGATAGTAAATTTCGTCGTCGCGCACCGATAGCACTCTGAGGCTCGCCATATAATCCGCCATATCGCCGTCGGGCGGAGAAATCACCGTCGTCGACCAGCCCATGACATGATCACCGGGAAACAATGCGTTCTCTTCGCGGAGATGGAAACAAAGGTGGTTAGACGTATGACCCGGCGTATGGACGCAGTCAAAAGTCCATCCTTCACCTTCAACAACGTCTCCGCCTATGATCACTTCATCCGGAACAAATTCCTGATCGCCGCCGGCCTCAACGACCGCACCTTTCTCATACTTACCCGAACCGTGCGGGCCAAATCCATAGGTCAAGGCACCTGTGCGTTCTTTCACCAGCTTGGCAGCAGGCGAATGATCAATGTGGGTATGGGTGATCAGCTGATGCGTGATCTCTTCGCCTTCCAGCGCCGCCAGCAAGGCATCGACATGCGCCGGGTCATCGGGGCCAGGATCGATGACTGCGACCTTGCCATGGCCAACAACATATGTACCGGTGCCTTTAAAAGTGAAGGGACCTGGATTGTTGGCAACAATGCGCCGGATCATAGGCGTGACCTCAACCATCACACCATGCTCACAGTCAAAATCACGATTAAAAGAAACGTCGTCAGTCATTTGGTTTGGCTTGAGCCTGTTCAATTTCTTGTTCTTCAAAATGCAATCCAACGCGAAGACCGGGTAGATTGTCTTTCAGCGTTAGGTCCGCACAATGCAATTGCGCAACGGCGCGCACAAGACTTAATCCGAGGCCGCTGCCGATGCTATTACGGCTGGCCTCCAGGCGCACAAAACGATCGAGTACCCGGTCCTGATCTTTTTCAGGGATGCCCGGCCCACTGTCTGCAACGATCAGCTCCGGCCGATTATCTATATTGCGCAGCACCAGCATAACGCTGTCACCGTGCTCGCCATATTTCACCGCATTGTCGAGCAAATTCGCCAAAGTCTGCGACATAAGATGTTTGTTGCCAAAAATGGTGATACCGGGTTCAACTTCACTTTTGAGGGTCATTGATCGCTCTTCTGCGACCGGCTCGTAGAGCTCTGCCATCGTGCGTACCAAAGCACTTAAGTTGAAATCCTTTTTGTCTGCTTCGAGCTGGCCCGACTCCGCCTGGGCAATATTCAGCAATGCATTGAAGGTTTCAATAAGTTCGCTCGCCTCATCAATGGTTTGTTGCAAAACGCCCCGGTAATCAGTGTCGGATGCTTCGCCCATCAAGGTGACTTCAAGACGCGACCGCATGCGATTGAGAGGCGAGCGAAGATCGTGTGCGATATTTTCCGTCACTTGGCGCATGCCCATCACGAGACGCTCAATTTGCTCCAACATATCATTAAGATTGACGGCCAGTTGATCGAGCTCATCATCCCCGCTGGTCACTGGAATGCGCTGCTTTAGATCGCCCGCCATAATATCTCGGCTGGTTCGGTTAATCGCCTCGACGCGTCTGAGCAAATTTCGGCTCATCAGCAATCCACCGACCAGACCTAGTGCCAGCGTCAGCGCCACGGCCCAGAGCAGTGAGCGCTGCAATATCTTCTCGATCCGCAATCTTTCGTGAATGTCGCGTCCGACCAGTAGCTGATACCCATTGCCGAGCAACAAATGCCGTCCTCGCGCCTGATGGGTTACGATCTTTCCGCCCACCGGGCGTTGATAGGGAAAGTCGAGCCAGCCTCCCTCCTGAGTTGGCACATCGGGCCACGCATTTAGATTACCGCCAAGGGCAATGCGCTGAGGATCGATCAGCAAGTAAAGGCTTTGGCGTTCGTTGCGAGATCGTTCGCGCACAATAGCTGCGAGCCCGGTCAGTCCGTTTGATCTGTACTGCTCAGACAGTCCCGTAATTTCGGCATCAATTGTATCATCGGTTTGAAGAGTGGTGATGCCCACCGTCCACCAGTAGACAAAACCCAACAAAACAAAAACGGAAACACCAAAGAGCACCAAATAAATCAACGCCTGACGAAAGGCGGTGGTGCGGATGGCCCTTTTAAGATTTAAGTTCAGGATCACGGAGGCAATATCCAGCACCGCGCACTGTTTGGAGGAGCGCCGTGTCGAATTCCTTATCTATTTTAGTGCGAAGTCGGCTGATATGAACGTCAATAACATTGGTTTTCGGATCGAAATGATAATCCCATACATTTTCGAGCAACATCGTGCGGGTGACGATCTGCCCAGCATGACGCATGAGGTATTCTAACAGTCTAAACTCACGTGGCTGCACCTGAATTTCGGTGCCTGCGCGCGTTACCCGGCGCGTTAGCAAATCAACTTCCAGATCACCAACTTTAAAACTGGTTTCAACATCTGCAGGATTTCGGCGCCGGACCAATGCTTCGATGCGAGCGAGCAATTCGGTAAAAGCATGGGGCTTCACCAAGTAATCATCACCGCCAGCTTTAAGGCCCTTCACGCGATCATCGACTTCGCCAAGTGCACTTAGAAATAAGATCGGCACTTGCTGTCCTTCAGCCCGGAGGCGTTCTACCACAGAAAGACCGTCTAGTTTTGGCAGCATGCGATCAACAATGAGCACATCATATCCGCCATCAGACGCCATCGCTAGACCATCTTCGCCATTAGCCGCGTGGTCGGCGACATGTCCACTTTCGCCCAATCCTTTGACCATATAGCCAGCAGCTTCGGTATCGTCCTCTATGACTAAAATGCGCATCAGCAAGAATTCCGTTTCATCGTTCTAACTTAACCCATCACACAGGTTTTTATATATGTAAAGAGCGCCCCAGCCCTATTTAGGCACTGGAACGCTCTTTTCCCGTAGTCGGCATTAATTCCTGAATTTTGTTCTAGGCATCCTTTAGAGGCAGTGCGACGAAGCGTTCATTGGCTCCGCGCATTACCAAGAGGAGGACAGCACGACGGTCGCTTTTTCGAGCTTCATCAATTGAGTTCGTCACGTCAGCAGGTTTGGAGACAGTTTTGTTTCCCACTGAAAGTATGACATCACCCTGATGGAGACCGGTTGCGGCCGCCGCGCTGTTGGGCAAGACATCGATTATCACGACACCGCCTTCCGCCTTCTCAACACCTAGAGATTTGCGGGTGCGGTCATCGAGTGCGGCGAGCTTCATGCCGCTAACCGATTGAGGGTTCGAATTTTCTTGTTTGTCAGTATTTAGTTTGGCGAGTTGATCTTGGCGAGGCGCTTTGCCGACTTTTGCATCCACCGAGATTTTTTTGCCATCTCGCCAAATTGTAAACTCAGCTTTTTCGTCCACTTTGAGAGCAGCCACGAGGCGCGGTAGGTCGCGAAGTTTTTCGACGTCTTTGTCATTCACCTCTAGAATGACATCCCCGCGCTGGAGGCCAGCCTTTTTGGCGGGGCTGTCAGCCATTACCCGTGACACCAGCGCACCTTCGGCTTTTTTAAGACCAAGACTATCGGCCAGTTGTTCGGAGACACCCTGAATGTGGACGCCCAACCAACCGCGCTCGACCGCGCCATTATCTTTCAAATCAGCGATGATTTTTTTGGCTTGCGTAGAAGGAATGGCAAAACCGATGCCGACATTGCCGCCGGACGGAGAGAATATCGCTGTGTTCACGCCGATCACTTCACCTTTTAGATTAAATGCCGGGCCGCCGGAATTGCCTTTGTTGATCGGTGCATCAATCTGCAAAAAATCATCAAACGGACCTGCGCCGATATTGCGATGGCGGGCAGAGATTATGCCTGTTGTTGCTGTTTGGCCGAGCCCAAATGGATTGCCGATCGTAACGATCCAATCTCCGACCCGCATATTTTCGGAAGCTCCGAAACTAACATGCGGCAATTTATAACCCGCATCTATTTTTAGCAGGGCCAAATCTGTCTTCGAATCGCTGCCAATCAATTTGGCTTTTATCTCTTTACCGGTGCTGAGTTTGACGATTATTTCGTCGGCATTAGCAATGACGTGGTTGTTGGTGACGATCAAACCTTCTTCATCGATTATGAACCCTGATCCCACTCCCATGGATTTTGGTCGGACCTGCGGCTGAGAGCGTTGTTGATTAGGGTGGCGAAAGCGCTGAATATCTCGTTCGCTGAAGAACTTTTCAAAGAACTCTTCAAACGGGCTTTCACCACTGGATTGACGACCCAGCTGCGTGGCACCGGCAGAATGAGTTACCTGAATGCTAACCACTGCTGGATTTACGCGCTCAACGATGTCGGCGATATTTACTGGCAAGCTAGGCACAGCAACACTTTGAACCGCAGCAACAGGGGTCGTTAGTCCAGAGGCTTTTGTTGAAAGTGACGTACTCGCTTTCAAACCGCCTATCGTACCCAAAACGGCGACGGTACCGATAATCGCTGTCGCGGCGACACCAAGAATAATCTTGTTGTTTTTTTTGTCAGTTTTCGCTTCAATTTTTGAGCCGAACATTTAATTTCTCCATTTTTTGATTTCATCCTAATGCCGCGCTTTTTTAGTCGACATAAATTGACATCATTGATTAATTGACATTGGAGACCTTAATCAGCACAACCTTTCGACAACATTTCTGCTTTGTTACATTTCGTTAATGTTATTCGTGGTAATTATTTAGGCATTAATTTAGTTGCTTTGGTAAGCGAGCTAATATCTGCTAGTATGTTAATATGCTTGAACAATTTGGAATTATCCTACAGGACCATTGTTTCATATTAGATATTTGGAATAATTTGGAATAGACGCTCAGGACCATGACACCAAAAACAAAGAAAACAGTCAGATGGGGCTCAACGATATTTTCTCTCGTGTGGATGCTCGCGGTGGGACTCGATCAGTTTGGTGAATTTGGTACGTTCGACTACGGTAGAACCGTTCGGGAAGAACAAATCCAAAAACAATTGAAGACCTGTAAGGGGTCTTTCAAATATCGATACAATTGCAAATCTGCGATTTTGCGCGCTCATGGCCGCGACACCTTTAATTATTGGGGCTCTAAAATTGGTTACACCTTTGGCCCGGCACTCCTCATCTATGTTATTTTTAATCTTTGGCTTCGCCGGGTTGAATGGAATGAAGAAAGAGAACGTCGCCGCCTTCGTCTAATTCGCATGGAAAAGAAGCGCCAAAAAGATAGCCGTGTTGCGACGGAAGAAGGTCGTCAACGTACCTTGGCTGCTCAACGACGCCAGTCCATTCGGACGGCTGAAAAAGATGCGATGCGCCAGGATGTAAATCGCCCGCTCAATGTTATGTTTGTCACCCAGTATGAATTGTTGGTCGAAAAAATGGCACTCAAAGTATTTCCGCTTGGCTACCATCTCATTGCAACAGATCTCAGGGATGTTTTTCTGAGCTACAAAGAAATTGGGTATCATATCATTGTAATTGAGAATGAATTTAAAGGTCCCAAACTTCATCCCGAAGATGTTGGCGATGAAGACTTTCCGGGTCTGCCACTACCCGTCACTGCGACGATTGTTAAACTGCGCGAGCGTAAAGACAATGTCCGCGTGGTTAGTTACGCGCCTGAATACAAAGGACTAACAGCAGATCAATTGGCTCAAAAAGCCATTGATATAGGAGCGGATATCGCTATCGGGAAACCGGCGGAAACGCTGGATTTAGTCAATCTATTCGACAGTCTTTTGGAACGTAAAGATTCCATTCCTGAAACAGGTGAATCAGATGAAGACGATGACGAAGATTATTGATTAGACCGTTACTTTTTACTCATTTTAAAACGCTCTCCGCCAACCTTGCCCAAAAGCTGGCACCAATAGGCAGAACATCATCGTTAAATTTATACAGAGCGCTGTGGAGCGGGTGGTAAATTTCACCTTCCGGCGCGGTCCCTAATCGGACAAAGCACCCTGGCACTTCATTGAGCATAAATGCGAAATCTTCTGACGCCATGGTTGGAGGATAGGCAACATCAATAGCCTCGCTACCGACAACTTCTTCAGCGACACCTAAGGCAACATTGCAACTGGCCTCTTCGTTCACCAACACCGGATAACGATGATCATAGGTGAGTTCAATCGTTGCGCCATGCGCCGCCGCCACCCCTTCCGCAATTCGGCGGATAAGTGGTTCCAGAATTTTTTCGGAATCGACCGCAAAAGACCTCGCGGTGCCGCGCAGTATGGCCCGATCCGGAATGACGTTATCCGCATCGCCCGCATGAAACTGGGTGACACTCACAACAACGCCTTCATTTGGATTAGACGTCCGACTGGAAATTATCTGCAGGGCCTCGACAATGGCCGAGCCGGTGACTATGGGATCGACACCTTGATGAGGCGCTGCCGCATGACAGCCAACGCCGGTGACCACTATTTCAAACAATGCAGCTGAAGCCATACCAGGTCCGGAACCAATGCTTATTTTGCCGGCTTCCATGTTGGGCCAGTTATGCATGCCATAAACTGAATCGACGGGGAATTTTTTGAACAAGCCTTCTTCAACCATAACGCCGCCGCCGCCCGCCATTTCCTCTGCCGGCTGAAAAATGAATTGGACGGTGCCGTTAAATTTTTTTGTCTCGGCGAGATATTTTGCCGCGCCCAGCAGCATCGTCGTATGGCCATCATGTCCGCAGGCGTGCATCTTACCGGCAACCTTAGATTTATACGGTAAATCGTTTTGCTCTTCGATATTCAAAGCATCCATATCCGCACGAAGGCCAATCGATCCGCCTTTTCCATTGACCAAGGTGCCGACAACGCCGGTTTTGGCCAATCCACGATTCACCTCTATGCCAAACTCCGTCAGCTTGTTAGCGACAAAATCTGACGTTTTTACTTCTTCAAATGCTGTTTCGGGATGCTCGTGAAGTTCATGCCGCCATGCGGTCATTTCTTCATGAAAACCTTGGATTTCTTCAAGTATCGGCACTGAATGATTCTCACCTCTAATTTTGAATTGCACTAATATGAGCACAGTTTGTACGAACAGGCTTGACTTACTTGGCATTTAGGCCAAATTTCCAATTATAGCCAAGTAAAAACTTGGTTTTTTGGACCACAGCGACGAGGAATCGATAGTCGTGATTGAAACTGTCGTCGACGCGGGCAACGACGCCCTTACGGCGGAAGCACTCGATCCCTTCATTAATATTGAAGAAGAGATCAATCGGCTGCGACGCAAAAAAAATGCCGTCATACTGGCACATTACTACCAAGCGCCTGAAATCCAGGATATTGCCGATTTTGTCGGCGATTCTCTGGACTTGTCTCGCAAGGCAGCCGAGACTGATGCGGATATGATCGCCTTTTGCGGCGTTAAATTTATGGCCGAATGCGCCAAGATTTTAAGCCCTGAAAAAACCGTCGTATTGCCGGATCGGGAAGCAGGCTGTTCATTAGAAGATTCGTGCAAACCTGAAGATTTTAAAAAGTTCGTTGAGAAATTTCCAGATCATATTGTACTGTCTTATGTGAATTGCTCCGCAGAAGTCAAAGCCCTATCAGACATAATCGTGACGTCTTCGAACGCGAAGGACATCATTGATCAACTTCCAAGCGATCAAAAAATTATTTTCGGACCCGATCGGCATTTAGGCGCTTATCTTGCGAAAGAAACCGGCCGCGACATGGAGATTTGGCCCGGCACCTGCATTGTCCACGAGCAATTTAGTGAACGCGAGTTGGTTAAATTGATGGTACGCCATCCGAATGCCGCACTATCGGCGCATCCAGAATGCCCGGAAAGCATTCTCAAACATGCTGATCACGTCGGCTCCACCCGCTCGATGCTGGAGTTCGTTACGACCGGCGATGGCAAAGAGTTCATTATTGCGACAGAACAGCAAATCATTCACCAAATGCAGCTGGCGGCGCCAGATCGGACCTTCATTGCAGCCCCTGGTGCAGATGGCACCTGCAATTGCGCAAACTGCCCCTATATGGCGCTCAATAATATGGAAAAATTATATCTCGCCATGCTGAACGAAGCGCCGCGCATAGAAATGCCGGAATCTCTACGCCTGGGAGCACTGTCTCCCCTTCAGAAAATGCTCGATCTTTCACCAAGCATTCAACTGAAAAAATCCGTCGCGGCCTAAACTCCTTCACATTTACGCCACCTAACAAAGGAATGGCCCGACATGTCCTCAGAATGGCCGGAAAGTCTTGATCTCAAAATTGTAGATGCGATCATTGATGCTGCTTTTGCCGAGGATATTGGCAAAGGCGATCTCACCTCTGAAGCGGTCATTCCTGCAGAAACAAAGTTCACAGGCGTTATGTCCGCGCGCGAAGAGATGGTCTGCGCCGGTTTGCCGATCGCTGGCCGGGTATTTGAGCGCTATTCAAAAAATATAACCTGGACACCGCGTGCGGCAGATGGGGATAAAGTACAGGCTGGTGCGGTTTTGGCCGAACTTGAAGGCCCGGCAGTGGATTTATTGACGGCCGAGCGCACGGCGATCAATATTTTGCAGCATTTGTCAGGTATCGCGACACTGACGCGGACATATGCCGATAAAATTGCAGATTTGAATACGATCTTGCTGGACACCAGAAAGACAATTCCGGTCTATCGCCAATTGGCAAAATATGCGACCCGCATGGGCGGAGCTACCAATCATCGGATGGCATTAGATGATGGTGTGCTGATCAAAGACAACCACGTCGCGATATCAGGCGGTATAACGGAGGCTGTCCGGCGCGCTCAAGCGAACAAACTGTCAAACATAGAAGTCGAATGCGATACACTTGAGCAAGTCAAAGAAGCGGTCGAAGTTGGCGCTGATATGATCCTGTTCGATAATATGAGCGCCGAAAACATGGTCGAGGCAGTTGCGATCGTCGCCGGCCGCGTCCCCACCGAGGCCTCCGGCGATGTAAATCTCGAAACCATCCGCGCCAAAGCTGAAACTGGCGTCACCCACATATCGGTTGGCCGTTTGACCCATTCTGCACCGGCGGTAAATATCGGGCTGGATTGGAGCGCCTTGAACTCCTAGTATCCCGAAGTTAAGTATCTGGGGAAATACCTGGGGGAATAAATGTCCAAACCGCCTTTTGCCCGCATTTTAAAGATGGGCCTACAAACCTTGCTTGGCCTTAAACGCCAGGGTTTTTTTATTCCTTATCGCTATGCGAATCAGCTAAAATCTGCCGGCACGCGGACAAAATCAACACGCGCACGAAAGTCAAAACTGCCAATAATCGGCGAGCCGGAAAGAATTAGCACCGAAAGCTTATTATAGGCACCTACAAGACTATGGGCGATGGCTTGGCACCGTCTTAGGTGGCCGAGTCCAAAACTATCATGGCTGTATATCAGGATGCGGTAATCATCCCGCGCGACGTCCCGTTGTTTTGTCATGCTCCCTTAAGCCCCTGATTTCTTGTAGTATGGGCGTACTATTGCACGCGAACACCACACTCGGAAAGTGAATAATTTCAAAATGATAGCTTTGAAATTGCTTTAAATGCTCTTTAGATGTCGCTGTGATAGATGAAAACGTGCTTCTGGCGAATATGAGCACGCACTTCTGTTTCTGGCTTTTCCGGGAAATACCCGCGATGTCGGCAGTGGAAATCCTCGGCCCCTTCACCGGCACCCTTTATCCTGAAACGCACAAAAGTATTTCTGCCTAAAGATCGGGCACTGATAATCTCAATCGGGACACCTTCAGAGCCCGTCGCATCCGCCCTAATTTCCT
>Ga0209554_1002833_pt1 | contig 11640 bp, 16 predicted proteins | sample MarorgKNORR_S2LV_5_FD_188221 | JGI IMG/M metagenome (GOLD analysis project Ga0209554, IMG submission 188221) | Marine microbial communities from the Southern Atlantic Ocean, analyzing organic carbon cycling - Bottom_A/KNORR_S2/LV (SPAdes) (version 2) | ecosystem: Environmental > Aquatic > Marine... | reverse complement strand
GCAGAATTAATTCTTGCCGCCAAAGATATGGTTGATAGATTACAAAAAATGGCAGAAAATCTTGCAGAAATGCAAGTAGAAGAACTTATGCCATTAGTAGACGCAATGAAAGAACATTTTGGTCCAGACCTAGCACAAGTGTTTAATTCCTCAGTAGAAGCAACCCTCCAACAAGCGTTAGATACAATCAAAGTAACACGCGATGGTGTTGATAATGCAGTATTAGCTCTAACAGGCGAAGCCCCTGTTCAATCTGATATGGGCGAAGTACCTGCACCAGAAATGGGCATGGATGCAGAAATGGAAGTTCCATCTGAAGAAGATTTTGGTGGTGACGACGCAATGGCAGGCGATGCCCCAGCTATTGGTAGAGAAATGAAACCAGAATCTATTTCAACTTCAGCATTAGCACAAGCAAAGAAAATCTTAATGCAAGGTGCAAAAAATGGTAAAGTTTCTAGGCAATCAGTTAAAGAAGCCGCTTTAGCATTGTCCAAAAAAAAAAGATAATTGAAGCTGACTCATACGCACAGAAAAGAATAGCACAAAACAAACGGAAAAGAGAGTATCAACTTTCTAGCCCCGGATACAATAAACACCACGCTCGAAGAGATCTAGCCAAACCAGGCAGCGACGAAGAACTTAAAGCAGATCTAATCAATACATATAACAAATATGGCCCGCAATTTATGGATTTCCTAAGTAATGTAGGTAATGAATTTGCCCGCCAAGGAAAAGCCGGTGTTGAATATGCTGGTGATGCGTATGATGCATATATGAAATATATTGGTGACCCATTTGATAAAGGTCTAAGAAAAGTAGGAAAAGCAGCCAGCAAAGGAACTGATGCATTTGTAGCAGATCTTGAGAATGATAAACCTGAACAAGTAGCTTCTCCAAGGAAAACGCCGTAATGAGCTATGCAAACTCTGTACAGATGCTCCGTAAATATTCAGATCTCATTAAAGAGAATTCTGAATTAACAGCCTCTGATGATTTTTCACATACTGAAGATTATTCTATTTCGTCTAGTAATAATATAGCATTTGTTAAATGGATTGCAGATAAAATGCAACAAATGGGCTGGACAAAAGAAGATGCCAAAAATAGATACGAAGAAGCCAAAGCAGGAAATGATGTATGGATTCATGAATTTGGAACTGAAGTTGAAGGTACAGTAGGGCATAAAATTAATACTGCATTTACATCCAATAATGTTGCAATACAAAAAGGTGCTGGATGGTTAGCTGGTTTATTAACTGTTACGAAAAAAACAGAACCAGTAAAAAATTGGGAAGACCCAGATGCTGAATGGGATGATCCAGAGAAAAGAGATGAACGATCAAAAGAAGACTTTGATAAATGGAATACTGGTTATGGGAGTCATTACTGGTGATTATTAAAGAGATAGCAGATTACAGTTACATAGATAAGATGAAAGCCGATGCTATTAATCTACTCACTGCATATGCGGCTAGAGGACAAAGTGTAGTTAATTCTCGAGAAGTATTAGCAGAATTAAGACGTATAGGTTATCCGATACGATTTAATGGATTAATGCAAATACTACAGAATGAACCTATTGTTAAATCAATTGATGGTGAAAGAATAGAATTATCACTTCTTAATAAAGATAGATTTAAAACACCTGCAGATGCAGAACAAGAAGAAAAAGATATACACAGAAAAGCCCTTGGACAAGTTAAAAAGGATTTAAAATAAATGGCAACATACACATACCAAACCTCAGCGAAGGCGTATATGAATCATCCTTCCGGTCATCCTTTTATGACTGCCACAGAAGCACGAAATAAAGCAAGATCTGATTCAACAATTTTACATGAAATACGATTGATGGAACAGAAAATAATGACAGATGCCGCCGCAGGTTTGTTATCTTCAACTATTGCATATGATACAACATATGCACCAAGCACTGATACCGGTACAACAATGACAGGCGATGATGCTACAGGACGAGCATATTTTAATGTTTGGAAGGGCTCCTCTACTGATAAAGTAAAAGAAGACCAAATGAAACAGGTTGTTTTACATTTCGAATCCCACGGATATACTATATACCGTAACACTAATGCCACAGTTACTACAATTTTTGATTGGGTAATTGAGTGGTAATCTCTTGCAATTCCTCCATATATTTGCTATAATATAGTATGGTTATAAATGAGAAATTTGATTATGTCCTTATGGACAGAACTGATCTCAATGGTAGACGGTCTTATATGACACCTACCGGTGCCCTGCCTTCTGTAACAACAATATTAGACAAAACTAAAGATAAAACATTTCTTATAGAATGGAGAAAGCGAGTAGGTGAAGACGAAGCCAATCGTATATCTAAAGAAGCAGTTGGATTAGGTACTGTATTTCATAAACATTTAGAAAATTATATATTAGGTAAACCCCGGCCAGAAGGCAACAATTTAGTTTATAAATTAGCAGAAGAAATGAGTGAGGTAGTCATAGAAAAAGGACTATCAAATATAGATGAAGTATGGGGTTCAGAAATAGGCCTTTATTATCCTGGTTTGTATGCAGGTACTACAGATTTAGTTGGGATACATAAAGGAAAGCCTACTATTATAGATTATAAAAGCACAACAAGACCGAAAAGAGAAGAATGGGTAGAAGATTATTATTTACAATGTTGTGCTTATGCAATGGCACACAATGAGGTGTTTAAAACTAAAATAAAAAAAATAGTTATTTTAATGTGTTCACGTGAAGGACAATATCAAGAATTTATTTGCGACGGCAAAAAATTTGAAAACAAATGTGATAAGTGGACTCAACGATTAGAAGAATTTTATAAATAAAGAACTAACCCGAAATCAAAGAACCAAGGAGAACATAATATGAAGCCAGCTTTTTTCCCTAATGTCAGGTCATTTCATCCTGGCATGGGGCAAGCCGTCGCCGAACGAACAATACTTAGAAAGAAACCAAACGGAGAATGGGAAAATTGGCATGACGTGGCTAATAGAGTAGCAATGGGCAATAGTTTACTTTGCCCTAAAGAAAACGATAAAGATAGAGAATTTAGATTACTAAAGAAACATATAGCAAAAGCAAGTCTGCTAATGAGTGGCAGACATTTACAACATGGTGATGAAAAACAGCCAGAACGAAACATGGAAGTGTTTACAAATTGTGCTACTTCTAGCACAAGTTTTTTACTTTTTTACTTATTATTGAATGGTTCAGGAGTTGGTCGATGTTATGATGATGACATGATACTAGTTGATTGGAATAATGCACCCCAATTGCGATGTGTATTGGCTGAAAGTCATCCTGATTTTGATTATTCTGCACATACATCTTTACGAGATGGAAAACACAAATATGGCCAAGGAGCAAATACTCTTTGGTATGAAATTCCTGATTCACGTGAAGGATGGGCGCAAGCATTAGAACTTTGGGAAAATGCCACATTTGAAAAAATACATAAAGATAAAATGTTGGTATTGGATTTTAGTAAAATTAGAGGAAAAGGATCGCCTATTGGAGGAATGCAAAACAGACCGGCTAGTGGTCCGATATCCTTATTAAATGCTTTTGAAAAATGTGCTACTATTAAAGATGCAGGTATGGAACCATGGCGTCAGGCTATGTATGTTGATCATTATATGGCTGAATGTGTACTTGTCGGGGGAGCAAGACGTGCCGCTCGGATGAGTACTAAAACATGGAAGGATAAAACTATATTAGATTTTATTACAGTTAAACGACCCATTGAATATATTGGATTAAACATGGAAGACATAGTTCAATATAATAAAGAATCTGCTTATCCTCCAATGGGTTTCTTATGGTCTAGTAATAATTCTGTTACAACAGATAAAGAGTTCTGGGATAAACTCAATATAAAACGTGGGGACACCAAATACAACGATGACATAACAAAACACGCTAGAGGGGTGTTTAAACTACTCACAGAGGCCGCTTACGCCGATGGAACAGGTGAACCCGGCATACTTAATTCCGATATGCTAGTACAAAACGATGAAGGATGGGATGATCTTAATCGTGGAGATTATGCAGGTAGTAAAAAGTACCAACTTCGTGAAGATACACAAATATTAATGAGTCGTTTAGCAAAACGAGCTAAAAAGAAAAAATACCATACAATTACTAATCCATGTGGCGAAATTGCACTTAATGTATTAGGAGGATTTTGTGTTATTGCAGATGTAGTACCTTTTCACACAGATACATTAGATGAAGCAGAAGAAGCCTTCCGTGTTGCTACGAGGGCGTTGTTACGAGTTAACCTTATGAATAGTATCTATAATAAGGAAGTAACTCGTACAAATCGTATTGGTGTTGGTATGACAGGTGTTCATGAATTTGCTTGGAAATATTTTAAGTTTGGTTTTAGAGATTTAATTGATGAGGAAAAATCTAAAGACTTTTGGTTAACAATGGCTCGTTTTAATAGAGCGGTCAAAGAGGAAGCAATAAAATATTCTGCTTACCTAGGGCAATCTGTACCACACACAATGACAACTATTAAGCCAGCTGGAACTACAAGTAAATTGTTTGGGCTTACCGAAGGATGGCATTTACCTGCCCTTGCTTGGTATATGCGTTGGGTACAATTTAGAAGTGATGATCCTCTAGTAGAAGCATATAAAGCAAACGGTTATCCGTATAAGGATCTTGTACAATATAGTGGAACAACTGTTATCGGTTTTCCGACAGAACCTATTATTGCAGGAATGAATTTAGGAGATAAATTTGTAACAGCAGGTGAAGCAACACCCGAAGAACAATATCAATGGTTAAAATTAGGGGAAAAATATTGGATTCAGGGTGTTAATGAAGATGGTACATTGGCTAAAAATGTAGGTAATCAAATTAGTTATACATTAAAGTATGTACCTGAAGTAGTAGATTATAAACATTTTAGAGATATGATGCGAAAACATCAATCTAAAGTAAGGGCATGTTCTGTTATGCCTCAAACTAATATATCTGCATATGAATATCAACCGGAAGAAGCTATTACGAAAGTAAAGTTTGAAGATATTAGCAGATCAATTGCCAAAGCAATGGCAGAGGATATTGGCAGAGAACATGTTGATTGTGGGACTCCAGGCGGTTGCCCGATAGATTTTGACGAAGAACAAAAACAATGGGAATTAGAAGAAGAAGCAGAAATTAAATTAAAAGTTGTATGAATTTTACATTATATTCAAAACTTAATTGCAATGCATGTGATGTTGCGAAGGATCTTCTTAAGAAAAACAACATAGAATTTACTGAATATGTTGTAGGTAAAGATGTATCAAAGGAAGAACTTTTGTGGGTAATACCCGGATCTAAAGTTCTCCCCCAGGCCATTTGTGATGGAAAAATTATTGGAAATTGGCTAGGTATAGAACAATTTATAAAAGATTATAATGTTAATAGAGAAAAATAGTACCGAAATAGTTAGTATATCAATAGCCGGAGGATTAGAAATCCTTGGTCGCCTTACTGACGAAGAAGGCGAATTGTATATTGAAAATGCTATGGCATTAGCACAAACTCCTCAAGGAATTGCTATAGTTAAATGGCCAAATTCGGCTAATAATAAAAAAGTGTGGATTAATAAAAATCAAATTGTTGCCAAAGCACCTGCTATGAAAGAAATTGCCGATAAATATATAGAAGCGAATTCGGGAATCACAATAGTAGGATAATTAATGGGCTTTGCCTTAAACAGTATTCAAAAACCACCAGAAAAGTGTTATGACACCGGACCCGGTAAAATAGATTACTCTAAAATTGTCTTCAGACTAGCCGGTAATGTGTTTATGAACGGGAAACCTGCAGGAACATTTACTGTAATCCCTCCAAAACCGTATACTTGTGCAGTTAAAACAAAACAAGCAGTCACTCCTTCTAATAGTATAATGTCTGCAGGTACTTGTTTTGCAGGCGGATTCCCTATGAATACTTCGGAAGATTTAGATTATACAAAACATTTACGACTACAATATGGTACTCCGCGAACTTCGCCACCAAGCCATGCTTGTACAGGAGGAGGGTTAGGTAATACAACAAAAGGGGTGCCCCCGGCTCATCAAAATTATTTAGATACAATTAAAAGTCATCCTGGTGATTTTGATTGGGATAGATGTGATAAGACAGGAGTAGATTTATACAGTACCGGAAATAATTATTTTTCTACCCCAACAAATCAGATACCCACCCAAAGTTACTACGGAATGTTAGATGATCCATCTAAAAAACATTTTACCTGTCAAAAATCACCGAATGTATTTGGAGCAAGTTAATGTCATACAGTGAATTTAGAGGCGGACTACAAAGTTTTAATGAATATATAGCAACTGAACGAATAGATTTGGTCGGTGGTACAGCTCTGTTTGGTAATCCTGCATTAAGTGGAATACGAGCAGAAATAAGTGGAAACATGAAAGATATGATCTGCCAATTATTGGCAGGTAATCTTAATCTTCCCCAAGTACAAATATGTTTAGATGCTAATATGTCTGCACTAATTGCACAAACCGGTTTACCGGCTGTCTTGAGTACTGCTCTAACAGGTGCTAGAATAGCAATGCAATCGTTTATTGATGCTACAGGAATTGATGCTGTTTTGGGTAGATTAAATGCTGTTATGGGCGAAATTGCAAGTGTAGCATCAATGATTAATTTTTGTGCAACACCTATCAATGCTAAACCCATACCTAATTTATTAGAAAATGTTATGGGCTCATTTCTTGGTGAAGGCGAAGATCTTATGGCATTACTGGGCGGAGTTATTCCTGATCAATTAGAAGTTTGTTATAATCCAGCAACTGGAAAAATTAACCACAATGCATTTCCGTCTACTGGATTATTAAAACAAATACAGGCGAAAATAGACTACATAGGTAGTGGGGCATGGGCCGCAGAAGATTATGCAGATTTTGTTAGTTCTTTAGATCAATTTTCATCAGATGCAAATAATTTAATTGCAAGTGAATTAGCAATATCCAATGCATCTACAGAAGCCGATGGGTTAGGTAGTGCAAATGCAATTTCTACTGCAACAGGCGACTCACCAGCACTTGTTTCTTTTACACCTATCAAAGATAGTTCAGATAATTATAGAGATTTAAAATTTACAGTTGTGTTTTCGCAACCAATGAATACTGCAACAATAACAATACGAACTGCGGTCGGTTCAGGAAATGGTGGTAATATACTTGTGACAACCGATTCAACATTTGGGAATGATACCCTAGAAGTTGTAATGTCTGATGTTGGAGTAATTGCGTCAAGTCAGAATACTACTTTTCAATTTTCACCAGCGACCAATCTGTCTGCTAATACTACATATTATGTTAAAGTTACAAGTGGAGTGGCTAATTCATTTGAAACAGGCATACCAATGGAATTTACATATGGAAATCATTCTTTTCATGTAGGATCATCTACTCAAACTCCAACATATGCAGTTGGTACCGGTCAAACAAATTCAGATATTGGATCGGTAATTAATAGAGCAATTAATTTACGGGCAACCCATGATAGTCTAGGTGGATATCCTGTGTGTGGTAAATCAGGTTCAAGTCAAGAAGGAAAATGTTCAGATAATATTTTTGATAAATTTTTGCCTAGCCAAATAACAGGGTTGTTAGCAACCGGTGATAATTATTCTGCATTAGTGCAAGAAAAAATTCCTATATATGATTATTGTGGAAATATTGTTGGATACACAACAACTACAACACAGGGTGAACAAATAGTTCAAGAAGGCACTGAATTAACTGCCCCCGACGCTTATATAACAATAAGAGAACAACAAGCCATTGGTCAACCGGAAGAATTGGTATTAGATACCGAAGCAGGTACAGCGGTATCAACAGTAACTACCCAAACAACAACAACCACTACCGGTGGTGGAACAACTGGCGGTACAGGTGGTGGATCAGGATCTACAACCGGTGGTGGAACAACTGGCGGTACAGGTGGTACGTCCGGAACAACAACCTCAGCAGAATATACTTCAGTTGTACAAACTGTAGATGCTACTTCAACAATAGCAACATTTACTATTAATAATATTGCAACAGAAATTGGTCCTGCTTTAAATACAAGTTGGTTTTTTACAATACGAGTTGCGGCCAGACGTGTTAGTCTTATAAGCGAACAAAAAGCCTGGGAATTTAGAAATGTGATAAACAACTTTAGTGGTAATTTAACATTAGTTGGTGACAATGTTGAACATACTTTTCAGCATCAGGCCTCAATAACCAATGATGATTTAGGTAATGCCTCTACTGGTACGACAGCATGGGATGTTGGAATAACTGCATATTCAGCAACTAATGTTTTACGAATAACAATAACTGGCGAAGCAAGTAAACGCATAAATTGGTCAATTGCAGTAGATTACGTTCAAATCCCGTCGGACGTCACATTATAAATACTATTGTTGTTAATGACTCTTTGTCGAAAGCGACTGGACATGGGTGCGATTCCCATCACCTCCACCAAGGGGTTATAGAATATGAATAATAATAAAATGTTTATGCTTACAATGTTAGCAATCGGAATTATGGCGGTAGGCGCATATATTATTGTTTTTTATTATCTGTAATTCGTTGATGGGGGTGAAATAGATTTCGACACCGTGGGAAGCAAAGACGAGACAGCATTAAACCTAATCGCAAACAATAACGATTATACATCCGCACAGGTTGCGCTTGCGGCGTAATCAGTAGCCGAGTTAGAGGATTGTCCTCTGGGGGGTCACTTGGGAACAGAAGAATTCCCCCATTACACACACAGACACACAAAGGAGAAAATTATGTCTAGTAATCCATATGAACTTAGGTTCAGACTACTTGAAATGGCCCAAGGCTATCTTCAAGATGAACACTCAAGAAAAGAAAACTTTGTTTTTCAAGCATGGGATCATGCAAAAGAACAAGGTCAAGCAACCCCAAAGTTATGGGAAGAACTTCAACCTGAATCTTATACCATTGATGATATTAAGACAAAGGCTACTGAACTCTATGAATTTGTAGAGCAGAAGTAGGTAGTAACGGGAGTTATTTGTGAAAATAAATAACTCCCTCATTATCTAAAAACATAAGAAAATTAATCATTATAGTATCTTATAACACAAAAAATACACCAAAATACACCAGAATAAGCAAAAAATACCAAAAAGTTCACTAAATACATAACAATCAAAAAGGAGATTATAAATGGATATTATTAAAAATATCGCTGGCTGGGTAAGAGGCCTCACAGAAATAGGACTCTCGCTTGTAATGCTAGGAGTTGTTCTTCAAATTATTTTTGGAGCCAACGTAGTGTTCCTTCCTTTCGACATCCTAGGTAACGTAGTTAGTTTCGTAAAAGCATTAGGTGCAGAAGGACTTGTAGGCTTAATTGCTCTTTGGATTCTTTGGGGAATCTACGACAAAAAGTAACAAGTAATTCTTATTAAATAATCCCAGTCTTAATTCATGAATGATCCTAGACTGGGATTCATCTTACTTGCTTAAGGAAACTTTATGCGAAACAAATCAAATTAAAAATTTAACGGAGAAATAAATGAGTATTAAAACTTTAATACTGACTGTCTTGTCTTGTATTTTTTTTATAACAACTGTTAGTGCAGGGAAATATCCCACAATAGCTGATGCAAAGAAAGACATTAGACAACACACCGAACCTAAATATAGAAATACATTTATGGTTTTTTCGCATGATCAAATCGAGTGTCTTGCTATGAACGTTTACCATGAGGCTCGGAACGAAAGTTTATCTGGAAAAATTGGAGTTATTTTAGTGACAATGAATAGGGTTGCTGATAAACGGTTTCCAGCCACTATTTGCGGAGTAGTTAAACAAGGCAAGCATTGGTTTAGCGCAAAGAGAAACAAATGGTACCCCGCCAAAAACAGATGTCAATTCAGTTGGTATTGTGATGGGAGATCAGATAAGCCAGAAAATAAAAGGGCATGGATTTATTCACAAGCCTTAACAGAATATTTTCTAAAAAGATCTATGTTGTTTATAGATTTTACAGAAGGCGCAACACACTACCATGCAGAGTATATTAGCTTACCTAGATGGGCAAAAAGTAAAGATTTTATAAAAACAGTAAGAATTGACACTCATTTATTTTACAGATGGGAATCTAATCATCTGATAGCAATGAAATAAATATTACTATATATTAGAAGAGGATTTATGGCTTACGATAGAGCATGGTTAGAGCAGTGGTGTTCGGAATATAATTTTACTGATAATGGAACGGCATCTAATGATATCTTCAAACAAGTAATCGGACGCATACCAGATCATAAAACAACATTTGGTCCTACAGAAAACGGCGGATATTACATTAAACTTGAAGGTTCAGAGGTAGATGAAATTTTCGAGATCGGTTGATGCTGATAAACGAAATTACAAAGTTGCCACCATTACAGAAATATAAAGACGCATTACTATCTGTTAAAAACGAAATTGTTGGTTACAAATTGACTCCTGAAAAACTAGGAGCAATTTTACAAGGATCATTGGAAGATTTCGCTGTTAATGTAGAAGTTGAACGAACCGAAAACTTAAAACCAGACGAACAAAATTTAAATGCATATTACAGTCAAGACATAGATAAAGATAAAGATGATCCTAACGCATCAGTTGAATTAGAACTTTTGTTTAGTAATAAAGAAAAAAAGTTTACTATAACTGACGAAGGGTTTGATGAATATATAAGAAGAATAATAGATGCTTTAGGTCACGAATTAATACATAGAGGTCAAGCACGAAAGCGAAGGTACAAACAACAACGAGGATATAAAGGTCCAGGTAAAGACAAAGCAGAAAGGAAATATTTAGGACATCCGGATGAACTAGAAGCCCATGCTTATAATATAGCACAGGAATTATTGCATAAGTATGATAAAGACACAATTATTAATGCTTTTAGAACTGGCAATTTAGATATATTAAAAGACAGCCCAAATTGGCAAGCATATTTGTATAGTTTTGAAACTAGCGATGATCCAATCATTCGAAAGTTAATTAAGTTTATCATTAAATATATAGATAGACTAGATAAAAGGAATATATGACGTGTATGAATATAACGCAAAATTAAGCAAAGTAATTGACGGCGATACTATTGATGCTGATATAGATCTTGGATTTCAAACTTTCATAAAACAACGAATAAAATTATATGGTGTTGATACGCCTCAATCAAGATCTAAAGTTGCAACCGAAAAAGAAGAAGGCATAAAAGCAAAAAATAAATTAATAGAATTGTTACCAAGAGATTTTAAAGTGCGAACGGTATTAAATAGACGAGGAAAATTTGGAAGAGTTCTTGGACATGTTTATGTTATTGATTCAGACGGAAAAGAAATAAACATAAACGAAACAATGATAAAAGAAGGATATGCAACAAAGTATTTTACAGAAAAGGAATAAATACATAGAAGCATTGGAGTACTATAATGGCAGAAGAATTTATTAGTCAGGGACAAGTAGACGGAACAAGCCCTGCAGAAGTAGTAGTTAACTACATTAAAGTTGAAACAGTTGGGGCACAACCAAAATTTGTGTTTGATGGTTTTCTAAATGGTAGACAACCAGATATGACAG
>Ga0209554_1002832_pt1 | contig 11643 bp, 8 predicted proteins | sample MarorgKNORR_S2LV_5_FD_188221 | JGI IMG/M metagenome (GOLD analysis project Ga0209554, IMG submission 188221) | Marine microbial communities from the Southern Atlantic Ocean, analyzing organic carbon cycling - Bottom_A/KNORR_S2/LV (SPAdes) (version 2) | ecosystem: Environmental > Aquatic > Marine... | reverse complement strand
GCTCAGAGGCAAGCGGTGATACCGTAAAACGCCTTAAACTCGGTGGTATTGCTACAAACCCAAAGCGTGTATCCTTTGACGACATAACGCTTCCTTTTTCTCCAAAGAGACCTCAAATGACTTCAAAATCACCATTCTCGGACCTTCCAGACCATCTTCAACGTCCAGCAATCCGCCAAATCCAGCCTCTACCGATGCAAAAAGAAGACAAGATATTTATTGGCCTACGTGACCCCTTCCAACTCACAAAAAACACACTTGTTTTACCCCCGAATATTTTTCACGTTGTGCAGCAAATGAATGGGGAGTTAACAGCAGAAGAAATGGCTACAAAGTCCAAGGCTCCACCAGAGCAATTTATTGATTTGCTCAATCAACTAGATATGGCTGGTCTTCTTTGGGGGCCGACACTTACAAAATTAGAAGAAGAATTACTAGAGAAACTGCACAAAAACAATACATTTCCTATTCGGACAAGTGGTTCGTTGGGTACAACAACTCAGGCGTGTAAAAAACGAATTGAGAACTGGTTCTCCCAAACTGAAGACCCAGAATTCAAAGATGCTATTCATGCCATCGTCGCACCTCACCTCGATTACGATCGTGGATGGCCGAATTATGCTTCTGCATATTACGCTTGGCAAAAAGCAGATAATCCAGATCGAATCGTCATTCTTGGAACAAATCATTTTGGAAATGGTGATGGAGTTGTACTTTCAACAATTGGTTTTTCATCTCCACTAGGAACATGCCCTGTTGACAAACAGGTTATTGATAAACTCACAGAGAAACTTGGCAAGGGTGTCACGGCTGATATGCTCGATCATCATGCAGAGCACTCGATTGAACTTCACCTTCCTTGGATCCAACATTGTTTTGGAAACGTACCAATCGTGCCTGCACTGATACCAAACCCGTTGGTTCCCATGATTGAAGACGACGGAGAGCGAACAACGACAAAAGGATTTGTTGAAGCACTGCGATCAATTCTAGATGAGGTTGGGGGTAGAACATACTTTGTCGCTTCAGCCGATCTGAGCCATGTGGGCAAACAGTTTGGAGAACCTCGACCCGTCGATGACCGGCGGCAATTTGATGTAGAAAAACACGACCGTGAAATGATGGCTAAGTTTATCAACGGTGATGCAGATGAGTTCATTGATGCGATGAAATGGAATAACAACGCAACACAATGGTGTTCTATTGGAAATATGTCTGCGGTCATACAACTTGCAAATGCAACTTCTATTGAGTTGATCGACTACCGCCAGTGGTGTGACGAGCAAGGGAATGCCCTCGTTTCAAGTTGCTCGATGGCGTTACTCTGATGATCTGTGTTGTTCAAAGAGTATCATCAGCGAGAGTAAAAATAGAAAAACCAGCATATACCTCTACTATTTCAGAGGGTTTATGCGTGCTTTTAGGTATAGAAGAAGGTGACGGAGAAAAACAGGCGGCGTGGATCGCTCGAAAATTAGCGAACCTTCGTATTTTTCACGATGAAAAATCCAAGATGAACCGCTCAGTCACGGATGTTGAGGGTGAAATTCTTTTAATTAGCCAATTTACCCTCGCCGGTGATTGCCAGGGTGGAAACCGCCCTAGTTTTATCTCCGCTGCCCACCCAGATGTTGCAGAGCCCCTTGTTGACCTCGTTTGTACATTGCTACAGCACGAACACGGAATTTCAGTTTCAACAGGAGTTTTTGGTGCAATGATGCAACTCACAATCGTCAACGAAGGACCAGTCACACTCATACTTCAGCGAGATTAGACTAACAATATGGATTTACAACAAGCAAAACTTCACCTTGAAACAAGCGTGCTCATGGGAGTAGATTTTTTGCCTGTTTCAGAACAATCATTACCCCAAACCATTGCTGATTCACAAACGTTACTCACACAACTTTCGAAAACACATGATGCAACTTGTCCGCATTGCACAAGGGTAACGGGATACACTCAAACTGTTTTTGGCGCAGGCAATCCCATTGCAAGTCTCATGTTCATCGGAGAAGCTCCCGGCGCCGAAGAAGATCGAATTGGAATTCCTTTTGTAGGCGATGCTGGAAAAAAATTAGATGAGATCATCTCGGCGATGGGGATGCAGCGAGACGAAGTGTACATTGCAAACGTTCTCAAAAGTAGACCACCCAATAACCGTACGCCTACGCCCGAAGAAATTCGACATTGTGCCCCATTCTTAACACAACAAGTTGCAATCGTTCAACCCAAGGTGATTGTTGCCCTTGGTTCACCTGCAGCAAAATTTCTTTTACAAACGTCAAGAGGTATCACGCAACTAAGGGGGTCGTGGGGTACATTTGAGGGAATCAGCGTCATGCCCACATTCCACCCAGCGTATTTGTTGAGGAACTATACGAAAGAAATTCGGGCACAAATGTGGTCGGATATGCAACAAGTGATGGAAAAACTTAGGTGATGGAAAATAATTTAACGTTGCAACCTATGTATTTACAGGGGTTTCAGAAAAAAGTGTATTCTTTGTAACAAAATTAGGATATTAGGCTTGATTTCGTCATTAATTCGGCAATAATACACGCTGTACGTAACTTATCAACATGAACAAAACACACTTGTTCGGTTTATTTTAGGGCATTTCTGTTATGCAAGCACCAAATAAAATTATTACCCCACAACCTTATCACCTCGCCCTTTTTAGGTCTGCGGTTCATCCTGAGTTCTTCGAAATTGAAGAACGAATCGAGATCCAGCACGCTGGTTATGATTTTGAAGGTTGGTTGTTTAAGGGTGGCCATGCGCTTCGTTTCGAATTTGAAGGAACGTGCGCAACTGAAATCATCACACCCGAACCAGAGAATCTTCCGGAGCGTGGGCATATCAATACCATGCAGTGCATTGGTGAACGAGACCATGAGCAAGAGTTCGCTGAACGACTTCTCGTTATTTCCTCCATGCAATCAGAACAACTCTCTGACCATCTTTTTGGTGACACGTACGATGAACTTCGATCCTTTGCACACGAAAGTAATGCAAAGATCATTGAGCGGACAGAAAATAAGTTCCAGCACATGAGTATTCTTGATGTACAACGGTACAACAAACAAGTGCACGTTCAAGGGTACCACTTGCAATCAGAACATGGCCACGTACTAAGAACGCAATCAATCTTTGAAATTATCGCTGAGTGATTCTTGCTCTGGCTCTGCAATCGAAGTCCCGACAATCATGCCGTCCCACCAAATATCGTGGGTATCTTGACGATCGCATGCATATCGCATGAGCAAGTAGACCATCACGCTCGCACTAAAGAAGCCGCTAAATAGCCAGCCAACCATCAGGTCGTGTACAACAGTTTCCCACAAGGCAATTAGACCTCCAGCAGCAGATTCGTGCCATGCTAAACCAACGACAGGAATTCCATCCGTAGGGATTGCCCCGGCATTCCCCAAAGCGTTGTTGAATGACCAAGCGTCTACTAGATTTGCAGTAAAATCAAGAGTTAAATTCGCCAAAACCCTTACGAGTACAAATCCTAAAACAAGTCCAATCACTAAGATGGTCAGATAGCCAAGTAGGTGCAGTGGTCTTGCAAACATGAAAGCAAAAGATCGCTGAACAGCCTCACCACCCTCACAATTTTCTACTGCAATAGCGGGTACGAGCATGGGCCAGCAGACTGCGTAGCCTACAGCAACAATTGCAATTAAAAAACCGAATATAAGTGCAAGCCCATAGAACAAACTTCCAATAAAGTTCAGTACTGGCAGATTGAATAAGAAAAGTCCAAACAGCACTAAACCAATACTGATACCTGCAACAAGCATGCCTGGTGCTGCAAGTGCGAGTAATGTTGCACGCCAACGTTGTGAAGCGTACTGATATGCACTCGATGCAGAAATACGATCTCCTCTGGCATGTTGACATGCTTGCATTCGTGCAATGGCGCCGCCGCCAACGCTCAATACCATGAGCAGGACAAAGCCGTACACACTAATAAACCAGTGATGGCCTGCATCCCATAGAAGTTGGGGAAGCTTCCAAACAATAGAAACGACTCCCTTCCAAGATTCAACGGCGTTTAAATTCAATGCTCCTTCTACAATTCTATTCCATGCATTTGTAACATAGGTTGCAGATGATTCGAATGGTCCAAGGGGTCGAACAGATTCGAGTGTGAGGTAAAGTCGTTCAAACTCTACTGAGTCTTCTTGTGAAACTTGTTCTTGAACTTGATGTGCCGCCCATGCTGAAAGTAAATACGACTGTGCGTCCTGTACTGACCAACTCTGTAAGTCTTCGGGGGCAGTATTCCCAAGTGCTGTTCCTGATTGTGCAATTGCAACTTGTCTCTCTTGTGAAAGAGTTGCAAATTCCTCAACCGTACCAAGTGGAATTTCCAAAGCCGGAGCGAATGAATCCCACAAGCGACCAGTTGCCATTAGAACAACTACCATCAAAAACCCAATGAGTAACCTTGCGGGCTGCATTGAACTTGCAATTGCTGTAAAGATCGAAGAAAACTTGAACACTCGATCAAAATCCACTCCATCTACAACTGTTTTTTGGGTTTGTCTTTGCATCATTTGTATGCCTACGATAACACGATACAAAAATAGTGGCTAGCCAATTCAGTTTGAGAACTTCAGAAATTCTTTTTTCCCATAAATATCTGTGATAATTACCGTATAACTACACAAACAGGTCTCCATACTTCGCTATTAGCCAATTAGCCATCGGGGCAAATGTGTCGACATCTACAGTTCGATATTACGAACGTAGAGGGTTGCTAGAACCAACAACCCGATCAGGTGGAAACTATCGAATGTATGACTGTGAAATGCTCGAACGGTTGTTATTCATTCGTTCTGCTCAACATGCGGGTTTTACGCACTACGATAGTTCATCACTTTTAGAATTTCGTGATGGGGACGGTATTGGTCACTTGAGGCGACCGTTCAAATTCCAATTCACCAACGCCTAGATAACCGCATGGAACGTGATTACGTTTTTGGAATTGGATTTAGGTTTCGATTTTGATGTTTTTATTGGACGCGACATACTGCCTTCTGAAAAATTATTTAACAAATATATGGACAACATGACCAGAATCGCCTATATTTAAGAAGTAAAGATGTTTCAACGAGTAACAACAATTCTGATTTTGACTGCTATCACGATTCAAGCCGTGTTTAGTGGACTGCAAAATTCCGTGTCGATTTGCCTTGGTGGCGGACACGAACACGGCGTTGCTGAAGTTGTCGAACATTGTGACATGGAATGTACGCACCACAGCACTTGGCCAACACCAATTGCAAGTGTTGAAGATATTGACGGTTGTGCATGCACTGATCTTGAGTTGAGTCTCATTTCGTTACTTACGAATATTCGTAACACGCATGAATACAATCTCATTTTCCCTTCATTTGAATACAACTTCGTTTACCTCTTTGATGCTCAGTTACAATGTGCTTTGCGAGGACCACCCGAAAATTCTACTTTCGATATTCCGGCAAAACGGCAACAACTTGTTGCCCTGCGCTCCACGCGCCTCCTTCTCTAAAACCTATCTCATATTCCGTTCGCCCCATGCCATTTTTTTGCATGGATTGCGTTGTTGTGAATTTTAGATAGGAGTTACAAGTGAAATTCAAGTATTGGAGAAATTTTAGTTTCTTCGCCATGGTCATCTTCATTGCTGGCTGTCAATCTTACGAACCAAAACCGCTTGACATTGGTGTTTATCGCAATTCCTTGGAAACAAGGTTAATTGATATTGAACCAGTCACTGCGTTTGCTAATCGCCTTGGGGCAGTCGAAGGAATCCCCTCGCAATTTGATATCAGTGATGGAATCTCGCCTGCTGAAGGAGAGGTCATCGCCCTCTTCTACAACCCAGAACTGCGTATCGCACGGTTAAAAGCAGGCGTTGCACTCGCTGATTTCGAAACTGCGGGGCTCTGGGAAGACCCAGTCTTCGGATTTGACGGAGCAGAAATAGCATCCCCATCCGCTCCGTTTGAATTTGGGATCATGGGAAACCTCACGATTCCAATTTCAGGTCGACTAGAAGTTGAGAAAACCCGTGCAGGCTCAGCATATGAATCACAACTCCGATCGCTCGTCAACGCGGAGTGGAACTTGCGTGCAACTATTCGCACTCAGTGGTCTGTATGGACTACAGCGATGTTACGAAAGCAACTTGTCTATGAAGTCATCGATCAACTTGAACGTATCAATGCCCTTGCAAACACCCTCTACGGAGCAGATGAGATCAACCGTGTTGAGTATCGGCTATTGCAAGTTGAACTTGCAACGATCAAAGTTCTCAAAACCGAGATCGAACTCGAATTATTTCAAGAAGTAACTGCTCTGCTTGATTTGCTTGGACTTCCACAAGATGGTAGTACGCTGTTACTGCCACAATTCCCTACCGTTGCAATCACAGAGGTCGATGATGAGACGATTCGCCTCATCGATGCAAACACTGAACTGGCAATTCAATTTGCAACGTATCAAACTGCTGAAGAAACACTTCGACTAGAAATCAAAAAGCAATATCCAGATATTGTCATTGGCTCAGGATATGGCAGTGAATTTAACGACCATCGAGTCCTGTTTGGTCTTTCCGTTCCACTTTCAATCTGGAACAGAAACCAAGCCGGTATTGCAAAAGCAAGAACAACTCGAGAAGTTGCACGTGCGGAGGCCGAAACAACGTTTGCTCGTCTTTTCCGCGAACTTGCACTCGCAAACACAACATTGTTGATGAAGCAAACCCAACACACCTTCTTTAAAGATGAGATCATCCCGATGCTCGAATCGCAAGCAAGTGATGTTGAAAAAATTGTGAGCCTTGGTGAAGTAGATACGTTCATTTTGCTCGAGACTGTCACTCGCCAATTTGAAGCCAAGCAACGACTTTTAGAACTTAGCAAGGCTGAATTGCACGCATCAATCACAGTGCAAAGGATTCTTGGTCCTGAATATCAACTTAATCCCTCGCCCATCAACAGAGAAATCCAAAATGACACACTTGGAGGTGTGCAATGAAAATCCAACTAACAATACTTACAATTCTTGTACTGCAAGGTTGCACGAACAACTCACAACCAGAAACACCAAGCAGTACATCTGAACAATCGCATTCGTCTGTCCCATCCAACCGAGTCTCAATCCCACCCGCCGTTCGTTTAAATTTAGGCATCACTTTTGCAACTGTCGAACGGCGACAACTTCAAGACACTCTCCGAGCGCCCGGCAGGTTTGAGTATTTACCATCAGCAAAAAGAGAGTATCGAACGATGTTCGCTGGAAAAATAGATCTTCTTGTGCGTCAGTTTGACAAAGTAGAGAAAGATCACCCACTCTTTCGCATTGACTCACCAGCGTGGCGTGAAATTCAACAGACAATTACAAATCAATTTTCAACTGTCCATCAACTGAATGCAAAAATGGAAATGTTTAACCCATTGTTTCTCGCCCACGAACAACACGAATACTCCGTCAAAGCAAATGTTGAAATGTGGGAAGAAAGAATAGCGCAACTAGAAGCGATTCGGGAAGCAGGCGGAGGCAGCTTGCGGGAGTTCACTGCTGCTCGTGCTGCGTACTCTGCTGCTCGCGCTGAGTTCGCTGCCTTGCGCGAAAAAGATGCACAACTCGAAGCTTCATATTCAGAAACGCTCGCAGCACTTCGGGGAGCAAAATCAACCTTAGATATTTCTCTTGAATCTGCAGCCTCGATGATGAACATACAAATTCCTGAAGATAATCCAAATTGGTGGAAAGAGAGTAAACATATTGAAGTAACTGCAACACATGCTGGAATAGTTGAAAAACTCGATGTTACAAATGGTTCGTGGGCTGATGCACAAGCAAATATCATGACTATCGTACAGCCTGATCAACTTCGTTTTCACGCATCAGGTTTACAAAGTGATCTTGGCGTGTTGCAAAATGGTTTGCAAGTCAATATCGTTCCTCCAACACCGACTTCTGGTGGTAATGCCGTTGATTTGCAAAATACGATGCACGGCACACTACAACTTGGACTTACCGGCGATGCGAATGATCGAACCATCGATTTGTACGTCACTCCAGACAAACTTTCGTCTTGGGCAAGACCCGGTGTCACTGCACAATTAGAAATAATTACAGACTCAACTGGTGTTGCTCAACTCGCAATCCCACTTGTAGCAGTACAACAAGACGGACTTACACCAATTATATTCCGCCGAGATCCAAACAACCCAAATGAAGCAATCCGCATGGAGGCGGATCTTGGTTTGAACGATGGTCGGTGGGTTGCAGTCCTCAGCGGACTTACCGATGGTGATGAAGTTGTTCTTGACGGTGGTTTTCAACTCATGCTTGCAACAAGTGGTTCAATTCAAGGGGGTGGGCACTTCCACTCCGATGGCACATTCCACGAGGGGGACCATTAAGCCATGTTGAAAGCACTGATTCGTTTTTCACTGGGTTATTCGTCGCTCATCGTTTTGATGTCGTTGCTCCTCACTGCGTATGCGGCGTACCGCATACCGAACATGAGCGTCGACGTCTTTCCTGAACTCAATTCTCCAACGGTTGTCGTCATGGCAGAAGCTGGCGGACTTGCGGCGGATGAAGTCGAACAGTACGTCACGTTCCCAATTGAATCCGCAGTGAACGGGATGACTGGCGTTCGCCGCGTTCGAAGTGCAAGTGCAATTGGTTTATCCATCGTTTGGGTTGATCTAGATTGGGACGCAGACCTCTACGACGCAAGGCAGTTGGTTGCTGAACGCCTATCAACAGTACGAGAGAATATCCCTTCGGGGGTTGAGCCTTTTATTACGCCGATCACTTCGATTGCTGGCGAAATTATGTTGATTTCACTTTCCTCTCCAAGTGGAAGGGCAACACCACTTGAACTTCGTTCGTACGCCGAATTTGATTTGCGAAATAAAATATTGGCAATTCCGGGCGTTGCGCAGGTTGTTGCAATCGGCGGCGAACTTCCAGAATACCAGGTAAATGTTGATCAAGAGCGGCTGCGTATTTACAACTTAACGATCTCCGATGTCGTCGAAGCGGCTGGGAACGCACACTCCACTGCTAGTGCAGGATACTTACCCAACGTAGGCAGTCTTGAAATCCCAATTCGGCAACAAAGTCACGTCACAAAGCCAAGTGACATTGCAAATACAATTGTTACCTTCCACGAGGGTGTACCTGTCACAATCGGGCAAGTTGCGGATGTTCGACTAGGACCAGCACTCAAACGTGGCGAGGGCTCTGACAATGGCTCCCCCGCCGTTGTCATCTCAATTCAAAAGTCACCCGGCACGAACACGCTTGCACTCACAGAACAAGTAGATGCACTTTTTGATCAAGTTGAAAAAACACTACCAAGCGGTATGGTTTTGAATCGCGATGTCTTCAGGCAAGCGCACTTTATCAATCGAGCAGTAAGCAATGTTACAAGTGTGCTACTTGAAGCAGTTGTCATCGTCGCAATTGTACTCATGCTCTTCCTCATGAACATTAGAACAACGATTATTACGCTCACCGCACTCCCTGTTTCGTTAGCCATTGGGTTACTCATGATGGACTGGATGAATCTTGGTTTGAATGTCATGTCACTTGGTGGACTTACCGTGGCAATTGGTGTGCTCGTAGACGATGCAATAATCGATGTAGAAAATGTCTATCGGCGGCTGAAACAGAATAGTGCACTTCCAAGCGAGCAGCAACGCCAATTCGTAGAAGTGATTTTTGATGCAAGTAATGAAATTAGACCTGCAATGGTTTTTGCTACTGTCATTATTGTGTTGGTTTTTGTGCCACTGCTTTTCTTACAGGGATTAGAAGGAAAATTCTTTCAACCCCTCGCACTCACGTACATGATTTCCATAATTGCGTCGCTCCTTGTTGCTCTGACACTTACACCAGCACTATGCAAGATTCTTCTTGGCTCAACTATTGGAAAGGGGCACGATAGCGAATCATGGCTAGTGCGCTGGCTAAAAAAGTTCTACGCACGTGTTCTTACTGCAACGCTAAATTTTCGTGGTGTAGTCCTTGCTGGTGCTGCAGGAGCAACGGTTGCAGCACTTCTGCTTGCAAGCACGTTTGGAACTTCTTTCCTGCCTTCATTTAACGAGGGAACCTTCACTGTATTTTTGTTCGCACCCCCCGGAACTTCGCTTGTTGAAAGTAACCGCCTCGCAACTAATGTTGAAACGCAACTCGCATCGATTGACGGAGTTCACTCTGTTTCGCGCCGTACAGGACGCGCTGAGCGTGATGAACATGCTGAACCAGTTAGCAGTTCAGAAATTGAAGTTTCCATAGAAGATGGTTTTAATCAAAAAGAAGTCCGTACACAAATTGACAAAATTCTTGCAGCAATTCCGGGCATCACGACCATGGTAGGTCAGCCTATTGAACACCGTTTAAGCCACTTGCTCTCAGGTACTCCGGCAGCAATTGCGATCAGTATTTATGGTGAAGATTTGAACAAGTTGCGAAAAGTTGCAAAACAAATCGAAAATGTGCTTGCAACAATTCCGGGGGCTCGGGATGTCAACGCCAATCGCGAAGTCATGATTACATCGTTGCCAATTCGATATAGACACGCCGAACTTGCGTCGTTTGGTTTGACACCCGGTGAAGCTGCAGAGCAAGTCCGCGAGGCGATGTATGGCGAAGTTGTTGACACAGTCAATCAAGGAACAAAACAATACGACCTTGTCGTTCGATTGGATCCATCGCAGCGTGAAACCATCGAACAAGTGAGAAACTTGCTTCTTCGTGGGCGAAACGGAGCGACGCTTCGGTTACGGGATGTCGCCGACATTGGACCGCAGCGCTCAAGTAATTTGATCACTCGTGAAAATGCACAGCGAAAAGCAGTCGTTTCACTTAATGTTGCTGAAGATTCCAATCTAGGCGATCTCATTAGTGAAGTACGCGTGCTTGTTGATCCAATTGTGCAAGAAGCGGGCTATACCGTACATTATGGTGGACAATTCGAGGCGCAGCAATCTGCTTCAAAAACAATTCTCACTTCTGGGTTTGCAGTTGCAATCCTTATTCTGATGCTGCTTCAAATTTCGACAGGTTCGATGCGTGCAGCATTACTTGTCATGGTGAATATGCCTCTAGCACTTATTGGCGGCATTGCTGCGATCTACATTACTGAGGGTGGCAACTTTTTCGCAAACACGATTGCTTTGTTTGGACTAGGAGGCACCTACATCGCTCCTGTCATTTCAATTGCAAGCATGGTCGGGTTTATTACCCTCTTTGGAATCTCCATCCGAAATGGTATTTTACTCATCAACCACTACAACTATTTGATGGAACATGAAGGCGTACCGTTCGGGGAAGCAATCATCAGGGGGTCGATGGAAAGGCTTGTGCCGATTCTCATGACAGCACTCGCTGCAGCCCTTGGACTTGCCCCCCTTGCACTCGCTGCGGGTAAACCCGGCAGCGAATTACTCGCTCCACTTGCAATCGTCACCCTAGGTGGGCTACTTACTTCTACAATACTCAATCTCATCGTCATCCCTGCTGGATTTTCACTCGTGTTTGGAAAAGTAGCAACGAACAACATAGGAAGCGTTCCCAATGCATAATCACTCAACACAAATTTCAGTTTCAATCGCACTC
>Ga0209554_1002830_pt1 | contig 11645 bp, 12 predicted proteins | sample MarorgKNORR_S2LV_5_FD_188221 | JGI IMG/M metagenome (GOLD analysis project Ga0209554, IMG submission 188221) | Marine microbial communities from the Southern Atlantic Ocean, analyzing organic carbon cycling - Bottom_A/KNORR_S2/LV (SPAdes) (version 2) | ecosystem: Environmental > Aquatic > Marine... | reverse complement strand
CTGAGCAGGGGGTTCATATGGAGCGGACGACGAGATTCGAACCCGCGACCCTCACCTTGGCAAGGTGATGCTCTACCAGCTGAGCTACGTCCGCGTCAGTTCGGAACGATAGCGGAAGGCCACACGTTTGGCGCTGACGGGGGTCAGCCCTCGGAACCGCCGCCCAGGTCGATCCGAAGCGTCAGGACGCCGTCATCCAGGCTGGCCTCGGCATCGGCGATGATGGCGTAGTCCTGGAAGTCGTGCTGGGCCTGGTCGATGAAGCGTTGGCGCTCCTCGCCACCCACCGGCGGCAGGGTGCGGGTCCGCACTGCCTTGGCCCGCTCACGGAACCGCTCCAACATGGCCTCGAGGTCGAGATCGGGTTCGGACATGGCCAGACCCTAGACAGGTTGCCCGGGCGTTGGACCGTCAGGCGATTCATGGGACGGTTCCGAAGCAGAGAGCAACGTGACCGCCTCGACATCGTCAGGTGGTTGGATCGTCGGCATACGGGCCTCCAGGAGATCCTCGTCCGACTGTCCCGTCTCGGCGACAACCCGGTCGGTGGAATCAGGGTCGCCGGCTCCGGCAGCCACCCTGTTGGCCGGTCGGGTCTGCCACCAGTAGGCACCTGTCCCGACAAGGAGAACCACAGCCAGCACCCGCAGCGTCACGACTATCCGGTCGATACGGTCCCCCGCCGTCCGACCCTCCTCGTCAACCTCGGGTGGCACCGTCTCCACGGTCGTCACCTGGGCGAAGGCCGGACCAGCCACGCCCAGCAGGATCCCGCCAGCCAGCACGACAACGGCCATGCCGGCACGCTGAGACCTTCTGGTTGTCGAACACGTGCGCTTCACGGGCAGCCCCTTCTCCGTGAACCGATGGTAGTTGCGTGCCTCAGCCCGCAGCGTCCAGGCCCCGGCCGAAGTCGGCCATCAGGTCATCGACGTTCTCCAGGCCGCACGAGACACGGACCGTCCCCTCCCCGATCCCGGATGCCTCCAACTCCTCCGGAGTGAGGCTCACATGGGTCGTCGTGACCGAATGGCACAGCAGCGTCTCCGGCCCTCCAAGGGAGGTGGCCTGACGGGCGATCGAGGTCGCTTCCACGAACCGCCGTCCCGCCTCCATGCCGCCGGCCAGGTCGAAGGTAAGCAGACCGCCCATGGACCGCATCTGGCGAACAGCCAGATCGTGCTGGGGATGGGACACCAGACCCGGATAGCGCACGTCGGACACGCCATCGTGGGCTTCCAGAAAATCGGCGAGGAGCCGTGCCGTTCCGGCCTGCTGGCGTAGGCGGACGTCCAGGGTCCGCACTCCCCTCTGGGCGTTGTAGGCGTCATAGGGCGAGGCATTGGCGCCGTGCAGCACAGCGAATCCCCACAACCAGGACATGAGGTCCTCGGATCCGGCAACCACGCCGATAGTTGCGTCGTTGTGGCCTGCGATCCCCTTCGTCGCCGAGTGGAGCACCAGATCCACCCCATGGGCCAGCGGCGTCTGGCCCATCGGCGTGGCGAATGTTGAATCCACGACGGTCAGGGCGTTGGCGATCGCCCCCAGGGCGTCCAGATCGATGATGTCGAGGCGCGGGTTGGCCGGTGTCTCGGCCATCACCAGCATCGTCCTGCCCGGGATGATCGCCTCTTCGAAAGCTCCGGGCTGTGTGCCGTCAACGAAGGTGACGTCGATCCCGAAGCGTGGGCAGGCCGTCTGCAGGAACAGCTGCGTTCCGGCGTAGATCTGGCGCTGGGCCACGATGTGGTCGCCGGACGAACAGATGCCCAGCACCACGGCACTTATAGCCCCCATCCCCGAGGCGAAGGCCCGCGCCGCCTCGGCACCCTCCAGTTTCGCAATCGTGGCCTCGAAGGCGTTGATCGTCGGGTTGCCGTAGCGACTGTAGAAGCGCTCTGGGGCAATGGAGGTGGCCTGACGCCTGCCCTCATCGACCGTGAAGAACTCGAACGTCGATGACGGATACAGCACCGGGGCCAACGACCGCTCCCCCTCGGCCCGCCCCGCCAGGATCGCGGCCGTCTCCGGGCGGACCTCTGGCACGCCGTCGTCCCCTGAACTATCCACTGGTTCAACCATCAGGCATCCACCTCTCTCAGGAATGCGGCAAGCAGCGACCCGACCTGCCGGGCAGCCAACAGGAAACCATCGTGCCCGTCCGGGCTCTGGATCACATGGTGGTCGCAGCGACCACCTGCCGCACGGATGGCATCTCGAATGGCCGCCTGCTGGGCGGTCGGATAGAGCACGTCGGAACTGATGCTCAGCGTCAGGGCGGGAAGGTGCGCGAGGCGCCGGACGGCCGACTCCATGGATCCCCTATCACGTGCCAGGTCGTGTAGGTCCATGGTCCGGTTCAGGGTCAGATAGCTGTTGGCATCGAACCGGCGGACCAGCTTCTCGCCGTGGTAGTCGAGGTAGGACTCCACCTGGAAACGATCCCAGTGGCCGAAGACCGACCGGGGGTCCACAAGTTCGCGTGCGAACCGGTCGTCGAACACCTCGGCGCTGCGGTAGGTGATCTGGGCCACCGACCGTGCGATCGCCAGACCGGCGAACGGACCGTCACCAGGCTCGGCGTCGTAGTAGTCGCCACCCCGGAACCGCGGATCCAGCGCAAGGGCGGTGCGGCCCACGGCGCTCCATGCCACCTGCTGGGCGCTGGCAGCCAGCGCCGTGGCGATCGGAGCGATCACCCGCACGCGGTCGGGGAACATGACACCCCACTCCAGGACCTGCATTCCACCCATGGAACCGCCGACCACAGCCAACCAGGAGTCGACACCGAGGTGGTCGGCAACGGCTGCCTGGCAGCGGACGATGTCGCGGGTGGTGACCGTCGGGAACCTCGACCCATACGGCGTGCCGGTCTCGGGATCCACCGACGAGGGCCCGGTGGAACCCTGACAGCCTCCGAGCGAGTTGACACAGACCACGAAGTACCGGTCGGTGTCGATACCGCATCCCGGTCCGATCACGCCGTTCCACCAGCCGGGGGTGGCATGTGCCTCACCGGCCTGGCCATGGGCGTGACTGTCGCCGGTCAGCGCATGGCAGATGAGGATCGCATTGTCGGCGGCGGGAGAGAGCTCCCCCCACGTCTCGAATGCCATCGAAACCTCTGTGAGCACACCGCCGCCCTCGAGCACGAAGGGGCGGCCGCCACCGACCGGAGCGAAGAGGCGATTGCCGACCGGGTCGCCCGTACGCCATGCACCGGTGACCGGGAGGTCAGCCGCATAGGCGCGCGGATGGACGGGCTGATCGACGGAATGTCCGTCGTCGCTCGTCGGTTCGTGCGTCATGCAGCCGGTCTCCTGCCCGGGTGACACCAGCGCTCTGCGCCGACGGCATGACCGCAAGGCCAGCCGGCGGACACTTCGTTGCCCTCTCAGGCCACATCCCCACCGTCTCCGGCGGGTGAGCACCTTGGGTGTCCGTCCCAGGTTGCCGGACCCGGCGAACCGGGCCTCTCGTGATGTTGTGACAGCATTCTAGGCGGTAGGACCAGCCGTAGCGAGGGACGGATTGCCACCGCTCTGTACGTTTCAGCGCCAGATGGCAGATCAGGCCATGGAGCGGGCCGGATGGCGGGCCCACCACCACTCCAGGAGGCCCTTATCTGAGGCTGCGTAGGCACGCCCCATGACCTCTCCGAATTCCATCCAGGCATCCCTGGTGGCGGCCGGTCCGGCCTCGTGGAGCGCCCTCGCCAGACCTGCACCATCGTCCCATGCCGACGGATCGCCGGGCAGGGGCAGGTCCGCCACCTGGCGGGCAGACAACTTGATTCGTCCGGCAGAACGGGCTGCGCCGACCGATCGCCTGGCAGCCAGCGCTGTGACCACCGGGGCGCTCAGTGCCGCCGCCAGGTGCCAGAGGTCGGCGGGCTCCGGCTCTACGACCACAAGCGGCGTGAGGGGAACCAGATTCCCGACCGGATCCGCGATGACCTCGACGACAGCCGTCTGGGTGGCCAACAGGAGCTTCGGGCGACGGCGCGCCTCCAACCAGGAGCCGACGGTCGGGTCAGTCGCCGAGACAGCGGCCAGGTCCACAACCGGTGCCGCCCAACGGCGTCCGTCGAAGCGGCACGGCACCGTCGACCAACGCGAGTGCAGCGGATCCACCGACGCCGTGGTCAGCAGGGGTGGACGACGGTCCTGCGGGCCGGACCGCTCGTGCACGGCTCCGACAAGGGCGTAGTAGTGCTGCCGGAAACCGGCCGTCACCCCTGCCATATCGCCAATCCGGCCGTCTCCAGTCGGGAGGCCACCGACCCGTCCGACCTCCGGGATTCCCAGGAGGCCGGCCACCAGCGGTCCCCAGGTCTCGCCCGGTACCGGTGGCGGCGCATGCCCGACCGACTGGACTGAAGCGTCGGCAAGTAGTCGCACCGGGCCATCGGGTCGCGACGAGGTGGCCCTGGCCTCCACTATCGGGGCGCAGACATCGGTGTGGCCGGCGAAGACGCCTGAACGATCCAGCCACAGGCCCGTCAGCCGACCCGCTGTCACCAGTCGGTCACGGATGGGGCCGGCATCCCTCGCCGCCAGGAGCGACTGCGGTTGGATGAGGAGCATCCGACCTCCCGGTGCCAGCACCTCCAGGCCGAGGGCCAGGAACAGCCACGCCACATCCGTGTAGGCACCCACGAGATCGCCGAATCGCTCCCGAAGCACAGCGCGTTCAGCGCCAGTGCCCGAGGTGGAGGACCGGAGCTGGCCCAGGAATGGGGGATTCCCGACAACGGCGTCAAACCCGTGGGCCGGACGACCCGGCCACGGATCGGTTGCCTCGTGGAGCGGATCCGCCACGACCACCCCGGATACCTCGTCGGGCTCGACACCGGCCCAGGCCCCCAGCACGCGACGCGTTGCCTCCGCAGAGGCAGGATCCACGTCGGAGCCGAACAGGTGCCTGCGCACGATGGAACCACGATCGGCCACACCGGTATTGAGGAGGCGTCGGGCAGCGGCCAGCAGGAACACCCCGCTGCCACAGGCCGGGTCCAGCACCGTTCCCTTTTCGACAACCTCGGCTACAAGAGCCGTGGCGACGTCCGGCGGGGTAAAGAACGCACCGCGTCGTCGACGGTCGTCGACCGACTGCAGTCGAACAGCCGCCTCGTCGGCGAGCCGGTCGGCCGCCAGGTCCAGGTGCCGGTCGGTCACCCGGAGCCGGTCCCGATCTCCAGCGTCAGGTCAGGCAGCCTCGTTGGCCGGGTCCCATCCCATCAGGTCGTCGAGGCGCGGATCGTTGGAATAGACCTCCACGATCGGCATCTTCATCCCGAGGCGGCGCAGCAGCTTGCGAATCTCGAGCTCTTCGTTCCAGAGGACCAGGCTGACCACGACACCGGATTCGCCTGCCCGCGCGGTACGGCCCGAGCGGTGCACATAGGTCTTGGCGTCGGACGGCGGGTCGTAGTGGATGACCACGTCCACGTCGTCCACGTGGATGCCCCGTGCGGCGACGTCGGTGGCCACCAGGCACTTGACCTTGCCGTCCTGGAAGTCCGACAGCGCCTTTTCACGCTGGGACTGCCTCAGGTCACCGTGGATGGCAAGAGCCTTCACGCCCTCGTCGATCAGCTTCCCGGTGATCTTGTCGGCACCCCACTTGGTACGGGAGAAGATGATGGTCTTGTTGGACGCTTCCACGATCCGGGCAGCGACCCGTATCCGGTCCATCTCGTGGACGGCCAGGAAGCGGTGCTCCATCTCAGCCACGGTCACGTCGCTGGATTCCACCACGTGTGTCACCGGATCGGTCTGGTAGCGGCTGATCAGGGCGCCGACCATGCCGTCGAGGGTGGCTGAGAAGAGCAGCGTCTGGTGCTTCTTCTCGGCGCGCCTCAGGATCCATTCGACCTGCGGCATGAAGCCCATGTCGGCCATGCGGTCGGCCTCGTCGAGCACGACGCCCTCCAGGTCGGCGACCGAGAGCTGCTCCTGCTGGATGAGGTCGATCATCCGGCCGGGAGTGGCGACGACGAAGTCGACGCCCCTCTTGAGTGCGGCTATCTGCTTCTCGATCGGCGAACCGCCGTAGATGGCCTCGAAGGTGAGGCCCCGCGTGGCGGCCAGTGGCTCGAGTTCCTTGCAGACCTGCACGGCCAGCTCACGGGTGGGCACGAGTGCCAGGCCGGTGGGCCGATGCGGCTTGGCCTTGGAGATGCGCTGGATCATCGGGATACCGAAGGCCAGGGTCTTACCCGACCCGGTCTTGGCCTTGCCACACACGTCCCGGCCGGCAATGCCGTCGGGGATGGCAAGAGTCTGGATCTCGAACGGGGTGGTGATCCCCCGCTCAGCAAGGACATCAACCAGATCCTGGTCGATGCCCAGATCGGCGAACTGGGTCGTCGTCATTGGATTTCCTATTTCCCGGCGGCGTGGCCACCGAATCGTCACCCGCGCCTCGGCGGGTACCGCCACCACTCATCCCGGGTGACGAATCCGACCCGGGGTCGGCATACAAGCGGCCGACCGGACCCGGGTGGGTACCCCATCCTACCGTCGGACCGGTGCCCGGAGCGTGCCGGGCGGTCCCACCGGACATGGCCTGCCTCAGCCGGGCCGCACCCTGCCGCCGCCGGTGGCCACTCCCTCGGCGGCCAGACGGTCGGCCTGCTCGGCCTCGTGACCCGGAACCAGACGCCCTGTGGAGGTCACCACACGCCACCAGGGATAGCCGTCGTGTACGCCCAGGAACCGCCCCACAGCGCGGTGTGCCCCGGGATGACCCGCCTCGGCGGCGACCTCGCCGTACGTGACCACCTCGCCGGGTCGCAGGGCGTCCAGCACGGCCGCTACCGACGCCTCGAACGGTGTGAAGCCCTCATCGGCTCCCAGCGTCGGGGCGGTCACGATGCCTCAGTGGCCGCCCGGCGACGTGAGCTGCACTATCTCGATCTTGTGGGCGAAGCCCGGCACCTTCTTACTGCCGATGCTGATCTCCACTGCGTTCACCATCTCAAGTGAGACCGTGCCCGCCTGGGCCAGGATCTGGTGCGGCTTGGCCCGGTCGCAGAGACGCGACGCCAGGATCACCGCCGACCCGACGTGGTCGTCGCCATCGATGAGAAGCACCCGGCCCCTTGCGATGCCGGCCCGCATGGGCAGCGGCGACCTGCTCTCGTCGACCAGGTACTCGATGTCGATGACCGCCTCGACCAGGTCCTCCTGTTCCACGCCGATCATCATCACGCCGTCGCCCAGCCACTTGGCCAGGCGAACCCCCCGCTCGGATGCCACCTGTCGTACCGCCGTCCGGAACTTGGAGATCACGTCGTATGCCGCCGCGTCACCTTTCTCGTCGGTGTAGGCGGTGAACCCGCAGAGGTCCAGGAATGCGAAGGTCCGCTCCACCCGCTTCAACGCCCGTCGGGGAAGTTCTCCACCACTCATCGGACAGCCGCCTCCCCACTGGTTCGTTCACCGGAAGGAATCCGACCTGACCAGGCGGTCACGGCACCCACCAGGATCGCCAGAAGGGCCATCCAGATGTTGACCCTGACACCGGCGATCAACGATGCCGGATCCGACCGCAGCGCCTCGACCCAGAGCCGCCCCAGCCCGTATCCGAACACCCACAGCGCCACGATGTAGCCGGGACGCAGGATCGAACTCCGCTCGACCCGCACCAGGACCACTGCCAGCGCCACGTTCCAGAGGCCCTCGTAGAGGAACGTCGGATGGAACGCGACGGCATCCAGATGGGCGGCCGGACGGTGCGCCGCGTCGATCTCGAGTGCCCATGGCAGGTCGGTAGGTCGGCCGAAGACCTCCTGGTTGAACCAGTTGCCCCACCTGCCGATGGCCTGTGCCAGCGGGATGGTCGGAATCATGACGTCCATGGCCGAGGCCATCGAGAGGCCACGGCGACGTGCCACCAGCACACCGACCAGAACGCCTGCCATGAGCCCGCCCGGGATTCCCAGGCCACCCTGCCAGACCGCCGGCACGTCCTCCCAGCGTCCCCTGAAGGACCGCCAGTCGGTCGCCACGTGGTAGAGCCGGGAGCCAATCAGGCCGGCGGGCACGGCCCACATGGCGATCGTGGCGATGTCCTCAGGATCGCCGCCGCGGGCCACAAGACGTTTCTGGCTCCACATGACCGCCACGAGTGCGCCGAGGGCGATCATCAGGCCGTAGGCCCGTAGCTCCAGAGGGCCGATCGAGATGGAGCTTCCCGACGGGCTGGGAATAGCTCCGATCAACCCGGTCAGGAACATGTCCAGCCCCGGATGATCGACTCAGGCAGAGAAGGCATCGTCGGCCATGGCGTAGAGGTCGCCTGCACCGGCGGTAACCGCACCCAGCTGGGCCCGGGCCGCCGGCAGGAGCTGCTCCGCGTAGAAGCGGGCCGCCACGATCTTGGACCCCAGGAAATCGACATCGCCCTCGCCGGCACGGATCCTGCGATCCGCCCCGAGGGCGAGACGCGCCAGCAGCCAACCTCCGACCAGCTGGCCGAACATCTTCAGGTAGGGCGAAGCCCCGGCCATGGCATCGTTGGGATCGGCCAGACCATGCACCATCAGCCAGGTGGTGGCCTCCTCTGTCGCCGCCAGGGCGTCGGACAGGCCAGCCCGGATCGAATCGAAGTCCTCACCCGCTGAAGCCAGTTCGGAGATCGTGCCTGCGATGTCGGAAAGCAGGTCGGCCATAACCGCGCCCTCACGCATCGGGAGCTTGCGACCCACCAGGTCCATTGCCTGGATGCCGTTGGTCCCCTCGTAGATCGGTGAGATCCGAGCGTCGCGGAGGTGCTGGGCGGCGCCGGTCTCCTCGATGTAGCCGTAGCCGCCGTGGATCTGGATGCCGACCGAGGCCATCTCGACACCCAGATCGGTACACCATGCCTTCGAGATCGGCGTCAGGAGCTCCGCCCGCTCGGCCGCCCGCTGTCGGGTGTCGGCATCCGGGTGGCGTTCGGCCACGTCCAGGCTGGCGGCGTTGAGGTACAGCAGGCAGCGCATGGCATCGGCGTATGCGCGCATCGTGAGCAGCATCCGGCGAACGTCGGCGTGCCTGATGATCGGAGCCTGCTCGCCGGCGGGCCCACCAATGGACCTGCCCTGAAGACGTTCCGTCGCATAGTCGGAGGCCTGCTGGAGGGCCCGCTCGGTCGCGGCCAGACCCTCGACACCAACGCCCAGACGGGCGTTGTTCATCATCGAGAACATGCACCTCATGCCCTGGTGTTCCTCACCCAGGAGGTAGCCGATCGCTCCGTCGCCGGCATCGCCGAAGGCCAGTACGCAGGTCGGGCTGGCATGCAGGCCCAGCTTGTGCTCGACCGAGACGCACCTGTAGTCGTTGCGATCACCGAGGCTGCCGTCGTCGGCGACGATGAACTTGGGAACGATGAAGAGCGATATCCCCCTGGTACCCGGCGGGCTGTCCGGGGTGCGGGCCAGGACCAGCTGGATGATGTTGCTGGTCAGCTCGTGCTCGCCGAAGGTGATGAAGATCTTGGTTCCGAAGATCCGGTAGGTGCCATCGTCCTGGGGTTCCGCGCGGGTGGTGAGCGCCCCCACGTCGGATCCGGCCTGTGGCTCGGTCAGGTTCATGGTTCCCGACCACTCGGTGGTGACCATCTTGGGCAGGAAGGTCTCCTTCAGGCCCTCGTCGGCGAAGGTGCGGATCGCCTCGACGGCGCCGGCCGTCAGCATCGGCCCCATCGACCATGCACGCGATGCGGTGGCCAGCAGTTCGGTGGCCACCGTCTGGATGGCGCTGGGGAAGCCGCCGCCGCCGTAGTCCGGATCGTGGCTGATGGCACCCCAGCCGGACTCCACGAACTTGTCCCATGCGACACCGAACTCATCGGGAACGGTCACCACGCCATCGGTCACCGAGCAGCCCTGCTCGTCGCCGATCCGGTTCACCGGAGCGACCACCTCCGCCACGAAACGGCCCAGCTCGTCGAGGACTCCGTCGATCGTCTCGGGGTCCACGTGCTCGAAGCCCGGGAGGTCACAGATGGCTGATATGTCGCTGATCTCGTCAAGAACCAGGCGGATGTCCTCCAGAGGAGGCCTGTAGTCGCTCATACCCGCACGCTACCGCCCGGGTCACGGACGCATGGGAGCCGGGCGAGGGGCCCCACCGGGTTATGTTCCACGCCGTGACCACCGACGACACCCAGATCACGAACCTCCTCTACCTCTACGCCGAGCTGCTTGACAGCGGGCAGTTGGAAGCATGCTGCGACCTGTTCGCCAATGCCCGCGTCGTGCTGGATCCTGAAGCCGACCCGCCCGTCGTAGTGGGCAGCGATGGCCTCCTGGAGGTCTGGCGATCGATGGTGGCCATCCACGAGGACGGGACACCACGGACCCGCCACCTGGTCGGCACCCCGATCCTGGAGGTTGACGGCGAGGCCGGCACCGCCACGTGTCGCAGCACCTACACGGTCTTCCAGCAGGTGGCCGCAGGCCCTCTGCAACCGATCATCAGCGGCCGCTACAACGACCGTTTCGAACGGGTCGACGGCACATGGCGGTTCACCGAAAGGATCTACGCCGCTGACCTCGTCGGGGACCTGTCAGACCACATGCTGCGGAGTCTCGACCTCTGAACCCTGCCCGGTAGAGGCAGGCCGGGCAATGGCATGCCCGTCGATCGGACCGGCGTCTCCGGCCAACCAGTGGCGGCGGCAACGCAGGTCGTAGCTGACCCGTTGGTCCTCGGGATCGTCGACCACGAAGAGCTTTCCGTCGTACACCTGGACACCGTCCACCAGACGGGCGTTGTGGGTGGCCCTTGCGCCACACCAGCACCTGGCCTCGACCTGGACCTCGACCCGCTCGTCGGCCAGCTCCAGGAGGCGCTTCGTCCCTTCGAAGAGCTCTCCCTGGAATGAGGTGAGCAGGCCGAAGGCGAACACGTCGGCGCCCAGATCGTCCACGATCCGAGCCAACTGGTTGATCTGTTCAGGGCGGTAGAACTGGGCCTCGTCGCAGACCAGGTAGTCGATGCGTCCACGCCTCGACGCCACGGCCAGCGCCAGCTCGAACAGGTCCAGCCTCGGACCCACCTCGACAGCATCAGCCGAAACCCCGAGGGCACTCGAAACCCTGCCGCCGGCGCGGTCCAGCTGGCTGCAGAGGATCCCCTGGAGGCCCCGCTCCAGCAGGTTGTGGTGGATCTGGAGAGCGAGGGTGCTCTTGCCGGATCCCATGGTCCCGAAGGAGAAGCGGAGCACGGCCATCAGCGACGCCGTCCTTCACAGCCTTCGGAGTGGGTCACGGAAATCACGAACAACCGCTCGTGGCACCGCAGTCGGTGCAGACGTAGCAGGAACCGGCACGCTGCATGGCCACACCACACTGCATGCAGAGCGGCGCATCAGCCCCGCCGGTCGAGCCGAGAGCCAGTTGCGCTGCGAACTGGGCAGGCGATGGCACGGTGGGTGGATCCGGTGGAACGTCGGAACCCTGACGGGTCTCCGTGACGGACTCCTCCACACCGGGCAGGGTGGGCTGGGTCCGCTCGCTGCTGGTGAGGATGTTCAGCTCAGCGCGTTCCTCGAAGGTCATGTACTCAACGGCCAGGCGACGGAACAGGTAGTCGATGATGCTCGTGGCGATCCGGAGGTCCGGATCATCGGTCATCCCGGCCGGCTCG
>Ga0209554_1002824_pt1 | contig 11668 bp, 10 predicted proteins | sample MarorgKNORR_S2LV_5_FD_188221 | JGI IMG/M metagenome (GOLD analysis project Ga0209554, IMG submission 188221) | Marine microbial communities from the Southern Atlantic Ocean, analyzing organic carbon cycling - Bottom_A/KNORR_S2/LV (SPAdes) (version 2) | ecosystem: Environmental > Aquatic > Marine... | reverse complement strand
GAGGAGACTGGGTCCACCAACGCCGACCTCGTGGAGCTGGCCGACACCGCCGAGGTGGGCAGCGTTCTCGTCGCCGGCCACCAGACCGCCGGTCGTGGACGCATGGACCGTCGCTGGGACGCACCGCCGGACGTCAACCTGCTGATGTCGGTCCTGCTCCGCCCGACCGGTGGGTCCGATCGGCGGTCTCTCGTCACCTCCACGTTGGCCGTAGCCGTCGTCGATGTGCTGACCGACCTGTTCGGCGGACAGGGGCCGACGGTCTGCATCAAGTGGCCCAACGACGTCCTGCTCGTCGAAGGTGACCGGCCGGGCAAGGTGGCGGGCATTCTCGCCGAACTCGTCGACGGCGACCCGCCGGCGGTCATCGTGGGCGTGGGCCTCAACGTCGGTTGGCCGGGACCCCACGACGAGGGACCGCCGGGCGCCACGTCGTTGGCGGCGGCAGGCGTCGATTCCGAGCCGAGGCTCCTGCTCGACCCGGTTCTTTCATCGTTCGGGTATTGGCTCGGCGTCCTCGAGGCCCCGGAAGGTGTCGAGGCGATTCGGCTCCAGCACCTGGAGCGGTCGGCGACCATCGGACAGCTGGTGCGGATCGAATCACCGTCCGGGATGGTCGAGGGGCTCGCCGTCGACCTCGCGGCGGACGGGGCACTGATCGTCGAGGTCGACGGTGGACGTCGGGAGTTCCGAGCCGGCGACGTCGTCCACCTCCGGCCGCTCGGTCCCGGCTGAACCAGCGAACCTGGATCAGGGGTCGAGCGAGCGGGTGCACAGGTCGGCGAACACCGCCTGTGCCGCCACGGTGACCGGACCCGGCGCCTCCGGGAGCACCAGGTCGTCGACCCGTGCGATGGCGCTCACGTCTCGCGTGGTCGAGGTGAGGAACGCCTCGGAGGCCCGCGCGAACTCGTCGGGATCCACCTGCCGCTCGGTCACGGCCATCTCCTCGAGCAGGAGTTCCCGTGTGACCCCGGCGAGGCAACCCGAGGACAGCGGTGGCGTCACGAGCTCGTCGTCGACGACCAGGAACACGTTGGTCCCCGTTCCCTCGCACAGGTCGCCGGCGGTGTTGGCGAAAAGCGCCTCGGAACAGCCGTGGGCGTGGGCGGCCTCGAGGGCGATCACGTTCTCCGCGTAGGAGGTGGTCTTGAGGCCGACCAGGGCACCGTGCTCGTTGCGGGTCCACCGGCAGAGGTGGACGGCCTCGTCAGCCGGCCAGGTCGATCCCGGTTCGGTGGCCACGATGAGCGTTCCCGGACCGTCGCCGCGCGACGAGCCGAGCGGGCCGACGCCGCTCGACCAGGTGATGCGCAACTTGCCGGCGGCGGGATCGGCGTCGAGGACAGCGGCCACGGCATCACGGACCCGGTCGTCGTCGGCCGGGAGCATGCCCATGCCTTCGGCGGAGAAGCGGAGCCGGCGCAGGTGCCGGGTGAGGGCGAAGGCGGTGCCGTCGACCACCTTCATCGTCTCGAACACCCCGTCTCCGACCACGATGGCGTGGTCCAGTGGCGAGATGCCGGAAGCAGTCCCGGGCGATTGCAGGAGGCCGTCGACCCAGCAGGCGCCCGTCGAGTGATGGGTGGCGGATTCGAGCATCCGGGGAGACTAGGCCGCGCCGGTCATCGGTGGGGTGCGCTGGTACTCTCCGGGCGTGACGTCGGCATCGGAGGCGGGTCTGCGACGCACCTGGCCGCAGCGAATCCTGCTCGTGGCCGGCGTGGCGTTCGCGGTCTCGCTGATCTACGTGACCGCGCGCCTCGACCAGTTCGAGGACTCGGTCAGCAGCATCCTGCGGATCAACGTGCCCGCGGGCGTGCTGGCCGAACTGCCGGGCACCGAAGGCACGGCGTCGGGCGGGCAGGGTTCGTCGGGCGGGCAGGGTTCGTCGGGCGGGCAGGGTTCGTCGGGCGCAGGTGGCTCCGATACGCCGGACAACGGCACAGGCAACGTCGGCGGGGCAGGGGGTTCCGGCGATGCGACAGGTGACGGATCGGAGCAACCCGACACATCACCGGTCTACGGCCCCGCCGGGCCGCCACGGACCCTGCTTCTCATCGGGACGGACAGTGCGGTCGGAATGGACCCCGACGATCCGGCGGCGCAGCGCGACACCAGCAGCGGCGTCGCCCTCGCCGACGTCATCATGCTCGTCCGCATCGATCCCGGACTGCGACGGGCAGCGGTGCTGTCGATCCCCCGCGACCTGTACCTCCCCATCTACCGCGACGGCGTGCCCATCCGGGAGGAGAAGCTGGCATCGTCGCTGATCGTCGGCGGGATCGGCAATGGTGCTCCGACGCTCATCGAGACGATCAGCCGCAACTTCGACGTGCCGATCCACAACTTCGTGCTCGTCGACTTCGCCGGCTTCGTGCAGGTCGTCGACGAACTCGACGGCATCCCGATGTGGTTCGACCAGCCGATCCGGGACGTGGCTTCCGGCCTGTCGATCCCGGAGTCCGGATGCCACGTGCTCGACGGCTCGTCCTCGCTGGCATTCGTGAGGAGTCGCCGGCTCGAGGCGTTCGTCGGTGGCCGCTGGCGCAGGGTCGGCGTGTCGAACGACCTCGAACGCAACCAGCGCCAGCAGGACTTCATCGTCCTCGCCCTCGAGCGCCTCGTGGATCGCGGCGCACGCTCGGTCCTCGTGCGCAACGATCTCATCGAGGCGGGCGCCGATGCGGTGATCCTCGACGAACGCCTCACCCTGCGCACCCTGCTCGACATCGGCAGGGCGTTCAGCGACTTCCAGCCGAGCGATCTCGAACGCTATGCGTTGCCGGTTGTCGACGACCTCGTCGGCGAGTCGATGGTGCTGAGGCTCCGCGACGGCGATGAGGCGGAAGCGGTGTTCGACGTGTTCCGCGGCGTGCTGTTGCGGCCCGAACAGGTCGAGGTGGTGCTCGTGGACGGCCGTGCCACCGAGGTCGTGGGCGCCGAGGAGGTCCCGGTGGCCGACCAGCTCGCCGGAAAGGGTTTCCAGGTCGAGGGGCGCCAGGGGGAGCGGGCGTCGCACACGGTGATCCGGGTTGCGCCCGACCGGTTCGATGCCGGCGTCCTCCTCGCCCAGAGCCTGAGTTGGACGCCGCTCGTCGAGGTGGTCGACGATCTGGGCGATTCGGTCGAACTCGTGCTGGGCGACGATTTCGGCAACTTCGTCCTGGTGCCACGCGATCGGGTCGTCGTCGAGGCCGAGGCGAGGGCGCAGTTGCCGGGAGTCCTGCTCGAGGACGAGGGTGCAGCATCGGGCGAAACAGGGCAGGCGGCAACCGTCGGCCGGGGTCGGTGGTCGCTGTCGCGCATCACGGTCGATGTCGACGGGCGCCCCCCAGAGGGCGTGTCCTGTCCATGAGCATCGATCGGATCCATGCGGCGCTGTTGCTGGAGCAGTGCTGGCACCGGGTTCCCGGCGGGACGGCGGTGGCGGCCGTCGAGTTGGCCAGGGCGATGGCTCGAAGGGACGACGTCGAGGTCGTCGGCTTCTCTGCGTTGCATCGCGGCGAACCGGTCATCGCTCCACCGGAAGGGATCGAGATCGCCCGGCTGGGCCTTCCCCGTCTCCTGCTCTACGAGTCATGGGTCCGACTGGGTCGCCCTCGGGTCGATCGGCGGTGTGGCCATCCCGACGTCGTCCATGCCACCGGGGGAGCGGTGCCCGCCACCAGTGCCCCCCTGGTCGCCACCATCCACGACCTGGCGTGGCGGCACCATCCCGACCACTTCACGCCCCGGGGCCGACGGATGTTCGAGGCGTGGCTGGAGGCAGCCGCCCGTGCCCGGCGGGTGATCTGTCCGTCGGAGGCGACCGCCGTCGATCTCGCCGATGCGGGCATCCCGACGGAGCGCATCTGCGTCGTGCCATTGGGCGTCGACCTGCGGGCCGCAGAGCCGGCCGACGTCGAGGCGTTGCGGACGAGGCACGGCCTTGACGGGAACGTCGTGCTCTGGGTGGGCGTGGCAGAGCCCCGCAAGAACCTGGCAGGGCTCGTCGAGGCCATGGAGGCGGTCCCCGATGCGGTGCTGGTCCTCGTGGGTCCACCCGGCTGGGGGGTCGACGTCGAGCGACTCGTTGCTCCGCTGGGAGACCGGGTCCGCATCGTCGGACCTGTTGACGACGCCCAGAAGCGGTCGTGGTACTCCCTCGCCGATGTGTTCGCCTTCCCCAGCCTGCTCGAGGGCTTCGGCCTCCCGGTCCTCGAGGCCATGGCCCAGGGCACTCCGGTGGTGACCTCGGCGGGCACGGCGACGGCCGAGGTCGTCGGCGATGCCGGCGTCCTCGTGGATCCCACCGATTCCGGGTCGATGGCAGAGGGGATCCGCCACCTGATCGACGACGGCGACGCAGCCGGTCGGCTCGCCGCCGCCGGCAGGACACGTGCCGGGACCTTCACCTGGGATGCCGTGGCGGATCAGACGGTCACCGTGTACCGGTCGGCACTGGCAGCATGATGGCGCCATGACCACCGCGAAGCGCATCGCCGTCAACCTCCTCTTCCTGGTCCCCGGTGACGTCGGCGGATCCGAGGAGTACGCGGTCCGGACCCTGCGGGCCTTCGCCCGACACGGATCCGGCGACATCCGGCCGGTCCTGTTCGTCCACGAGGCACTGCGGCAGGCACACCCGGATCTCTGCGACGAGTTCGAGGTGGTCGCCGCTCCGGGCGATGGCCGCAGCCGGCTGCACCGGATCATCAGGGAATCGACCTGGCTCGCCGGCCGGACCGGAGACTTCGATGCCGTGCACCACATCGGTGGCCGTATCCCGATGCGTTCGTCCCGACCGGCCGTCGTCACCGTTCACGACCTGCAGCCGTTCGACCATCCGGAGCACTTCTCCGTGGTCAAGGAGGGCTTCCTGTCATGGTCGATCCCCCGGTCGCTCCGCCGGGCCGATGTGGTGGTGACCGTCAGCGATGCCGTCGGCGAACAGGTCGCCAGGCACTTCGGCGTCGATCCCGCACGGATCGTGACCGTGTCGTCCGGGGTGGACCGGGTGGTGGATCACCTCGTGGAGCCGTCGGCACCACCGGTCGTCATCTATCCGGCCGTGAGCCATCCCCACAAGAACCATGAGGTGCTCATCGAAGCCTTCGCCAGAATCGCCGACCGGCATCCCGAGGCCCGCCTCGTACTCACCGGCGGTGCGGGCCGCTCCGAGGGTTCGCTGATCGTCGCCGCGAAGTCGTCGGGCCTCGGGGACCGCATCGAACGGACCGGGCGCATCCCGGCGGACGAACTGGCGGCCCGACTGGCCGGGGCGTCGGTGCTCGCCTTTCCCTCGCTCTACGAGGGCTTCGGGATCCCGGTGCTCGAGGCGATGGCCGCAGGGGTTCCGGTGGTCGTGGCGAGCGGGACGCCTGCGGAGGACGTGGCCGGGGGAGCCGGTTGGTCCGTCGACGCCGACGACGTCGCGGGTTGGGCCGAGGCGCTCGACCGGGCCCTCGGTGATGCCGAGGCTCGTTCCGCGGCCGCTGAGGCGGGTCTGCGCCGCGCCGCCGAGTACTCATGGGAGGCCTCGGCCGAGCAGCTCGAGCGGGCCTGGCGTCTGGCGTTCGACACGTCGGTCTGAGCGGCGATGCGCCTGCTCGTCATCACCCCCCACCTGTCCCCGGACACTGCACCGACGGGAGTCGTCGTCTCCCGCATCGTCGAGGAGTGGGGAGCGGCGGGCCACGAGGTCCACGTGGTGACCTCGTTGCCCTGGTACCGGGAACACCGGGTCGAGGAAGAATGGCGCGGGCGCTTCGTCCGCAGGGGCAGAGAGGGGTCGGCGTCGGTCGTCCGCCTGCTGCCGTTCGCCGGCCGCAAGGAGAACCTCGCCGGCCGGGCGTTCGGGTTCACGGCGTTCTCCGGTGCGGCGACACTCGCCGCCCTGCTTGCACGGGGCCCGTTCGACGCGGTCATGGCCCTGTCGCCGCCCCTGACCCTCGGCCCTGCCGGGTGGCTCGCCGCCCGACGCCACCGGTGCCCGCTGGTGCTCAACGTCCAGGACGTGTTCCCCGACGTCGCCATCGAGGTCGGGGCGGTCACGTCACCCCGGGTGATCCGGCTGTTCCGGTCGCTGGAGCGATTCTGCTACCGGCGGTCCGATGCCGTGACGGTCCTTTCCGACGACCTGGCGGCCAATGTGGCTGCCAAGCTCGACGGCTCGTCGCGTGACCCGCTGGTCCGGGTCATCCCCAACTTCGTCGACACGGCCACGATCCGGCCACTCGACCGTGACACCCGGTATCGGAGCGAGCTAGGGCTCGGAGACCGCACGGTCGTGATGTATGCGGGCAACCTCGGGCATTCGCAGTCGCTCGAGATCATGGTCGAGGCGGCACGTCGGCACCGCGACCGAGATGACATCGCCTACGTCGTCAACGGCGGCGGGGTGGCCGCAGCAGGACTCCGCCGGTCGGCCGGGGAACTGCCCAACCTCACGGTCGTCGGCTACCAGCCGGCCGAACGGGTCCCCGAGGTGCTGGCCACCGCAGACGTACACGTCGTGGCGCTGCGCTCCGGGCTGTCGGCCAGCAGCGTTCCCTCGAAGACGTATTCGATACTGGCAGCGGGACGCCCCCTGATCGCCAGCGTCGATGAGGGGAGCGAGGTCGCCCGGGTGGTCGGGGAGGCAGGAGCGGGCATCGCCGTTCCCCCCGAGGACGCCGATGCCTTCGTCGCCGCCGTCGAGGAGCTGGCCGGTGATGCCGGAAAGCGGACGTCCATGGGTGCATCAGGACGTGCGTGGGCGGAGCGGTGGGCGTCGCCGCGATCGGTCGCCGAATCGCACCTGCGACTCGTGGAGGAACTTCGGTCGCGATGACCGCATCCGCCCGCTGAACCGGAGCACCTGCCGGTAGCGTGGCCGCCCGATGGCACGTGGAGATTCAGGCAAGAAGGTCGCGCGCGCCGCTCGGGCGGGAGCCGGAGGCGGTACCGGAGAACGACGGGCGCTGGGCTTCCCCCTCGCGCTCGTCCTCGTGGTCGTGCTGGGTGTCGCCCTCATCGCCTTCGCCCGTTCCGGACGTGAGGCGACGGCCGCTCCCCGTCTGGGCGACCACTGGCACTCGACCTACGACATCTACGTCTGCGACACGTTCCGGGCCAAGATCGTCAACGAGGCCGACCCCGACGGCATCCACACCCACGGCGACGGCATCATGCACATCCACCCGTTCAACTCCCTCGCCTCCGGCAAGAGCGCCACGGTCGGCAAGTTCCTCGAGGCATACGGCGGGATGATCGACGACACGTCGCTTCGCCTCGACACGGGAGAGACGATCACCGAAGGCGCCGACTGCGGCGGCGAGCCGACCGTCCTCAAGCTGGCCCGGTTCGATGCCCAGGACCGCGACCGCTCTCCCCAGGTCATCACGGAGGGCATTGCCGATGTCCGCTTCCTGAAGAACCTCGAGGCGTTCACGATCGCGTTCGTCCCCGAAGGGGTCGAGCCACCGGCTCCCCGTGCCGAGCGGTTCACGTTCCTCGAGACGGTGGATCCGCGGGCGCTGACGTCGGGGACTCCGGACGTGCCGACCACCACCGGCGGATAGGACGAGCGCCATGCGCGCCGTCGTGCTGGTCGGGGGCTTCGGGACGAGGCTGCGCCCGCTGACCACAGACCTTCCGAAGCAGATGCTGCCGATCCTGGATCGGCCCATGATCGAACACGTGGTCGAACACCTCGCCGCCCACGGCGTCGACGAGGTCGTGCTCTCGCTCGGCTTCCTGCCCGATGCCTTCCTCGACGCCTATCCCGACGGTCGCTGCGCCGATATACCGCTCACCTACGCCGTCGAACCCGAGCCCCTCGACACGGCGGGTGCCATCCGGTTCGCCGCCGACGAGGCCGGGATCGACGAGACGTTCCTCGTCCTCAACGGCGATGTCCTCACCGACCTCGCAGTCGATGAACTGGTCGCATTCCATCGGGCATCCGGGGCCGAGGGCACGGTCTCGTTGACGCCCGTCGACGATCCCTCGCGCTACGGCGTCGTGCCGACCGACGCAGACGGACGGGTCACGGGCTTCGTCGAGAAGCCGCCGGCCGGTGAGGCCCCCTGCAACTGGATCAACGCCGGCACCTACGTCCTCGAGCCGTCGGTCCTCGACCGCATCGAACCCGGTCGCCGCGTCTCGGTCGAGCGCGAGGTCTTTCCAGCCATGGCCGATGCCGGGACCCTGTTCGGCTTCCGCTCCGAGGCCTACTGGGTCGACACCGGCACTCCCGAGACCTATCTGGGCGTGCAGCTCGACCTGCTCGACGGGGTTCGCGGACCCGCCCGGTCTGGCGTGGACGATGCCGCCGATATCCAGCCCGGTGCGACGGTTCGCCGCTCGGTGATCGGCCCGGGTGTCGTGGTGGCCGGCGGAGCACGGATCTGCGACGCTGTGGTCATGGCCGGATCGAGGATCGGGGAGGGAGCAGTCGTCGAAAGTTCCCTCGTGGGATGCAATGCATCCATCGGCCCGGACGCGCAGGTGATCGGCCTCTCCGTCGTCGGCCACGGGGCCGTGGTGGCCGACGGCGAGCGCCTCGACGGCGACCGCCGCCCAACAGGTTCGAGGAGACCGGGGTGAGGGCCGTCGTCACCGGGGGAGCCGGGTTCATCGGCTCGACGCTCGTCGACCGCCTCCTGGCCGACGGGCACGAGGTCGTCGTGCTCGACGACCTCTCGACGGGCAGCGAGGAGAACCTCGCCGACGCCCGCTCGTCGGCCGATGGCCGACTGCGCCTCGAGGTGGTCGACCTGCGCGAGGATCGGAGCATCGAACTCGTCGCCGCGGCCGCGGCCGACGTGGTGTTCCACCTGGCCGCCCAGGCCGATGTGCGGGCCTCGGTCGACGACCCGGTCAACGACGCCATGGTCAACGTCCTCGGCACCCTCCGCGTCCTCGAGGGTGCACGGGTGGCCGGCACGAGGAAGGTCGTCGTTGCGGCGAGCGGGGGCACGCTGTACGGCGACGCCGACCCGGCACTCCTTCCCCTCGACGAGTCCACGGCACACCGTCCCGAGAGCCCCTACGGGGCGTCGAAGCTCGCCGCCGGGACCTATCTGAGGGTCTACGAGTCCCTGTATGGAATCCGCTGGACCGAACTGGCCCTGGCGAACGTGTACGGACCCCGACAGGATGCCGACGGCGAGGCGGGGGTCGTGGCCATCTTCGCCGGAAGGCTGCTGGCCGGGGAGGCCTGCACCGTGTACGGCAGCGGCGGGCAGACCCGCGACTTCGTCTTCGTCGACGATGTCGTGGAAGCCTTCGTCGCCGCGGCCGATCGGGGCGATGGGCGACTGTTCAACATCGGAACCGGCGTCGAGACGTCGGTCAACGGGCTCTACCGCTCGATGGCCGAGGTCGTGGACGGTCCTGACGAACCCCTTCGGGCACCGGCTCGCACCGGCGAGTTGGAGCGGTCGGCGCTCGACCCCTCGCTCGCCGCCGAGGTCCTGGGCTGGCGTCCGGGTGTCGCCCTGGACGATGGCATCCGGCGGACCGTCGACTGGTTCAGGGGTACCGACTCCTAGCGGAACAGGTCCTCGTCGGGCTTCCGGATCAGGTCGGCGACGACGCTCCCGTCGCCCATCCACCCGGGATCGACGCCGCGCAGCACCGCCACGGCGATGCCCGTGGACTTGCCCATCACGAGTTCCGCTGCGGCGGCCAGTTCATCAGCCACGGCAACCTCGGTGACCTGGAGTTCCCGACCCAGTGCGTCCTGCGTGCCGCGGAGGTCGATGACGGGTCGCAGCCCGGCGACGCCGATGGCGACGTCGGTGACCCCCCTGCGCCACGGTCGCCCGAAGGTGTCGCTCACGATGACGGCCACATCGACGCCGAAGCGGTGGACGAGGGCGTCGCGAATGCGTCGCGCCGACCGGTCGGGGTCCTCGGGGAGCAGCGCCGCCTGTCCGGCCTCGACGTTCGAGAGGTCGACACCGGCATTCGCACAGACGAAGCCGTGGGTGGTCTCCGAGATGACGAGGTCGCCGCGGCGTCGCAGGATCCGGACGGACTCGGCCTCGACGATCGGACGGTGGCCGACCTCGGGGTCGATGTCGACCAGCCGGCCCTCGGCCTTCGAGACGACCTTCTGAGTCACCACGACGACATCGCCGTCGCAGAGCCCGATGGCGTCCTCGCAGGCCGCTGCGACCATCCCGGCCAGGTCGTCCCCCGGGCGGACCTCGGGAAGTCCCGGAACCGGGACCACCCTGAGTTCGGCGGTCATGCGACGGCCCCGAGGGTCGTGGCCGCCAGCGCAGCCGCCACGTCGACGCTCCGCATGACCGTGTCGGTCACGACGCAGCGCAGGCCCTCGGCCTCGACCTCGTCGGACAGGTCGGCGTCGACGAGGTCGATCACGAGGGTGGCCACCAGGTCACGGTAGAGGCGGGCGACCCCGACGACCGACGACTCATGCCCCAGTTCGGTGAGCATCCGGTCGGCCGGTCCCTTGAGCGCCGACCCGCCGACGATCGGGGAGACCGCCACGTTGGTCGCCCGCCGGGCCCGGAGGACGTCCGTGATGCCCGGAATGGCGAGGATCGGAGCGATCGACACGAGGGGATTCGATGGGGCGACGATGACCGTCTCGGCGGTCGTGAGCGTCTCGAGGACGTCCGGTCCGGGGTGGGCGTCCTCGGAGCCGTCGAAGCGGATGCCCGTGATGGCCACGTCGTGTCGGAGCCCGACGAAGTACTCCTGGAAGCCCACCTCTGCGCCGTCGGCCAGGGTCACCATCGTCCGCAGGCGGTCCTCGGTGGCCGGCAGCAGCCGGAAGCCGAGCCCCCATCCCTCGGTGATCTCGGCGGTCACCTCGGCAAGGCCGTTCCCTTCAGCCAGACGCCCCGTCCGGAAGAGGTGGGTGCCGAGGTCCCGGTCTCCCAGCCGGAACCAGGAGGGGCCGCCATAGCGGTCGAGCGACTCCATGGCCTGCCATGATTCGCCGGCCAGCCCCCAGCCGGTCTCCGGATTGCCCGCATCGGCCAACGTGTAGGTGATCGTGTCGAGGTCCGGCGAGATGTGCAGCCCGTGGAGGACCAGGTCGTCACCGGTGTTCGCCACCACGACGATGTCGGCGGGATCGATGATCCGGACAAGGCCGCGGAGCAGTCGCGCCGCTCCGACACCGCCGGCGAGGAGGGCGATCACGGCCTGGTCAGCGCGAACCCTGGCGCTGGAGCGCCTCGAGGTCGTGATCGACCATCATCTCGACCAGGTCGGTGAAGGTGGTCTTCGGCTTCCAGCCGAGCACTGCCTCTGCCTTCGAGGCGTCGCCGACCAGCAGGTCGACCTCCGCCGGCCGGAAGAAGCGTTCGTCGACGATGACATGGTCCTCGTAGTTCAGGCCGGCGCGCCCGAAGGCGAGCTCGCAGAACTCCCGCACGGAATGGGTCTCACCGGTACAGATGACGAAGTCGTCGGGCGACTCCTGCTGGAGCATCCGCCACATGGCGTCGACGTAGTCGCCGGCGAAGCCCCAGTCCCGCTTGGCGTCCAGGTTGCCAAGGCGCAACTCGGTTGCCTGACCCAGTGCGATCTGGGCGACCCCGTGCGTGATTTTCCTGGTCACGAACTCGAGGCCGCGTCGGGGGCTCTCGTGGTTGAACAGGATGCCGGAGCTGGCGTGCAGGTCGTAGCTCTCCCGGTAGTTGATCGTGATCCAGTGGCCGTA
>Ga0209554_1002821_pt1 | contig 11678 bp, 9 predicted proteins | sample MarorgKNORR_S2LV_5_FD_188221 | JGI IMG/M metagenome (GOLD analysis project Ga0209554, IMG submission 188221) | Marine microbial communities from the Southern Atlantic Ocean, analyzing organic carbon cycling - Bottom_A/KNORR_S2/LV (SPAdes) (version 2) | ecosystem: Environmental > Aquatic > Marine... | reverse complement strand
GTTTCGAAATTTCCTTCACCTACATCCGTTCGTGGTGAGCTCCGTCGAACCATGATTGCGCCAACGCCCTTCGAGAGCCTCAGGACGAACGGTTGGTTGCGTACTGGCTTAAGATACAAGGACTAACGGTTGGTCGCGTCCTGGCTCAAGATACGAGGACGAACGGTTGGTTGCGCCCTGGCTTAAGATACAAGGACTAACGGTTGGTCGCGCCCTGGCTCAAGGTACGAGGACTAACGGTTGGTCGCGCCCTGGCTTAAGATACGAGGACGAACGGTTGGTTGCGTACTGGCTTAAGATACGAGGACTAACGGTAAATTGCTCCCTGGCTTAAGATACGAGGACTAACGGTTGGTTGCGTCCTGGCTTAAGATACAAGGACGAACGCATCGCAACATCGTAATCTCACAGGAGATTGAACGCATGCCAGGGACTGACAAACCTCTGCTGGCGCACCTCTTACGCCGCGCCGGATTCGGCGCCACCTTCCAAGAGCTGGACCGCTACTCCGAGCTTGGCTACGAGGCCACCGTGGACGAGCTGCTTCATCCCGAGCGGCAACCGGCCATCGAAGAGGATGTGCTGGAGCGGTACTACATCGACTGGAAGGAAAGCCGCAACATTGAGGGCGCTCTCACCGAGTCCGTGTACCGGATGAACGCCTACGCCGGCGGCCGGCCGCTCCAGGAGAAGATCGCCCTGTTCTGGCATCAGGTGTTCGCAACCGGACTGGCCAAGGTCCTTCACGAGAAGACGATGCTCAATCAGATCGACCTGTTCCGGGAGCAAGGCCTGGGCAACTTCCGGGACCTGTTGCTGGGACTGGCCAAGGACCCAGCCATGATCTTCTGGCTGGACAATAACTTCAACCACAAGGACGCTCCCAACGAGAACTGGGGCCGGGAGCTGCTGGAGTTGTTCTCCCTGGGCGTGGGCATGGACGGCCAGGAGAATTACACCGAGGAGGATGTTCAAAGCGCCGCCCGCGCCTTCACCGGCTGGACCATCGACGACGACAATGTGGCGTCCATCCCCTTCGGCAAAACGCCCTGGCTCTTCCGGTACCTGCCCGAAGACCATGACGAGGGCGAAAAGACCTTCATGGGCCAGACCGGCAATTTCAACGGCGAAGACATCATCGACATCGTCGTGCGGCAGCCCGCCGCCGCCCGGTTCATCTCACGGCACCTGTACAACTTCTTCGTAGCCGACGAGCCTCAGGTGCCCGCCTGGCAGCACACCCCGCCCGGCGACCCGGAAGCCATCAAGATATTGGAAGATGAGTACTTCCGGTCAAACTACGACATTCGCTCCATGCTCCACGTGTTGTTCAATTCGGAGTTCTTCAAGTCGGACCGGGCCCGCTTCGCCAAGGTAAAAAGCCCGGCCGAAGTAGTCGTGGGCACACTCCATCTGCTGGGCGATTTCAAGTTCCCCAAGCGGGGCATCTACGATGTGGCCCTGGGTTGCCGGTACATGGGTCAAGACCTGCTCAACCCGCCGTCAGTGGAAGGCTGGCATACCGGCGAGGAGTGGATCGACTCTGGAAGCCTGGTGGAACGCGTCAATTTCGTGGCCGACCAGGTCAGCGACATCCAACAGCCGGGGGTCCGGGCCATGGTCGACACCCTGCTGGAAGGCACGACAGAATTGGACCCCTTGTCGGTCATCGACGGCTGCCTGGAGCTGCTGGGACACGTACAACTGCATGAGAAGAACAAAGAGCACCTCGCCGGAGAGGTCCGGTCGATGCTGGAAAAACGCAGCGGGCTCGTGGCCGGCAGCCTCGATGACCGTCAGGCGGCCGAGGACACCATCCTCCATACCATGAAGATGATCGGTTCCAGCCGGGAGTACCAGTTCGCCTAGCGCATCGCTTCAGAAACGACCTTTGCGGTCATCCGTTCGTCCTGAGCTCCGACCAATGGTCGAGAGTCTCGAACTCGTCGGACCTGTCGAAGGGCCTTGACTGCGGCGCGTCCATGGTTCGACGGAGATCACCACGAACGGTTGGTGATGCAGATAATTGATAAGGGACATCAGGAGTGGCTTGATCCAGAGATTTCTATGACCACCAAGACCGAACATCCCGTTTCCCAAAACCGGTTGTACCGGTACCACGATGTGATTGGACTGCTGTCCGCGGCCGGGCCTGGGTTCAGCGGGCCGGTGTCCGTTATCACCGGGCCGGTTGATGAGCTTTACGTCGCGAACCGCGCCAGCCCCAAACAGCCAGAGGCGGTGCGTATCACCCGCTGCACCAAGGAAGGCGATTTCATAGAGCATTTCGGTGAGTGGGGCGAAGAACCAGGCCAATTCATCTGGGTCACAAGCATCGCCTTCAGCCCTCAGGGAGAGCTATACCTCGCTGACGAGAGCACCCATCAGATCAGTGTTTTCGACGCGGAAAACCACTTCGTCCGGAGATTCGGCGAACTAGGGAACGGCCCCTCACAGTTCGATCGCCCATCTGGTCTAGCGTTCGGGCCAGGCGGAAACCTGTATGTCGTGGATACTTTGAACCACCGGGTGCAGGTCCTGACGCTTGAGGGAGAATTCATCTCCCAATGGGGCCGCCTGGGCGGCGGGGACGGCCAGTTCAACATGCCCTGGGGCATAGCAATCGACGCACAGGGCGGTGTCTATATCACCGACTGGCGCAACGACCGGGTGCGGAAGTTCGACGCTGATGGGAAGTTCATGATGACCATCGGCAGTTCCGGCAACGGTGAAGGCCAGTTCAACCGGCCCAACGGAATCGCCGTGGATGCCGACGGGGATATCTACGTCTGCGATTGGTTGAACGACCGCATCCAGGTATTCGACCAGTCCGGCGCTTTCAAAGACGTGCTCATCGGCCACAGCGGCATGTCAAAGTGGGGCCGGACGTTCTTGGACGCCAATCCGGACATCGAGCAAAAGCTAGAGATAGCGACCCAGAACATCGAGATAAAACAGCGCTTTTACCGTCCGGTCTCAGTCCATGTTGACGCTAAGGGAAAAGTCTTCGTCGCCGACTGCTACCGCCACCGGGTGCAGATCTACCAGAAGCTCTGACCTTACCTGAACCGGGAGCCGATATGAGATATGTCTTCCTGGCGGGCTCGCTTACACTGCTGTTGGCCGCCTGCACCCAAGCGGCTCCCACACCTTTACCGGCTGGAAATCTCGTGTTCGACATGCAGCAAGAGTACCGCCTCGGAGAGCCTGTCGAAGTAGCGATCCGTAACGACTCGAACGTAACCTATTATTTCCAGAGCGAATATCCGGCCTGCTACAATCTGCAATTCTTTGATGATTCCCAGGAAATTCGTCCCTACCCGAATAGCGAGCCAGTAAGTACTCAGATCTACATGTTGCCGGGCGAATTCATAGTTCCAAGGGGCACCCACTGCGACCTCGTAATTGAGGAATCCTTAGACCCGGGTCGATCTGTTGTGCTCTTCACCTGGAAGCAACAGATGTGTATCAAGGACCGTTTCGGATGCATGGAAAGCGCTCCGGTGGAGCCTGGGCAATACCATTTACAGGGTGAGTTTTCTACCGCGCCTAACGTGGTCGGTCCCGGATCGGAACGAAAGCCGGAGGCAATCACGTCCATCACCGGGAATTTCACAGTTCAGTCGCCGTAGGTGGGCTCTACCTGAACCGGGAGCCGAAGTACTCGTTCACCCGCTCCACGTATTCGTCAGGATGGGTCAAAAAGGTGTCCACGTGGTCCACACCCGGCACCAGCCAAAGGGAACTCCCAGCTTCAGCCGCGGCAGCGACCCGCTGGCCGTGCTCCCAGGGGATGCGATCATCCGCCATCCCGTGGATCACAAAGACCGGATAATCGAGCCTGGCAACATCTCTTTCCGGGACCAGCTCATCGATGTCTATCCTGTAAAGCCCCATGGCGAACAACTTGGTTGTGGGAATGAATACCGGTATCAACCACTCCGGAAAAGGAGTCTTCCGAGCAGATTCTCGGGCGATTAGATCTGAGGCGTTGGCGTAGGGGCTGTCGGCTACCAATGCGGTGATCCGCGGCTCTTCAGCCGCCGCCATGATTGATGTTGCCGCCCCCATGGAGAACCCCATCAACCCGATGCGACCTCTATCAACGCCCCGTTCCAACAGATAGTCGAAGGCCCCCAACACGTCCCACCGCTCAAAAAAGCCACCTGAGACCTTATCGCCGCCGGACGAACCGTGCCCCCTCAGGTCGAACATCAAAACGTTGTATCCCAACCCCACCAGCCGGGCCGCCAGCTCCACAGCATTATCTCCGGAACGCACGCTCCCGATGCCATGAACAAATATCAGATGGGGCTTCGATTTCTCGCCCGGCAGATACCAACCGCTGAGGACAACGTTCTGATCTCTTGAAATAAATTCCACATCCTCAAACACCAGGTCGTAATCGGCGGGGCGTTCTTGCTGAGGGTCTCGGTCAGTCTTGGTTATACCCTGGGCGATCAGAAACGAGATCAGGCCATAGATGACTACGATGGCCACCCATGCCACCAGCATTCCCAGCCGGAATCTTGGGTTTCCCAATATGTTCTGCAATCGCGCCCCTTCTATCGGCCCGGACCGCCGGTGTGAAATTCCAACGATGGTACCAGTTTCCTGCCGGGGATCGATCCGCGGCCAGGGCGGGACTAGGCATGTCAATCCACCTCACATATAATCGGTGTTGATTCATTTGGCCGGGACTATAGTCAAACCTGCCATGGCAATTGGTAGCGGCCCGTGAAACTTATCTACTAAGGGGAATAACATGCCAGAATCGTCCCAGATTATCTACACCAAGATCGATGAGGCTCCGGCGCTGGCCACGCATTCGCTGCTGCCGATCCTCAAGGCGTTCACCAAGGGGTCCGGTATCGAACTGGAGGCCTGGGATATCTCCCTGACTGGCCGCATCATCGCCAATTTCCCGGACAAACTGACCGATGAGCAAAAGATCCCAGATTATCTGTCCATGTCCAGCGTGCTGTGCGATGACCCGAAAGCGAACATCATCAAGCTGCCCAATATCAGCGCTTCTATCCCCCAGTTGAAAGGCGCGATCAAGGAATTACAGGAGAAGGGATACGACATTCCCGACTACCCTGACGATCCCGCGAACGACCAACAGCGCGCGCTGTTTCAGCGTTTTTCCAAGGTGCTGGGTAGCGCGGTCAACCCGGTCCTGCGGGAAGGTAACTCGGACCGCCGGTCGGCCATATCGGTCAAAGAGCACGGCAAACGCAATCCACACCGGATGATGCAGGACTGGCCGGAAGTGTCCAAGACCCGGGTTGCCCACATGACCAGCGGCGATTTCTACGGCAGCGAACAGGCCGTGACAGTCGCGGCCGCGGGGTCCGCTTCGATCGAATTTGTCAGCCGCGATGGCCGTGCGACCGTCCTCAAATCCGATATCCCCGTGACAGCCGGCGAGATCGTCGATTGTTCCGTGATGAATATACGAGAGCTGCGCGAGTTCTTCGCTCAGGAGATGGCGAATGCCAAAAAGGACGGCGTGCTGCTTTCTTTGCATCTGAAGTCGACCATGATGCGCGTGTCCGATCCGATCATCTTCGGCCATTGCGTATCGGTCTACTACGAGGACGTGTTCCAAAAACACGCCCCTGAGATGGACGAGCTTGCGGTCAACCCCGACAACGGAATGGCCGAGCTCTACACCAAGATTCAATCTCTGACCGACGAAAAACGAGAGGAGATCGAGGCCGATATCCAGGCGGTTTACAGCGTCCGCCCGGAGCTGATGATGGTGAACTCCCAACGGGGCATCACCAACCTGCATGTGCCGAGCGACGTGATCATCGACGCCACCATGCCCGTGATCGTTCGCGATGGCGGCCGAACCTGGGGGCCCGACAACGAGCTGCACGACACGATAGCGATGATCCCCGACCGCTCGTATTCGACCCTGTACCAGGCGATCATCGAAGATTGCCAGAAGAACGGGGCCTACGACCCATCCGCCATCGGCAGCGTCGCCAATGTGGGTCTTATGGCCCAAAAAGCCGAAGAGTATGGGTCTCACGATAAGACCTTCACTGCCCAGGGCAACGGGTCGATCCGGGTCGTCGACGCATCGGGCGCGACCATGATGGAACAGCGGGTCGAGGAAGGCGATATCTTCCGGATGTGCCAGACCACCGACGCGGCGATCCAAGATTGGGTCAAGCTGGGCGTCAACCGGTCTAGGATCACCGGTTCGCCGGCCATCTTCTGGTTAGACCCGAAGCGGGCGCACGACTCTGAGCTGATCAAGAAGGTGGACCAATATCTGCCGGCCCACGACACGGCCGGGTTGGACATTCGCACCATGCCCACCATCGAAGCTATGGAGTTCACCATGGCGCGCAGCCGGGCCGGCGAGGACACCATCTCCGTGACCGGCAACATCCTGCGCGACTATCTGACCGACCTCTTCCCCATCCTGGAATTGGGCACCAGCGCCAAGATGCTTTCGGTCGTACCCCTGCTCAAGGGCGGCGGTATGTTTGAGACGGGCGCTGGCGGGTCGGCCCCCCGGCATGTGGCGCAATTCCTGGAGGAGGGCCATCTGCGGTGGGACTCCCTGGGCGAGTTCTGCGCCCTGGTAGCTTCCTTCGAGCACCTCGCCGGGATGTTCAAGAACGACAAGGCTAAGCTCTTGGCAGACACCTTGGACGAAGCGATCTCGAAGCATCTGGACAACAACCGTGCGCCGTCACGCCGGGTGAACGAGATCGATACCCGGGGCAGCCATTTCTACCTGGCTATGTACTGGGCGGAAGCGCTGGCCAAGCAGACCAAAGACTCAGAGATGCAAACTCGCTTCGCCGAGGTGGCCAAGCAGATGGCCGCCAATGAAGACAAGATCCTGCAGGAGCTGATCGATGCTCAGGGACAGCCGGTGGATATCGGCGGTTATTTCCATCCCGATCAAGAGATGTCCACCAAAGCCATGCGCCCCAGCGCCACTCTGAACGCGATCGTGGACGCCATCTAGTAGATCTCCGGCTGGCTGGGACGCTGTCTTCAGCCAGCCGGTTTAAGGCCCCGAACTGCCCTGGCCCCGCGCCTCAAATCAGCCTCGCGGCCAGGGTACCGAAGCGCCGGTTTCTCATATATAATAGGCTCAGTTTGGCGTCATTTGAGACGCATACATCATTGCTGAGTGACCCCGGAACAAACCTGGTTAATGCGAACCACAAAAATCCCCCCGTAGCCCCCCTTTATAAAGGGGAGTTGGGGGGATTTCTCCCGCCTGGGTATATCACCCTCCGGACCATTTAACAGAGGAGCAGACACAAGATGCGAAGCAAGGTAACAGTTGTCGGTGCCGGCAACGTCGGCGCCACCACCGCACAGAGGATTCACGCGCTGGGCTACACCGATGTGGTGTTGGTCGACGTGGTGGAAGACCTGCCCCAGGGCAAGTCTCTAGACATGCTGGAGTCGGCCCCGGTGATGGGCACCGACGCCAAGATCACCGGCAGTAACAGCTATGAAGAGACCGCCGGTTCCGAAGTGGTGGTCATCACCGCCGGAATCGCCCGCCGCCCCGGCATGAGCCGCGACGACCTGCTGTTGACCAACATGCGGATCACTTCTTCAGTCACTGAACAGGTGGTCAAGTTTTCCCCCGACTGCATCATCATGCCCGTAACCAACCCGCTGGACGCCATGGTCCAGAACGTCTATGAGGTCAGCGGGTTCCCCAGGAGCCGGGTGTTCGGCATGGCCGGAGTCTTGGACACCGCCCGCTTCCGCACATTCATCGCTGAAGAGCTGAAGGTGTCCGTGGAAGATGTCCAGGCCTTCGTGCTGGGCGGCCACGGCGACGACATGGTGCCGTTGGTCCGGTTCACCAACGTGGGCGGCATCCCCATCAGCGAACTGATGGCCGAGGAGAAGATCGACCAACTGGTGAAGCGCACCCGCGGCGGCGGCGGCGAGATTGTCGAGTTGCTGAAAGACGGCAGCGCCTACTATGCCCCATCGGCCGCCATCACCCAGATGGTTGAGGCGGTCCTGCTGGACAAGAAACGCGTGCTCCCCGCCTGCGCCTACCTGGAGGGCGAGTTCGGCATCAACGGCCTCTGCGTCGGCGTCCCTGTGAAGCTGGGGGCCGGCGGCATGGAACAGATCATGGAGATCAAACTGACACCCGAGGAGCAGACAGCGCTTCAGGCCTCCGCAGCCAGCGTTCAAGAACTGGTTGATGTCATGAATAAAGCCAAGGCTGAGGCTTAACCAGCCCGGGTCTACAATAGAGAAAACATATTCTTTGAGGAGGGTGGCCCATGGCCCGTCGAAGCGACGCTGAGCAACGTTTATTGGAAAAGGCACGGCGTTATCTGCCGGGCGGCAACGGCGGGAATCTCGCCCTCCCCCAGGAACTGGACTTCCTAGCCTCCCACGGCAAGGGCTCCCATATCTTCGACGTTAGCGGCAACGAGTACATCGACTGGCTGATGGGCTCCGGCCCTATGGTCTTGGGCCACGCCCACCCCGCCGTGACCGAAGCCGTCATCAAGGCGGTTGAGGGCGGCAGCACCTTCTTCGCAACCAACGACAAAGCGGTGGAACTGGCCGAGGTGATGGTCAACGCCATGCCTTGCGGCGAGCAGGTGCGCTTCACCACCAGCGGCACTGACGCCTGCTTCCAGGCCATGCGCGCCGCCCGGGCATTCACCGGCAAAGAGAAGATTCTCAAGTTCGAAGGCGCCTTTCACGGCACCAGCGACTACGCACTGATGAGCCTGACTCCGCCCGCCTCGGTCGAGTACCCCCAGGCCTATCCCAACAGCGGCGGCATACCCAAGGCCATCCAAGACCTGATGCTGATCGCCCCCTACAACGACCTGGCCACCACCGAGACGATCATCAAGGCCCATGTGGACGATATCGCAGCGGTGATCGTGGAGCCGATTCAGCGGATGATTCCCCCCAAGCCAGGGTTCTTGCAAGGCCTAAGAGACCTGACCAAGAAGCACGATATCTTGCTCATCTTCGACGAAGTGGTCACCAGCTTCCGGCTGGCTTACGGCGGGGCGCAGGAGTTCTACGGGGTCACGCCGGACATGTGCACCGTTGGCAAGATCATGGGCGGTGGCTACGCCTTGGCCGCGGTGGTAGGCCGCGCCGACATCCTTTCGGTCTTCGACCGGGGCGCATCCGACCCCGATACCTATATCAACCAGATCGGCACGCTGAACGGCAGCCCAGTGGCCTGCGCCGCCGGTTTGGCCACCCTGGCCGTGTTGCGTGAAGAAGGCATCTACCCAAAGATGCACGGGGCCGGCGCGGCCGTTCGGGACGCCATGGTGGATATCTGCAACGAGAACGGCGTGGCTGTGCAGAACTGCGGCGAGGACGCCATCTTCGATTTCTATTTCTCGGAACAGCCGGTGTCCAACTACCGCGACACCCTGGCCGCCGACACCGCCATGATGACCCGGTTCATCTCCGGCCTGCTGGAGCGCGGAGTCTTCAGGGGCTCCCAGAAATTCTACCCCTCAGCCGTCCACACAGACGAAGACATCGAAAAGACCATCCAAGCCATGCGGGAAGTGGTGCCGCTGATCCGCTAGGTCAACGCGGGCGGGTGGTTCGACGGGTCCACCACGAACGATTAAAAGGTGTAGGGGCACGGCAATGCCGTGCCCCTACACCTTTTTTAATGCCTTGCGATTGGGGTCCATATCGCTCGTCCTGAGATCCGACCAAAGGTCGAGAGTCTCGATTCAATCGGACCTGTCGAAGGACGCGCACTAGCCGAGTGTCCACTTGATTGGATTTAAAAACCTTGACAACTATTTAATTAAAAAATATATTTCATTAAATTATTAGTCTGTTTGATAAGAAGTCCACATGGCTCCACGAAAATACCGAATGGACCGGCGAATTCAAGCGGTCGAAGAAACTCGGCGGCGCATCGTAAACGCCACGGTGGTCCTCCACGGGCAGCAAGGCATACTTGCCACCAGTTGGGAGGATATCGCCAAGAAAGCCGACGTGGCTTTAGCCACTGTGTACCGCCACTTTCCGTCACTGGAAGAACTTGTGCCGGCCTGCGGGGAGCTGGTATCAGCGATCATGAAGCCGCCAACTCTGGAGACCGCGCGCGAGACTTTCTCTGACACTCCGGCCCGGTCCGGCCGAATCGAGCTGTTGGTCCGCGAATTATTTGAGTTCTACGACCGAGGCCGAACATTCCTAGATGCGGCGCTCCAAGATGCCCATCAGGTCCCCGCCTTGGCTGGGTGGTTCGCAGCTTGGGACCGCGCCCGAGATGAGATTGTGAGAGAGGCATTGCAGCCCGAAGGCGCCGGTGAAACTGACGTTCAAAAGATCGTCGCGCTCACCGATTTCCGGGTATGGCAGTCTTTAGCAGATCAGAAGGTGCCGATGGAAGAAGCGGTGGCGACGGTGAGCGGGATGTTGTCTCATCTCTTGGCTGAACCAACAAAGGCGCAGCTGGCAGATCAGTAAGACGACCCTAACTAGATATTCCATTAAATATAAGGAGCAAAAATGGCTACGATAACCGAGATCGCACAAGACATCTTCCGGGTCAATATCGAAGTTCCAGGCTCGCCTGTTACCTACAGCTTCTTCGTGATCAAAGACGACCAGCCCACCCTGGTTGAAACCGGCATGAACCGCATGTTCGATGAAAGCCTAGAAGCGGTGAAGCAGATCATCGACCCGACGAAGTTGCGGTACGTATTAGTGCCGCATTTCGAAGGCGACGAATGCGGCGCTTTGAACAAGTTCTTGGAACAGGCGCCGCACGCCCAGCCTGTGTGCAGTCCTGTGGGCGCTATCACCAACCTGGCGGATTTTTCCATCCGGGAACCCATCGCGATGGAAGACGGCCAGATCCTGGACATAGGACAGCACCGGTTGGAATGTATGGTCACTCCCTATGTTCATACCTGGGACGGGATGTTGCCCTTTGATCACGCCACCGGCACTCAGTTCTGCTCCGACGTATTCATTCAGCCAGGGCCGGGGCGCGCGACCACGGACGAAGCGGAGATCGAAGGAATGTTGGCCATGTACAAGATGATCGGCATCTTCCCGTCCCGCGCTCACCTGGACTCGGCGCTGGATAAGATCGAGGCCCAGAACCCCAAGGTTTTGGCTTGCCATCACGGCAGCGTGATCACCGGACAGATCCCAGCCTACATGGAAGCCATGCGCGATCCCGGCATCATCGGGGTAACTGAATGGAACCCCATGGCAGGGAACTGATTATCCTGGGATAGGCTGATCCAGGCGGGCGGTTCGACAGGCCCCCCGATTAATCGAGGAGACTCTCGACCTGTGGCCGGAGCTCACCACGAACGGGACAGGCTCACCGGCGGTGAAGCAGGCCGGCATACAATCGGCGATCCGTTCGTCCTGAGCCCCGTCGAAGGATGCGCATAAGTCATGCCAATGGTGGAATTGAAAGCCCATAAGCGGTGGTTCGATGGGTCCCCCGATTAATCGGGGAGACTCTCGACCTGCGGCCGGAGCTCACCACGAACGGGACAGGCTCACCGGCGGTGAAGCAGGCCGGCATACAATCGGCGATCCGCTCGTCCTGAGCCTGTAGAAGAACCCCGGCCAATCTCGATTCGAAGATGGGCTGATCATCCTGGGGTAGGCTGACCCAGGCGGGTGGTTCGACAAGCTCACCA
>Ga0209554_1002814_pt1 | contig 11691 bp, 12 predicted proteins | sample MarorgKNORR_S2LV_5_FD_188221 | JGI IMG/M metagenome (GOLD analysis project Ga0209554, IMG submission 188221) | Marine microbial communities from the Southern Atlantic Ocean, analyzing organic carbon cycling - Bottom_A/KNORR_S2/LV (SPAdes) (version 2) | ecosystem: Environmental > Aquatic > Marine... | reverse complement strand
GTGAAGGTGGAAAAATTGTAGGCTCTCCTTTAAAAGGTAAAGTATTAATCATCGATGATGTTATTTCTGCAGGCACTTCTGTGACAGAATCATTTGATTTAATTAAAAGTTATGGAGCAGTTCCTGTAGGAGTGCTGGTAGCGATTGACCGCCAAGAAAAAGGATCAAATGAAATTTCTGCTACTCAAGAAGTTTACGAAAAGTACAATATTCCTGTAATACCCATTATTGGACTCGATGATATAATTAAATATTTACAAGATAAAATTAAATTTCAAGGAATTTTAGATAAAATGCAAAATTATAAAAATAGATACGGGATTATTTAGAAAGTTTAGTTTTTAAAATTTCATTAACCTGCGCAGGATTAGCTTTTCCTTTAGATGCTTTCATTACCTGACCTACCAAGGCATTGAATGCTTTCTCTTTTCCAGATTGATACTCTTCAACCATTGCGGCATGATTAATTAAGACCTCATCAATAATGCCATCAATTTGTCCACTATCAGAAATCTGCTTCAATCCTAACGCTTCAATAATAACGTCAATATCTCGATCTGGATTATCCCAAAGATTATCAAACACTTTTTTAGCTGCATTATTTGATATTGTTTGATCTTCAATACGCTTTATTAATCGCGCCAACTCTTCTGGCTTAATCGGGCTATTAGTGATATCCAAATCATGTTCATTTAATCTTGAAAATAAATTTCCCAATATCCAGTTAGCAGCTAATTTTGCACTCGCACCTTTGAAAATCAATTGTTTAAAATATTGAGTCACACTCCTATTAGAAGTGATTCCCGATGCATCATAATTCGATAAACCCAATTCATTTTCAAAACGCTCTTTCACTTGATCTGGAAGTTCGGGCATCTCACTCCTGATTGAATTAATTTTCCCTTCATTAATAACTAGTGGTAATAAATCTGGATCAGGGAAGTAACGATAATCATTCGCCTCTTCCTTAGATCTCATCGCTCTTGTTTCTCCATTATCTGGATTAAATAATACTGTGGATTGCTCTATCTCCCCCCCGTCCTCAAGTCTTTCGATCTGCCAATTCACTTCAAAATCAATCGCCTGTTGAATAAAACGAAATGAATTTAAATTTTTAATTTCTCTTCGAGTGCCAAGCTTGGACGTTCCTTTTTTCTTAACAGACACATTCACATCACATCTAAAACTGCCTTCTTGCATATTGCCATCACAGATACCTATCCACTGCACTAGTTCATGCAATTTTTTCGCATAGGCTACGGCTTCATCAGCTGAGTTCATATCAGGCTCAGTTACAATTTCAAGCAATGGGATCCCTGCTCGGTTTAAATCAATACCTGTTTTTCCATTACTCACACCATGAATGGATTTTCCTGCATCCTCTTCAAGATGCGCACGCAATATTCTAACTATTTTATCTTCAGAACCATTACTAATGGTTAATGTTCCTGGACCAACAATAGGAAGCTCATATTGACTAATTTGATATCCTTTAGGCAGATCTGGATAAAAATAATTTTTTCTTGCAAATACAGAATACGAGGATATCTTCGCATTTACTGCTAAACCAAAACGAATTGCACAATTAACAGCCTCTTCATTTAACACCGGAAGCACTCCAGGGTATGCAAGACTAACTAGACAAGCTTGAGAATTTGGCTCACCCCCATACTTCACAGATGCGCCTGAAAAAATCTTTGAATTCGTCTTTAATTGAACATGAGTTTCAATACCAATGACAATATCCCAATCCATTACACCAGCCCCTTAGGCGATGCTAAATGCCAATCTGTATTTTTTTGAAAAATATGTCCAACATTTAATAATTTTGCTTCTTCAAAGTAATTTCCAATCAGTTGAAGTCCTACCGGCAAATTCCTAACAAAACCTACAGGAATACTCATTGCGGGTAAGCCTGCTAAATTTGTAGAGATAGTAAAAATATCTTGCATATACATTTTAAGGGGATCTTCTTTCTTTTCACCAGAATCAAATGCAACTGATGGTGAAGAGGGTCCCATAATGACATCACAGTTCTCAAATGCAGCTCTAAAATCATCTGATATCAGCCTTCTGATCTTTTGTGCTTTAAGGTAATAAGCATCAAAATAGCCAGCACTCAGCACATATGTCCCAATTAATATCCTTCGTTTAACCTCTTCTCCGAATCCCTCTTGTCTTGTTTTAAAATACATATCCATTAAATCATCATATTCGGCCGCACGATATCCATAACGCACACCATCATATCTTGATAAATTACTTGAGGCTTCTGCTGGAGCAATAACATAATAAACTGGAATAGCTAAATGATTATTAGGTAGAGATATCTCTACAATTTTAGCGCCTAATTTTGTATATTCTTTTAAAGCATTATCTATGACAACTTGCACTGCCACATCAAGCCCCTCACCAAAAAATTCTTTAGGCACCCCAATTCTCAAACCATCAATTGAATCATTGAGAGTTGGAAGGTAATTCTCATTCTTTCTTTCAACACTGGTTGAATCTTTAATGTCATGACCGATCATAACATCCAACATTAAAGCGCAATCTTCAGCACTGTGTGCCATAGGGCCGGCTTGGTCTAAACTCGATGCAAAAGCAATCATTCCATATCGAGATACAAGCCCATATGTTGGCTTAAGTCCAGTTAGTCCGCACAAAGATGCGGGCTGCCTAATCGATCCCCCCGTATCAGTTCCAGTTGCCCCAGGAGAAAGTCTCGCAGCAATTGCAGCTGCACTCCCTCCCGAACTCCCACCAGGAACTTTTAGTAAATCCCAAGGATTTTTTACTAAGCCAAAATAAGAAGTTTCATTGGATGACCCCATGGCAAATTCATCCATATTAGTTTTCCCTAAATTCACTGCCCCTGCCTGATTAAACTTTTCAATCACCGTGGCATTATAAGGAGCAATAAAATTTTCTAACATCTTAGAAGCACAAGTCGTTCTCCATCCCTCTGCACAAAAGATATCTTTTTGAGCTATTGGAATTCCAGTTAAAGCTTTCTTATCGCCATTCTGAATAATACGATCTGCATCTTTAGCCATCAATAAACTTTTATTTTCATCTATTGTTAAGAATGCATTAATGGACGGATTGTGTAGCTTAATGCGTTCTAAAAAAAATTGGGTAAGTTCAACACTCGAAAAAGTTTTCTTCTCTAACTGAACAGAGAGCTCTTTAAGGGATAAATTAAGCATTTTATTCTATGACTTGAGGGACAATAAATAAAGATTGATCAGTCTCTTTAGCAAGCAGGAGTGATTTCTCCCTAATATCTTTTTCTACCACCTCATCCTTCCTTAAAGGTTGACTAATATCTAATGCATGCGCCATCGGTTCAATAGCAGTGGTATCAACTTCTTGCATCTTATCAATTAATGACAAAATTCCAATAAGCTTATTTTCAATCTGATCAGCTTCTTCTTGAGAGATATTAATTCTTGCAAGATAAGCAATTTTTTTAATTTCTTGATTATTAAATTTCATATATTAAAATACAAACTTTTCTATTAATTACATTATAATAATCGGTTATTATACATAAGCTTTAGCAAGGAAACTCTCTCAACCTTTATTTTAATTTATAAAAAAATATATAAAGAAATAGGGCGTAAATTTTTTTATAAATTGATCTTGTAAATAACACTTCGGGAAAAGTATACTTTTATGATGGCTGCAAATAAATTCTTTAAAAAAATGCTGAATAATGACCTTGCGATAGATCTTGGCACAGCCAATACTCTGATTTTTGCCGCAGGCCGAGGAATTATATTAAATGAGCCGTCTGTTGTTGCAATTCAGCATGAGCCAGGCCCCGGCGGACCATTTTCAAAAAAAACTTTACTTGCTGTAGGGACTGAGGCAAAAAATATGCTTGGCCGCTCCCCGCAACGCATTGAAACAATTAGACCTATGAAGGATGGCGTCATCGCTGACTTCAATATTACTGAAGAAATGATTAAGTTTTTTATTAAAAAAGCCATATCCACAAACTTATTTTCCCCAGCCCCTAGAATTGTTATTTGTGTGCCATACGGAGCAACACAAGTTGAAAAAAGAGCGATACGTGAATCCGCTGAACGTGCTGGTGCTAAACAAGTATTCTTAATTGAAGAACCTATGGCAGCAGCCATTGGGGCAGGGCTACCTATTCAAGAAGCTGCTGGCTCAATGATTGTTGATATTGGTGGCGGAACAACAGAAGTGGGTGTGATATCACTAGGAGGCATTGTATACGCAAGCTCTGCTAGGGTTGGTGGGGACAAACTTGATCAGGCTATTATTGACTACATGAGAAGAAATTACGGTACTTTAATATCCGAACCAACCGCAGAAAGAACGAAAATAGCGATTGGCAGTGCGTTCCCCATGAAAGAATTACACACAATGGAAATAACAGGGAAAAATTTAGCAGAAGGACTTCCTCGAAAAATGACTATTAATAGCAACGAAATACTTGAGGCATTAACTGAACCATTACATGCCATCGTAGGAGCAGTTAAAACCGCCCTTGAACAAACCCCACCAGAATTAGGTGCGGATATTTCAGAACATGGGATGATTCTAACAGGAGGAGGCTCACTTTTGAATAATATAGATCGCCTGCTTATGGAAGAAACGGGTTTGCCTGTAATTATTGCTGAAGATCCGCTCACTTGCGTTGTAAAGGGTTGTGGGGAAACATTGACTCAATTAAATCACTTTAGAAATACATTTATTCATGACTAAGGCGAATGGTAAAAAAACAACTAGGTGATTCATTAAATCTTTTTATAGAAGATCGCTTTTCTGTAATATTGCTCATTATATTAATCATCTTAACTTTTTTGATGATGAGCATGGATGTGCGTTTTAAAATTTTATTACAAACCAGACAAATAGTTGCCATTCCTGGCTCTCCGGTAATCCGACTAATTAATTTTCCTCAGGTTTTATTCACGGAAATAAGTGATTTAGCAGAGACAAAAAACAGCTTAATAAAAAGTAATATAGCGCTCAAAAAACAATTACATACACTTACCGTTGAGAATCAAAAGAAGAATTTTATCCAATCAGAAAATGAAATGCTTCGAAACAAACTTCGCTTACAAACGTTCAATCAAAAACAAAATCAAATAGCAGAAATTATCCTGCCCTCTATAAAGATGAATCAAAATATAATCACCATCAATAAAGGCAAGAATGATGACGTACAGGCGGGAGCGCTCATAGTCAACGAATTAGGCCTTGTAGGACAAATTCAGATAGTCTTCCAAGATACCAGCGAAGCTTTCCCTTTAACATCTAAAAGGTTTGCAGTAGCAGCTATTCTTGAAGGCAATCAAGGGAATGTCATTCTGCATGGAAACGGTGAAACGCTAAACATACCTTATAGCCCTATACAAGAAAAAATAGATATTGGAGATATTTTTGTAACCTCTGGGCTTGCTCAACTTTACCCAAAGGGGATTAAAATTGGTTCGGTGACCAACATCCTCTCAACTAGTGATAAGCAATTTAATCAAATTATTGTTACCCCCTTTACCAGATCCTTAACTTTTTCCCAAATAATGATTTTCAATCCCCAATATGAGAATTAATAAAACACAAGCCATAGTAACAAGAGAATATAGTGTGTGTTTTTTTCTTTTTATCGCCTCTGCTTTATTCAGTCATTTAAATATATTCGATATAGCCCAAACTTCTACAAACCCAAATTATTTTTTAGCCCTTATGGTACTGGTATGCTCCTATCATATTATCAATATCAGTTTAATTAAACTTTTTATCATTGGGATAATTGTTGATGTTTTTGCTGGGCAGCTACTAGGGGAACACGGATTTATTTTTTTATTGATTTTTTTTATTGAACACTTATATAAAAAATATGTACATGTACTTAATTACGATCAAAATCATTTTTTATATTTTTCATTAATATTAATAGGACTGGTAGCTCAAGCAGTAATTTCATTAAATTACGAAATAAAAGACATCACCGCACTAAAATTCCTTTTAGAATTGATTTACACCTGTTTCATTTTTTACATATACCGATTTATTTTCAATCGCTTTAACTTACAATAAACTAAATATTTTGGATTCACATTATTTTAAATACAATTTACTTTTGAGACTAAAAATTATTTTTGGTTTTGTAGCATTTTGCCTGCTTTTATTGTTAATCAGACTTTTCTATTTACAAATTATTCAATATGATCTATATCACGGGCTATCAAATAAAAATAGCATTAAAATTGTTCCACTTCCACCAAACAGAGGGATAATTTTTGATAGAAATCAAGAAATACTGGCACAAAATTATCTTAGTTACACACTAGAATTAAATAAACATACCAAAATCAATATAGAAGAAACAAAAAATAAATTAGCAAATATTATTGAAATCACAAACAATGATATTAACAATTATAAAGAACAGCTTCGTAAGTATCACTTTTATGACACAGCGCCAATAAAATTTAATCTCTCTCTTGTGCAAATAACGAAATTCATATCACAACAACATCAGTTTCCTGAACTATCTATAAAGCAAGGGTTTGTTAGGCATTATCCCCTAGGTCACTCCTCGGCACATATTATTGGCTATATCAATCGAATTAATCATCAAGACATTAAAAAGCTCAAGCAAAGAAAGGTGTTGGGGCGATACTTAGGTACTAATCATATAGGAAAATCTGGAGTTGAACTTTATTATGAAGATATCATCCATGGCACTCCTGGCTATAAAAAAATAGAAGTGGATGCCGATCAAGAGATAGTGAGAGTACTAAAAATAGTTCCACCTATTAGTGGCAAAAATATTTCCCTTACAATTGATTCTAAACTTCAAAAAATTGCTGAGGATGCTTTTAAAAAGCGTAAAGGAGCATTAGTCGCGATCAATCCCAACAATGGAGAAATTTTAGCTTATGTAAGCCAACCAACATTTAACCCTCGTTTATTTACCAACGGTATTAAACAAACTGATTGGGATAATTTAAATAATAAATTAAATAAACCACTACTTGATAGAGTGTTGTCAGGATTATACCCACCAGGATCAACATTAAAACCGTTTGTAGCGCTGGCGGCACTGGAAAATAATATTAGGACTCCCCCCTTTTCAATCCAAGATCATGGTTCGTATACCATGCCTAATGGATCTAAAACGTTTAATGATTGGAAAGAAGGTGGACATGGCACCGTTGATTTAATCAAGGCAATAACCGTATCTTGCGATACATTCTTTTATGGTTTAGGGGTTGAATTAGGAATCCCTAAATTAAACAAGACTCTGCGAAGATTTGGGTTTGGTAAAAAAACACAGATTGATATTCATAATGAAAGATCAGGGCTGTTGGCTAATGAATATTGGAAGAAGAAAAGATTTAATCAACCCTGGTATCAAGGAGAAACTGCAATTACTGCAATAGGGCAAGGCTTTACATTAGTAACTCCCATACAGCTTGCTTTAGCTACAGCTAAACTTGCGAAGCCTGACATAACATTTAAACCCCATGTTTTACTCAGCATTGAAAATACGATTGATACGAATCAAAATAAATACGGCAAAGGAATTGCAAACACAGTTGAAAATTCAAAATATCTCGATTGGGTTAAGGAGGGAATGCAAAATGTCACTAGAGATGGGGGGACGGCCGCATTTATTGGAAAGAATGCTAACTATAAAATGGCAGCTAAAACAGGGACTGCACAAGTATTTGGGCTTAAAAAAAATCAATCTTACGACGAGCAATCCTTGCCTGACCACCTCAAAGATCACGCATTATTTATTGCCTATGCTCCTATTGAAAATCCTAAATTAGCTATAGCCGTGATCGTTGAAAATGGCGGTCATGGTGGATCTATCGCTGGTCCAATTGCTAAAAAAGTTTTTGATGCTTATTTAGAAAAAGAAATTAGAAAAAATGATTAGACGATACTTTGCCGCTCTTGATATTCCATTATTATTTTTAATATTAATAATTATTTTAATTGGAATAATAACCTTATTCAGTGCTAGCTCAGGTAGCCTCACACTGATAGGAAGCCAACTTAACAATGTCTTAATAGGACTTTTACTTCTCATTTTTTTAGCCAATAACCACCTCCAAAAGATTATATATTATGCCCCTTATTTATATGCATTCGGTTTAATAGCTTTAATACTAGTTAATGTAGTGGGTTTTACAAGCCACGGGGCACAAAGATGGATCAACCTAGGTTTTGTAAATTTCCAACCCTCTGAGCTAATGAAGATTGCCTTACCTCTTTTTATCAGCTGGATTTATCATCATCAAAAAAATAAAAATACCTATAAGATACATTTTTTAGCTATGTTTGCGATCTTCCTTCCCTGCTTCTTGATTATAAAACAACCAGATCTAGGCACAGCAATCATGATTAGCTTCTCTGGATTAATCATCATATTCCTTGCAGGACTGTCCTGGAGATTTATTCTGGGAAGTCTGTTTATTGGTCTAGTGAGCATACCAATTATTTGGTCATCACTTTACACTTATCAACAAAATAGAGTGCTAACTCTCCTTGCGCCTTTTAAAGATCCACTTGGGTCGGGTTATCACACAATTCAATCTATGATTGCCATTGGGTCAGGTGGGAGTTTTGGAAAGGGGTGGGCAAATGGTACGCAAGCAAACCTTAGCTTTTTACCTGAAACTACCACCGATTTTATTTTTGCAGTATATGCTGAAGAATTTGGGTTTATTGGAATACTATTCATCTTCATATTATATTTTCTTGCACTTTATCGTATTTTTTATTTGGCTACTAAGATGCAAAATACTTTTTCAAGGCTTGTAACAATCTCTTTAGGTATTGCGATATTTATCAACATCATTGTAAATATCGGTATGATCAGCGGGATAATGCCAATTGTCGGCATTCCATTACCCTTTTTTAGTTATGGAGGTACATCTATGGTTGTATCACTAGCTAGTATCGGTATTATTATGGGCCTATATTCTAATAAAACACTGATTGCAAATTAATGAATAAATATTTACCTATATTCTTTTTAAGTCTTTTTATAATTACAGGATGCCAATCCACACCGCCCCCAATAGATAAAAACCAACCAAGCCCAACAACGAGCCAATCAAGCTCTGAATCTGGAGGATATTATTTGGATGATGGACCAGATAACAATCCTCCAAAAAACTTAGATGCCACACCAAGTGCCACACCAAAAATTGAACCAATAATCAAGCGTGCAAGTCGTCCTTACAAAGCATTTAAGAAAAAATATACCCCTATGAAAAAAATCCAACCTTATAAAGTTAAAGGTTACGCCTCATGGTATGGAAAAAGATATCACGGGAATCAAACATCGATTGGTGAAATATATGACATGTATCAAATGACTGCTGCTCACAAAACATTACCACTCCCTTGTTATGTCAGAGTAACTAATCTTAATAATAATCTCTCAATCATAGTGCGAGTTAATGACCGAGGTCCTTTTGTTAAAAATAGAATAATTGATCTTTCATATGTAGCAGCCCACAAACTTAAAATCATAGACAAAGGTAGTGAGTTTGTTGAGATTGAACTCATTGATCCATCTCATCAAATCCTAACTATCAAAAAACAAAACTTTTATATACAAGCAGGAGCTTTTTCGAGTGAAAAAAATGCTGAAAAAATGATTAAGAAGCTGAATGAAATTAATTCAAATAATGAAATTAAAATTCAAAAAATAACCAAACATTCGCTCTATCAAGTACTAATCGGACCTTATGTTAATCGTGAACAAGCAGAAAATTTCTCAAATAAATTTTCTAAAAAAATTAAAATCAATAGCTTTATCACAACAAATTAAAATACCTTATGAAAGATAATGATCAAAACACTTTAATTGAATTTCCATGTTATTTTCCAATAAAAGTCATGGGTGAAGCCCAAGAAGACTTTACCAAAATGGTTGTAATAATAATAAAAAAATATGACAAAAACTTTAATGAATCAGCCATAGAAATAAAAGGTAGTAGCCAAGGCAGGTATATTGGCCTAACTTGTAATATTTATGTCACTTCAAAAAAACAACTTGATGCTATTTACAGTGAATTATCAGGACTCTCTATTACTAAATTTGTCTTATAAATGACTCTTAAAATAAAATACCTAGGCCTTACAGAATACCAAGAATCGTGGGATGCTATGAAAAATCATATAGAAAAGCAACCTTATACTGATGAACTGTGGGTTACTGAACATCCTTCTATTTATACGACAGGGCTAAACAAAAAAGATCATGTTTTGCCAAATAATGATATTCCACATCTTTTCGTAGATCGAGGAGGAAAAATTACTTACCACGGCCCCGGTCAACTAATTATTTATGCCCTCATAAATCTTAAAAAAAATAACCTTACAATACGTCAACTAATTTCAATTTTAGAAGAGTCAGTTATTTCTTTTTTATCAAATCATAAAATTGATGCATCTTCTAAAAAAGATGCCCCTGGGGTATATGTAAATAAAAAAAAAATTGCTTCTATTGGACTTAGAATAAAAAAAGACTATACCTATCATGGTCTAAGCTTTAATATCAATATGAATCTTAAGCCTTTCTTAGAAATTAATCCTTGTGGATTTAATGACCTAAAAATGGCACAATTGGCTGACTTAAATATTAAATCTGATTTAAAAGAAACGACTAAATTAATACTCCCCATCATACAAAAAAAATTTAAACAGCATTATGAAGAACATATTAAATAAAATTAAAGAAACCGGTCGATCAAAAACTGCAAGGATTCCTATAAAAATTATCCCAAAAGATAAAATAAAAAAGCCTGCCTGGATAAAGATGAAGTTGCCTAATAGTGCACAATATATGAAGATCAAGTCGTTACTACATCAAGAACAATTAAATACCGTTTGTGAAGAGGCAAGTTGTCCGAACATAGGGGAATGCTATAGCCATGGAACAGCCACCTTTATGATTCTAGGAGATGTTTGTACAAGAAGGTGTCCTTTTTGCGATGTAGCACACGGAAGGCCACTACCACCAGACCAAGATGAGCCATCTAGATTAGCCAAAACAATAGCGTTACTCAACCTCAATTATGTAGTAATAACAAGCGTTGATCGCGATGATCTCAGAGATGGTGGAGCTAGTCATTTCGCCGAATGTATTACAAAAATTAGGGATAAAAATAAAAATATTAAAATCGAAATTTTAGTTCCAGACTTTAGAGGTCGGCTGGATAAAGCAGTACAAATTCTATTTCGTGAGCCACCAGATGTGTTTAATCATAATCTTGAAACTATCCCAAGGCTTTATAAAGAAGCAAGACCAGGTTCTGATTATAATCATTCATTAAAATTGTTAAATAAATTTAATGAAAAATATCCTTCAATCCCAACAAAATCTGGACTAATGCTTGGTTTGGGTGAAACTAATAATGAAATATTGAATGTCATGAATGACTTAAGAAAAAATAAAGTTAAAATGCTCACGTTAGGGCAGTATTTACAACCAACAGCTTTTCATCTTCCTGTACAACGATATGTACCCCCAAACGAATTTGAAGTCTTAAAACAAGAAGCTGAAAAATTAGGGTTTAGTTCTGTGGCAAGCGGACCTATGGTTAGAAGTAGCTATCATGCCGATATCCAAGCACAAGGAGTGGCCTAATGATCCCTTATCTTAAAACAGATTTAAGTGAGGAA
>Ga0209554_1002813_pt1 | contig 11692 bp, 10 predicted proteins | sample MarorgKNORR_S2LV_5_FD_188221 | JGI IMG/M metagenome (GOLD analysis project Ga0209554, IMG submission 188221) | Marine microbial communities from the Southern Atlantic Ocean, analyzing organic carbon cycling - Bottom_A/KNORR_S2/LV (SPAdes) (version 2) | ecosystem: Environmental > Aquatic > Marine... | reverse complement strand
AACCTTGGTGTTTTTTGTAAGTTTTGACAAGTTTATTGCTGCTTGATTTACCAACAAGGCATGTCCGCCAACTCTACGAACTGCCACAGGTGCATTTGGAAATAGTTTGTCTAATTTTTCTTTGGTGGGGAATTCTTTCACTTCCCAGTCATTTTGATCCCAACCGCGACCCGTAATAAATTCCGTATTTTTTTCTTTTTGAAAGGCAACCAATCGCTCTAAGACTTCGTCGTAGCTTTTTGTGCCCCTAAGATCTACTTTTTGTTGTTGCAATCCCATTCCGAAGAAATGACAATGCGCGTCTATTAACCCTGGGACAACCGTTTGGTTTTTTGCATCTATTGTTTTTAAGGTTACATATTTTTGTTGGATGTCTTTAGTCGTTCCAACGGCAATAAATTTTCCGTCCTTAATGGCAAAACTTTCTGCCATTCCGAAATTAGCATTCACCGTATATGCATTGGCATTGATCACAATTAGGTCAGCTTTTTTTTGTTGCTGACAAGAAAAGAATACGCCAATTACGGCAACGCTAAAAAGTAGTTTTTTCATTTGTTTATGATTTTAGGTATATAATCCATGCACAAAGCATGAGTATGAATTGTATTGGGACACGAATGATTGCCATTTTTTTTGAACCAATTGCAGGTCTTTCTTTGGTAACATCCCAAATATGAATCGGTAAAAACAGCACCATTAAAAAGAAAATACCCAATGCAGAAATACGAACAGTTTGATTAAAAAACAACCCTAACCCAAGGAGGAATTCTACCAGCCCAATGATATAATTTACGGTTATTTTTGGTAAAAAATTCGGAATAAAATGTTTGTAAAGAGAAGGCTTCATTATATGAACAACGCCAGCAAATAGAAATAAAATTCCAAAAACAACTTTTAGTATGTCTGCAAATAGCGTCATAAGACTATTGTTTTACGGCCTCAGGACTTTCTAAATATTTATCCATCAAGTAAATTAAACTCGCCATAGAAGCACTTCCCAATTCGAGTTCGCGCTTGTTTACTTTGTCAAAGGTATCAGTTGCCGCATGATGATAATCAAAATACCGTTGGCTGTCTGGTCTGTAGCCAACCAGGGTAACATATTCTCCTTTTAACGGACTGATATCTGCGCCACTTCCTCCTTTATGAATGTCATGTAGGCCATAAGGAGCCAATAATTTTTTCCAGCTTTGCAGTAACGCTGTATTCCCTGCATTTGCATTGATTGTAAATCCTCTTGGTGTATGACCACCAGCGTCAGATTCTAATCCGCCAACATGAATTTCTTTTTTTAGTTTTACTGCTTCGGCATAGGATCTAGCGCCTCCGCCACCTTGTTCTTCGTCCATAAAGAACACAACTCTCAAGGTGTTTTTCGGCTTGATATTGTTTGCTTTGAATAAGTGCAATACTTCTAAAGATTGTACAATTCCTGTTCCGTCATCATGCGCTCCATCTCCTAAATCCCAAGAATCTAAATGTCCGCCAACCACAATAATTTTTTCTGGATGTTCAGAGCCTTTAATCTCTCCAATGACATTGAAAGAATTTTCTTTGGGTAAGTTTTTACAGCGTTGTTTAAAGTAGATTTTCAACTTCGGATGTTGCTTTAAATTGCTGCTTAATAACTCAGCAGCTTTTGTGCTGATTGCTGCAGTTGGAATGTATTCGTTTTCAGGAATATCTCCATAGCGCATGGTTCCTGTATGTGGATAATCATCAATTTTATTGGTCATTGATCGCACCAAGACTGCTTTTGCACCAAATTTACCAACTGCTTTTGCTCCGTTTACACGTTGCCCAACACAACCGCCGTAAGCGCTAAAAGTATTGATGAGCGTATTGTCAAAAGGGCGATTAAAAAATACAATTTTACCTTTTAATTGATTTCCTAAAGCTTCTGCTTCCGCAACACTTTTTACTTCAATGACTTCAGCAGTAATTCCGTTTACTGGTGTGCCAATTGAGCCTCCCAAAGCACAAACAGGCATGTTTATTTTTTGTCCGTTTATGGTGTAATTGGCAATTTCTTTTTCACCTCTAACCCAGTGAGGAACGATTGCAGGTTGTAGCCAAACAGTGTCTAGTCCGGTTTCTTTCATAATACGCTCTCCCCATTTTACGGCTTTTGCAGCCTCAGGAGAACCCGATAATCTTCCGCCAACATTGGTGGTTAAATCTCGTAGCCATTCGTAAGACTTCCCTTGTGTTAATGCTGAATTAAAGAAGTGCTTGATGTTTGTAGAATCAATTTTTTCTTCTGGAGAAAAAGAACTGGAGTTTTTAGAATTCTCTTTTTTCTCTGTACAAGAAAATACAAGAAGAGTTGTTAAAGAGAGTGCAATTAATTTTTTCATTGATGTGGTTTTATAAAGTGTATAAAACTACAAAAATTATTAGTGAAACTCTATGTTGAATTTATTGCAGTACAATTTTTAAAAATCAAATTTATAACTAACCCCTCCAAGAACTTGAAAACCTTGTACCGTGAAATTCGAAAACCGTTCGTGCTTAGAGTTTAGGATGTTGTTTAATTTTAAAAATGCTGTAAATTGCTTATTTATATGATAACCTCCATTTAGATTTACATCTAAGTAAGCCTTTAGAAGGTGTATTTTGTTGATGGTTGACGGGAATGTTGCACTGTATATGAGGTCTTTCCGCTCTCCTACAAAAAAGATATTGGCACCAGCGTACCAGTTGTTGATTTTGTAATTACCGAAGATTTCTCCACTTATTTTTGGAGTATTCCAAGCAGCAAATTGTCTTGTTAGCGTAAAATAATTGAATTCTCCGTTTGCACCCACAACAAAGTTTTTGAAACCATCCATTGTCAACTCTGCGAAAATAGAAAATGTTTTTACATCATCATATATGACGGAAAAAGAGTTACCAAATTCATAGCCTAATAAAGCAGCAGCATTGCTTCCGTCTGATTTTGAATTGTTTCTTATAAATAGCGCTTTGTCATCTTCGTCGCTATAGCTTGCTTTGATGTCATAATTTATATTCGAAGATAATTTACCGTTAAAACCACCAAACACATGATATTTTTCATTGGTTTGTGTGATGAATTGTGTTGGAGATAAATACGGGTTTTCTGAAACCAACTCCTTGTATGAATTGCTTTTTAAGTCGCCATTTGCTCCGACATAAAAATTCACATAGTTTGCTATAATCGGGAAACTGATGTTGATGTCTGGATAGATAAAAAATTGATAGATCTTGTTTTCTAAATCCGCATTAAAAACAACCTTGGTTCCTAATTTTACAGTCAAATTTTTGTGTTTGAAATTGTATTTTGGTGTAATTCCGAGCGTAAAAAACTGATGCTTTAATGTTGTTAAACCGCTATAGGTTTGTGAAAATTTTCCATTTAAATAATCCATAGAACTGTCAACAATTAAATCATTAAAATTTTTACCCAAGGCTTTCAATGAAAATTGAAATTTTGGTTGTGCCGCAAACAGGAACTCTTTACTATTGTTATTGTCAGAAAAATAAGAAAGGTTTACCGCGGCAGAATTAAAAAAGGAGTATTTGAAAGTCACGTTTCCATGCGCCTCTATATTGCTGTATGTTTGCGTTTCATCAATGGCGTTTATAGTGCTCGTTGTAAAAGGAATGCTTGTTGGTAAACCGTACCAATTGTACTGTTCTCTGGTATAGTCCGTTCCAACTTTCCAAGAATAAGAACGTTCTTCCTGCTTGTAAAAAGTGCCGATTGTAAGATTGGAAAACCCATTGTCTAAAGAGCTTGTTTCAACGCTATTTTTTGAAGAGGTGTACTTTACATATAGACCGAAATCATTTTTAAAACGAGTTGAATGGTGTAAAAATGTTTCAAAAAAAGGTGTGGTGTTGTTTCCAAATCCTGCTGCAATATAATTGTGATACACACGCTCTTTTTTACCCATGTCCATTCTTTTTACAATTCCAGTTTTTGGAATGAAAGTAGAAGCTACTGGTGCAGAAAAAATTTGATACTGCAATTTCTTTTTCTGCATGCGAGTGCCAATGTGAATGCTTGGCGTTTTTTTAATTTTAAAAGCGTCAGAAATTGTCGGAGTATATGAAGTTACTACGTTGATAATTTCTGTTTTTATGCTGTCTTTGGCTTTTTTAGTGTCCGTTTTTTTCTGAGAAAAAGCACTGGTGCTTACCATTAAAAAAGAAAGGATGAATGTGATGTTTCGCATTGTTTTTTAGGCTCTTAAATTAATTTTTTGGTGTTACAGAATCGTTGGTTTTTGCTTCTTTGGTTTGAATGTCTTTCAACTCTCTTTGTGCTTCTGTGATCACATCTTGAAACTGTGTAAAATTTTTGATAATATTTTCTAAAATGTAAGTTGCTTGATAGGCATCTTTTAAACCATAATGGTTTTTAGCCATAATAATATAGCTTTTTACACCCCAATATTTATAACTAGAATAATTGGCAATTAAATTCTGAACTACTTTATTAGAAGCGGTAAATTCTTTATGCTGATTTTTGAAGTAAGCACTGTAGTACAAGGCTTCTGCCTTTATTTCTCCATAAGCAGTTTTTTCAACAGCGGTATAATATTCTTCGGCAATCGTTAGGTCGTTTGTTTTAAAAGCAGCACGTGCAATAATAATGTTGGCGTCAGAGATTAAGGTTTCGCTTAAGTTGTCTTTTTTCAATACTTTTTCAGCATATAAAACCGCCTCTTTAAATTGATCAGATTGATAATAGCCTTTCATTAAATTACTTTGTGCAAATAAAATGTTTTGCGGGTAATTGGCTTCTTGTTCTAGTCGAACTAATAAAGGAGTTGCTTGTGTCCAATCTTCTTTTTCTAAATAGATTTGCGCCAATTTATTCAAGGCTTCTTCACTGAATTCACTTTGGTTGTTGGCAATAACAAACTGATAATAAGGAAGTGCTTTTTCAGACTGATTTGTTTTTGCTAACAACTGTGCGGCATAAAAGTTGGCTTTTAGCGCATGCAATCCTTCAGGAAAACGTACCACATATTTTGTAAAACCATCAATGGCCTTTTCGGTATTGTTTTCTAAAAACTTATTCTCTGCGGCTTCATACATCGTGTTGTCTAGATCAGCATCCGTAACATTCACAAAAGAAATAGTTTTCACCCAAGTTGCATAGGCATCAACATCGCCAATATCAATATATACATTTCTTGCATTGCTAACGGCTTCTTTTGCCTCGTTCGTGTTTGGATAACTAGCTACAATTTGCTTGTATTTTTCCAATGCTTTTTGATGCTGATTGTCATTGTAATGCAACAATCCTTGGCGCAATAATGTTTTAGAAATGTACGAGCTTCTGGTGTGTTTGTTTCGCAATCGATTGTAGGTTTTATGTGCTTTCTCATTTTCTTTTGTAGCCACATAAGTGTTTGCCAATTGAAACAATGCATCGTCTTGTAAACTAGAAGAGGTGTATTCGTTTATAAGCGTTAGCAGTCCTGAAATTTTCTGATCATTTTGTCCAATAAATCCATGACTAAGGGCTTTTTGATACTGAGCGTAGTCAGCACCAACGCCCTCATTTGTAATGATAGTTTGATATGCTTTAATGGCATTTGAATAGCTTTTCGTTACAAAATAACAATCTGCCAATCGAATGTTTGCATCATCATTTAACGCTGCGTTATTTTCTCTTTTTGATAAAAATTTGCTATAAAAACTTGCAGCATTGCTGTATTCTTTTAGCTTAAAATAACTGTAAGCAATGTGGTAATCTACTTGTTTAAACACGGTTGTTTTTGAAGCGTTTGCTGTTTTTTTAAATCGGATAAAACCGTTCAATGCTTTTTGGAAATTAGAACGTCGAAAATCAGTTTCTGCTTTCCAATATAAAGCAGATGCCTTTATTGTTGCATCTGAAGATTGAGAGGCATTTGTGAAAAACACATACGAATCTTGTAATTTGTTCTGATTGAATAATTGTATTCCTCTGTACAGTGAAATCTCTTTAGAGAGTGCATTATTTTTTGAAGTTCTCTTTTTGGCTAAATAAGCCAACACTCCTTTGTAATCTTGTTGATGTACATATGAAGTGACGATCAATTTATTGATTTCTTGGGCGTGAGGCGACTTCGGATATGCCACTAAAAATTCTTGTAAAACCGCAGCTACACTCTTGTACGGATTTCCTTCTTCATAACTTAATTTGGCATAATTTAAACTAGCATCTTCTTTGATTTTTTCATTAAAATTCATTTCACTAGCGCTTTTAAAGGCATTCAATGCTTCAGATTTTCGTTCTAAATACAGGTAAGATTCTGCCAAGTGATAATAGGCGTTTTGTGAAACGGTATTTTTCTCGCCAATAATTTTATTGAAATTTTTAATGGCGTTTTCAAAATCGTTTTGCTTGTAAAAAGAATAGCCCAATTGATAATAATCTGTATTGTTCCATTTGCCACGTTTTCCTTTGTACGCTTTTAGATACGGAATCGCTTCTGTATATTTTTTTAAGTTGAAGTAGCTTTCGCCAATAATTTTAGAAATTTCGGACTTTTCTTTACGGCTTGCTTTAGAAATTATTTCCTTCCCTATTTCAATACATTTATCAAATTTACCAGCTTTAAAACTAATGTCTAATAAAAAATAAGTTACATCATTTTTGTTGGATTCATCCTCTGCAACTTCTGTTAAGTATACTTCGGCAGTGTCATGATCTCCTTGCTTGTAAGAAATAAATCCGTAGTAATACCTTGCTTGATTTCCGTAGTTGACATTGTTGATTAGTGGTAAAAAACGTTTTTTAGCCAAGGTTAAATTTCCGGTAATCAACAGTGCATAGCCTGTTTTAAAATTAAGTTCGTGTTGCTCTTCTATTGATAGACCGTTAAAATTTACTTTTGAATACCATTTCAGCGCATAAGAAGCGTTTTTATTTGCAAAATAATAATTGCCAATCGTTAAAAAAGCCTTTTCCTTTTTGTTGCTGTTTGTATACTTTTCTACAAAATTCAATACCATTTTTTCAGCTTCTGTTTGGTTTAATTTTATGGCACACATGGCAGCATAATAATTAGAATCTGATGTTAAATTAGAAGTGTTGTTGTTTTGTAGCGCAACTTCTTGAAACGTTTTTTGAGCTGCTGCGTAGGCGTTGTTATTGTATAGTTGTAGGGCATGGTTGTACGAGGATGTATGATTTGCATTCAAATCAGATTGCTGCGAAAACAGCCCTGTACTTGTAAATACACAGAACAATAAAAAGGTAAATTTCATAAAAAAGCGGACATTCATTTTTGAAAGATTTTTTGCTATTTGAAGATTATAACGTAGGTTTTTTTATTTTGTTGGATGAAATTCAAAAAAGGAAATATGTTTTAAGACTCAAAGATATCAATTGTTAAGAGATTAATCGAGGAATTATTTGTTGAAACTGAGAAGAAAATGATAAGTTTGTAGAAAGAACTTTTATGGACAATCCAATTTTACATTTAGAGGCTGCAGATATTTATCAACGAGAGAGTTTGGTGCTGTCTAACGTAAACTTAACGATCAATAAAGGAGAGTTTTTCTACTTGATAGGAAAGACAGGAAGCGGTAAGAGTAGCATGATGAAAACCTTGTATGGAGATCTCTTGCTAAAAAAAGGAAAAGGATCTATTGTAGGGTTTGATTTAAAAACACTAAAAGAAAAAGACATTCCTTTTTTACGTAGAAAAATCGGAATTGTTTTTCAAGATTTTAAGCTGTTGAATGATAGAACTATTTTTGACAACCTGCTTTTTGTCTTAAAAGCTACAGGATGGAAAGACACAGAAGCGATGACAGAAAAGATTTATTCAGTGTTGGAAAAGGTAGGTATGAAAACCAAGGACTTCAAAAAGCCTTTCGAATTATCTGGAGGAGAACAACAGCGCATTGCCATTGCAAGAGCATTGCTAAACGATCCAGAATTGATTTTGGCAGATGAACCAACAGGAAATTTAGATCCTAAAACATCCTTAGAAGTAATGGAGTTGTTGAATGAAATTCACCAAAGCGGAAAGTCTATTTTAATGGCAACACATGATTATTCGTTGATTGTAAAGTTCAAACAAAAAACAATTAAGTGTGAAGGTGGTGAAGTTTTTGAGGTTGTACAACAAGCTACGGTTTAAAAATAAAATCAATTAATTTTTTGGCACTTGTTTCTGTATGAAAAGAAGACAAGTTCGTTCTTCTTAATTCTCTGTCTTTTAAACTAAATGAAGTTTCTAATAACGCTTTCGTTTTTGATAAAAATTCTAATTTATCTTTTGCTATTTCACAGGTGTCCTCTAAACCAGTATCTTCAACCATCAAATGGTTTGTAATTACAAAATTTCCATTGTATAAGGCATTGATTAATTTTAATTTGATTCCCGTTTTTTGAAAAGTAACCAATGCATTTACTTGTGACTCACTGATGAGCTTCGTTATTTGAGCGGTATTTTCAATGTTTATAAATACACAATTAGCATACTTATTGATTTCTTGAAGTACTTTTTTGTTTTTGCAACTGCTTGCTATTGTAAATTGAATCTCTGTATTTTTATAAACAGTAATCAAATAAAGTGCTGCTTTGATATTGTCAGAGAGTCTTAAATCGCCATGATATAACACTTGCTTTTTAGAACTATTAGCGTCTTGAACTGTTAGGTTTTCATGAAAAACAGGTATGTACATACAGGGAGTTCCGTACTGTGTTGAAAAATACTGTTGTTCAAAAGGAGAAATGGTTAAAACCCCATCTGTAACATTTAATATGCGTTCATACTTTTTTAGCTTGAAGGCTTCTATACTATAGAAAATCTTTTTAAAAATAGACAAACTGCTATTTGATAGCCCTTTATAGTACAAATGTTCAATATTATGTGTTCGTACAAATGTTTTCTGACCTTCAAAAGAATTTTTCAATAAGGCATGTGTGGTATGAAGCCCTTCAAATAAGATGGGAGCTTTTACAGCTTGTAGATTTTTTATCAAATTGTTGTTTGACCTACTTTGTACAATAAAAGGATGAAAGGATAAAAAGCTTTTAAAAAAGGATTTTCTAGGGTAGTAATACGTTTTTACACAATATTTTTCTAGTTCTTTTTGTGTGCCTTTGCCATATTCAAAAGCATGTAAATAAATAGCAATTCCCGATTTGTGTAGTGCTTTTATTTTATAAAAAATATCAATAATCCCTCCATAATCAGGAGGGTGTGGAACCTCAAAAGCAACGATGTGTAAAGTTTTATGCATCTGTCTTAAAAATAGCAATTAATTTTTTTTTTTCATGTTCCCAGATCAATTCATGTTTGGCTTTTTGAATTCCTTTCGTAAAGTCCTTTTCGATGAGTTCTTCAATTTGATTTGCTACTGCTCGTGGATTTCTGTCAATTACAATTTCTCCAATAGCATACTCTACAACTACTTTTTTTATTTCTGGTAAATTAGAAACCAATACAGGGATCTCTGCTTGTATGTAATCAAAGATTTTGTTAGGCAAAGAGTATCTGTAACTCAAGCCTAAGTTTTCTTCTAAGCTAAACCCTAAATCTGCTAGTGGTGTCAATTTTTGTAATTCTTTAGGGTCTAATTTTCCTAAAAACTTTACAGAATCATTTAGTCCTAATTGCCTGGTTTTTTGTTGTAATTCATTAAAGATATCTCCTGTTCCAATAATGATGAAAACGTAATTTTTAAGAAACACCATACTGTCTATCATCAATTCTAAACCACGGCCTATATTGATAGCTCCTTGGTAAAGAAGTACTTTTTTATTTTCTACAACAAATGGAAATTTAGAAGGGGTTACTTTTTTTTGTAGTGGTAGATTACGGATTACCTTAAAATTAGTGCCATATTTTTTATTGTAATATTGAGCAATCGAATTGCTTACCGTATAGGTGTTTTTTAATTTTGGGAGTATCCATTTTTCAATTTTCAACCAGCACTTTCTTACAAAAGGTCTATGTATTAATTCAGGAATTTCAGTAAATAATTCATGACTGTCATATACCAATTCTTTATGTTGAATTTTACTAATAAAAAAATTAGCAGCTAGTGTGTCTATATCATTAGACAATAAGAGGTCTTTTTTTGAAAAAAGTAATGTCAAAAATAATCGAATATTAAATTCTGCATAAAATAGAGGGCCTTTGTTAAAAAGTAAAGAGAATCGTTTTGTTTTGTAATTTCTTTGAATAGGAAGACTGTCAGGAAGTTTTCGGCCAATTAATAAAATATCAAAATCATGCTCAAGTAAAAAAGAACAGACCTTATCAACTCTTTGGTCGGTTGTCAAATCATTCGTAACAGAAACAATAATTTTTTTCAAAGAAATCATGTTTTTTGTGCAAGGTAAAAATAAAAAAACCCACCCCAAATAAATGAGGTGGGAAAATTGCTATGAAAAAGAATGATAAGAAATTCTTATCGCAGATTTAGTCGTGAATTTTAGTTTCACCATACAAGAAAAGTGAATTTTAACATTTCGTTGTCATTTAAGTTTTTAGTTTGTCGGAATGAAGTTGCCTTAATTTTGTGAGTTTTGGGGTGATTACAAAGCTACAATAGCTTTTGGTTGAATTATTTCTATAATACGCTTGATGCTCTTTTTCAGCTTCGTAAAAAATAGTCAACGGGCTAAGTTCCGTTACAATCATGTCTTCATAAATGGTCGTTAATTGTTTCAGTACTTCTTTTGCTATTTCTTGTTGTTTTTTGTTGTGATAAAAGATCACAGATCGGTATTGTGTTCCGATATCTCCACCTTGTTTGTTTAAGGTTGTTGGATCATGCGTTGTCATAAAAATGACAAGGATTTCAGAAAATGAAATACTGCTTATGTCAAACGTTATTTGAACAACTTCTGCGTGTCCAGTTAATCCAGAACAAATTTCTTTATAGGTTGGCTTCCCTGGAACAGTTCCGCCACTGTAACCAGAAGTAATTGTTTTTACACCTTTAATTTCTTGAAAAATAGCTTCGGTACACCAGAAGCATCCGCCTCCAAATGTTGCAGTTTCTAGTTTAGTGTTCATCTGTCTTTTTTAGTTGAATGGCTGCCGAGTTGATACAAAAGCGCAAACCACTTGGTTGAGGACCATCAGGAAAAACATGTCCTAAATGCGCATCACAAACATTGCATATTGCTTCAACCCGTATCATTCCGTGTGTAGCGTCTTTGATATATGCTAGTGTATTTTCTGCAATGGGTGCTGTAAAACTTGGCCAACCACTGCTTGAGTTAAACTTGATACTTGAATCAAACAAAGATGTATTGCAGCAAACACAATTGTATTCTCCATGTTCATAGCTGCTGCAAAGTTCGCCAGTAAAAGGGCGCTCTGTTCCTTTTTGTCTGGTAACCCGATACTGTTCTTCGGTCAATTGTTCTTGCCATTCAGCATCTGATTTTACAATGATTTTATCGGGCTTTGGACTTCCGTTTTGAGCGTAATAGATGATGTCTTTCCAAGTCATTTTTCAAAAACTGTATTACTTTTCCATTTACCTTCCCATTTTGTCAATATATCAAAAGCACTATTTTTAGACAATTTTTGTGCGTTTAAATAACCCATTCCTAAAACAGGCATTACCATAATAATTAATATTAATTTTTTCATACCCCCAATTTACAAAACTTTATTTATCTACATCTGAAGTCTTGCTTCTCTTTTAAAGAACCCACCAGGATAACGTCCCGCTGCTGCCAACTTTTCAAGCATCT
>Ga0209554_1002811_pt1 | contig 11699 bp, 12 predicted proteins | sample MarorgKNORR_S2LV_5_FD_188221 | JGI IMG/M metagenome (GOLD analysis project Ga0209554, IMG submission 188221) | Marine microbial communities from the Southern Atlantic Ocean, analyzing organic carbon cycling - Bottom_A/KNORR_S2/LV (SPAdes) (version 2) | ecosystem: Environmental > Aquatic > Marine... | reverse complement strand
TAATGTTTCCGTCATACCGTAGGTTTCGTAAATCTGTGTAGAGATATTTTGAAGTTTCTCCACCAATTGTGGACTAACCTGCCCACCACCAACAATTAATATTTTCACTTTATCTAATTCATTTAATGAATTCTCCAATTGCAACGGAACCATGGCTGCGAAATCTATTGGATTATTAATATTTTTCAGCGGAGATGACGACGGTTCTACCACTTTCAAATCCAACCCCAATTCCAATGCACGAACAACCATCATTTTCCCGGCTACATATTTCATGGGCATACAAAGTAAAGCAGAATCGGCTTCTTTCAATCCAAAAGTTTTTCCAGTGAGTTGTGCGGAATTTTTCATCCATTTTTTTTTCATGGATATAAATTTTGGTTTCCCCGTTGATCCGGATGTTTGGAGATCCATTTCATTACTTGGAGAATACCATTCTGAAATAAATTGATTTAAATCATTCCAGATTGGTATTTCTACTTGAAAGAGTTCTCCTGACTTTACTTTTAATGGCGATGGAATATTATTCGTAAATAATTGCCCCGTTCCCAAGCCCTGGAATCCATCCGGTTTCATTTTTGCTGTCCATTGAGAAATCCCATTCAAACCTATATTTGATTCCAAAGCTGATGTGATCCACCACCCAACATTTTGCTCATTCGCCAGTTTTATCCACTTTTCGGACTCTTCGAATCCCCCCAATAAGCTTGGTTTAAGTACGAGATATTGTGGATTCACTTTATCCATCATTTCAATTATATCTTCGTCATTGATTAATGGAATCAATTCTTCATCCAAAGCAATAGCAATTGGTGATGACGCACACAATTCAGATAATAAATCCCATTGTCCTGGCCGAATCGGCTGCTCGATGGAATGAAGATCAAATTCTGCCAATCGGTCTAATTTTTCATTAACATTATTTTCAGTAAATGCACCATTGGCATCCACTCGAATTTCAAGGATATTTCGTCCAAACCGCGATCGAATAGATTGAAGGATTTCCAATTCTTTATCAAAATTAATGGCCCCAATTTTTATTTTGATGCATTTCCATCCTTCTGCCAACTTTTGTTCCAATTGGTCTATCATAAAATCCGGATCGCCCATCCAGATTAATCCATTTATTTTTATGAGCTCAATTGAGCCATAATAATTTTGTCCACCGCCGTTCTGTAAATCTAAATACGCCATTTCTAATCCGAATCGAATGGAAGGAAAATCAGAGAGTAATGATAAATCCTTTAAACAGGTAACTGGATCAGTGCAGATTTTCTCAAGTTTAGAATCAATCTGTTCAAAATCATCCAAACTCAATCCCGGCAAAGGTGCACATTCCCCTATTCCCGTAATGCCATTCTCTGATAATGTGATATACCAAACATCCCGAGTTTTCATGACACCACGAGACGTCCCTGCAGGCATTTTAAAAACTAATGTTCGCTTTGTCCAATTGGCTTTCATTTTGCTACTTCTATGCTTCTTGGGTCATTATTTTTACAATCATTTTTGTGTCTTCTGTGCCTTTTGTGGCTATTAAATATTTAAACCAACAACAAACAGAATCGAAAAAAGAAATGTAGCGATAGCTTGTTTTTTCAAAAATGGATCAAAGTCCTGAAAATCGGATCGACTTTTAATGGACTGAACAAACCAAATGAATAGTGGCGCAGTTACAATAAATAAATAATGTAAAGAATTCGTGCTTGGAAAAACAAATGCGATTGTCAAAAGAAGTCCACCGAATATTAATGATTGGTGATAGACCTTCGCTTTTTCAATCCCAATCCGCACAACCAAAGTATTCTTCCCTGATTTTGCATCCGCTTCATGATCTCGCATATTATTGATGTTCAGGACGGCTGTGGTGAACAATCCGATGGTGGATGCCGGAAGCAATAACTCCCAATGAAAAGAATGCGTATGTAAAAAATAGGAACCGATTACACCGAGCCATCCAAAAAATAAAAATACAAAAATGTCACCCAATCCCGCATAACCGTATGGATTTTTTCCCATGGTGTATTTTATCGCAGCGCCCATGGCTGTGAGCCCAAGAATGGCAAATAATCCAGCTTTTTTTAGATCAAGCCCAATGGTCCCTTCATAAATAAGCCAAACACCAAAAACAGAACAAAGTATTGCAATAATCCACATGGCATTTATCATTTCAGATTTGGAAATGAGTCCAGACTGCATCGTGCGATCCGGGCCAACTCTATCGTCATTGTCTGCCCCCTTTACAAAGTCACCATAATCATTGGCAAGGTTCGATAAAATCTGTAGAAAAAGTGTGGTGACCAGCGCCAACACAAAAACAGTCAAATTAAATTGATCATCAGCATACGCCAAGCCACTCCCCATAATGATACAGGAAAAGGCAAGGGGTAGCGTTCTTAATCTAAAAGCGGAGAGCCAAGTTTTAATCATTTATTCCATAACGATGTGTTATAGTGTTAGAGTATTAACGTATTCATTTCTGAACACCTGAACATTTAAATACATAAACGTTATTTAAGGAAACTTGGGATACTTTGAAAAATCTGGTTTCCGTTTTTCCACAAAGGCATCCCGCCCTTCTTTCGCTTCATCAGATAAATAATAGAGCAAAGTCGCATTCCCAGCCAGCTCTTGGATGCCCACTTGTCCATCCAATTCCGCATTAAAAGATGACTTCAACATCCGAATGGCCAAGGGCGATTTCTCCTGAATCTTTTTCGCCCATGCGATGAATGTATCTTCCAATTCATCCAGTGGAACCACCGTATTCACCAATCCCATTTCCAATGCCTGTTCAGCGTTATATTGATCGCAGAGATACCAAATCTCCCGGGCTTTTTTCTGCCCCACACTCCGTGCCAAATAGGATGCACCAAACCCGCCATCAAAAGAACCCACTTTCGGGCCCGTTTGACCAAACATGGCATTTTCTGCAGCAATAGTTAAATCACACACCACATGAAGCACATGTCCCCCACCGATAGACCATCCGGCGACGGCCGCAATCACTACTTTAGGGATGGAACGGATTTGCTTTTGTAAATCAAGTACATTCAAACGCGGCACTTCATCCTGTCCAACATAACCACCGTGGCCCCGAACACCTTGGTCACCACCACTACAAAAGGCTTTTCCGCCTTCTCCCGTAAAAATGATCACATCAATATTGGCATCATCCCGGCAAATGTTCATGGCATCGATCATTTCTTTCACTGTTCGTGGTGTAAATGCATTATGCTTCTCCGGCCGATTAATACTGATTTTCCCAATCCCTTCAAAAAAATCAAATTTGATTTCATCATATTCTCTAATGGTTTCCCAATTCTGTTTCCAATTCATTTTTAACTCCTAATTTTTACCACGAAGGCTCAAAATATTAATTTAGTTTTCTTCGTGTCTTGGTGGTAATCCGTTTAAATGTTTCCGTATTATTTTGCATTTCTGTAAATATTTCCAGGATGCCCGATGACCATCCATCAATTTCTTCCAAAGATGTTATTTTACGATATGTCAAATTGAACTCTTGCGTTGTGAGTTTAGCTGTCCGTTGGTGGGGTGTCGTAAAAAGATTAGTAAGTCCATCCTGATTCGAAGGACCAGGAATCATATTAAAAATGCCACCACCGTTATCATTCAAAATAACGATTTGCAGATTCGTTGGAAATTTGTGATTCAGCCATAAGCCATTCCGGTCATAAAAAAATGAGAGATCACCAATAATCAATGTGTGATTTCGATTGGGATCTGCCAATGCATGGCCTACTGCAGTGCTCAACACACCGTCAATTCCAGATGTGCCCCGGTTACACCAAATATCAATTGTTGGATCATTCAATCCAATAAAATTGGCAATGCGAACCGGCATGCTGTTCCCTAAATGTAGGACACTGTTTTGGGGTAATTGCCTCAGCACACTTCGGACAGCGCTAAAATAATTGAATTCTGCGTTATTTAATTTTAAATCAAAATTTTCACCAACGTTCTTTTGAGCGTCTGACAATAAAGTCAAATAATCATCCTGATTGTTTTTTCCGATTCCCTTGTCCAGCCATTCTTCGAAAAAATACAATGGCGGTGTTTTAATTATTTTTGTCAAACTTTGAAACGGATCTCCAACCATACCCAAGCCTATATGCCAATGATGTTTTGGTTTATGCTTTCGTAAATAAAGTTTCAGATTTTTAGAAATGATGGATCTTCCAAATGTGATAAGAAAATCTGGAGCCAAAAATTCGTCATCCGTTTTAAAAGTTAAATCCGCAGATTTAATGACATCTTCAACGCCTTGAAGATTGGAGATAACATCACCAACAATCGGTACATCAATTTGATTTAATAAATGAGCCAACTCAGGATTTGGGGACATCTGCCCACCTAAAACGATCACCTGTTCAGATGCGTTTAATAGTGACTCAAATTCATCCCAAACCAACTTTTCAATTTTATAATTATTTTCTTTTGTGACTTCTGCATGCCCGTCCATAGTGGAACGAAGGCGGGCGCCTTTTGTGTCAATAATAATTTTTTCTAATGACTTGGGATAAAACGGCTCCCGAATTGGAATATTTAGATGAACCGGTCCTGGCGCACCTTCCAAAGCCAATTCCAATGCTTTTTTCGCTACATCTGTGGAATCTTCATCATAAACAAAGCTGCCTTTGATGTGATCTATATACAGATTTTTTTGGCGAATCGTTTGTCCGTCCCACTGGTCAATCCATTCTGGTGGACGGTCTGCTGTTAAAACAATAAGGGGAACCTGTTGATAAAACGCTTCTGTCACAGCCGGCGCAAAATTCTGTGCCGCCGTTCCGGATGTACAGACTAATACAACAGGCCTTCCAGATTGTTGAGCAAGCCCAAGACCGATAAATCCGGCAGCACGTTCATCCGTCACTGAAATAGTTTCAATACCCGGATATTTTCCAAATCCAATAAGCAGCGGCGCACAGCGAGAACCAGGGCAGACTACCGCTTTCTCCACACCATAATCAGCACAAAGTCCCACCAGATCATATATATGTTGGGTGTTTTTTATTATTGGTAGTGTTGAAGTGCTCATGTGTGAACGTGTTTATGTTTCAGCAAACACTCCTTTAACTTTAACACCCGAACACACATACACTTAAACACTTCCTTTCCCATTCATCACATCCAACAAAGTCTGGCATTTCAATGTTGTTTCTTCCCATTCTTTCTCCGGAATAGAATCATGTGTAATCCCTGCCCCGGCGTAGAGCACGGCTCGAGTACGCAGGATTTGCATACAGCGCAGATTCACATAAAGTCGGGATACGCCGTTCATATTCACTGGACCTGAAAATCCGCTATAGAATTCCCTGTTCAAATGTTCATTGGCAGCAATGAATCGCAAGGCAGAAAATTTCGGCATCCCGCAGACGGCAGATGTGGGATGAAGCAAATTGAGCATCACGGTACCCAATTCAGGGAAATGTATTTTTTTCAAATCTACAGCATATTCCGTTTTAAGATGAATCATATTCCCCGCTCTTACGGATCGTGGTCCCGTTTCTTCAAATTCCCGCAGGCGAATCGTTTTGAACTGCTCAATGATGTAGCGACTTACCATGGCCTGTTCTTCAATCTCTTTCTGATTCCACGCCGCGTCAGATAAATTTTTGTCCAATGGATAGGATTGAGTGCCGGCAACAGAAGCCGTACGAAAATGATCGGTAGATGATTCAATCAATAGTTCCGGGGTGGCGCCCATCCATGTTCCGCGACCGGGAATTGAAACCAAACTCACAAACGCATCGGGGTAAGCTTGTTCCATGCGATTAAATTGTTCAATAATGTCAAAATTTTCCAGCAATGGTTCGTCATATGTCCGCGCCGAAACAACCTTATCAAATTCACCTTCTTCAATAGCTGTAATTCCATCTTCAACCATTTTAATAAAATGATCTTTTTCCCCGGAAATTTCAGTATCCGGCCGAGTATTCAAATGATATGGCGTTTTAGTATTTTTCTCCGTGTTTCCGTGACTCTTCGGTTCTCCATTTTGAATCGTCCAGTTTATGTTATCATCGGTAAAAGCAAGTATATCAGATTTAAGAAATAGCGTCTCATTCCCTTCCGGGTTCATAAAAGGACTTACTAAAAATCCCTGTTCTGTATTTTGAAGATCAATTCGACCTTTCGCTGGTGATTCTGACAAATCAGCCAAAAAATGAATGGCATTCTCTCTTGGGCACCGCCAAACAGCAATAGATCCATTCTTCGCCATCGCAGTAGACCAAAGATTTTTTAGGTCAATCTTTTTATCAACCATTGTTTCCATTTTAAATATTCTCTGTGACTTCGTGTCTTTGCATTAAAATCATTTTTTAATCACCGCCAAGGTCAACCGACTAACCGCTACCAATTTATCATCTTCATTTTTGATCTCAATATTCCACACATGGATTTTTCTCCCAATCTTTACAGGTGTCGCTTTACCATAAACCCATCCATCTCGTGCGCTTCGTAAATGATTACAATTGATTTCTACACCCACAACAGTTTGGGTATCTCGATTAACCTTCATTCCACCAGCAATACTCCCTAAAGATTCTGCCAAGACAGCAGATGCGCCCCCATGGAGCAATCCATAGGGCTGAACTGTTCGATGATCAACAGGCATTTTCCCACAAAAATAATCAGGTCCGAAATCCGTTATTTCAATTCCCAATACTTCTGTAATTGTATTTTTCTGAAAATCATTCAGTTTTTGTAATGCTTTATTTTTATCCATTATTTTTGTCCTATGTAAAGTGTGCAAACGCCAAATGTGAGTGGTATAGCTCTGCAATTTTTCAATCCCATGGATTTCATCAATGCAAGGAATTCTCCACGGGTTGGGAAATTCATAATTGAATCAGCAAGATACTCATACGCCGCCGGATTCTTTGTAAACCATTTTGCCAGTTTGGGTAAAACGCCATTGAGATAAAAACTGTATGTACTCCGCCAAAAACCCGATTCCGGTGTGGTGAGTTCTAAAACTATCACCTGCCCATCTGGTACAATAATGCGCTTCATTTCTGATAAAGCTTTTTCTTTATCAGGAATATTTCGAATCCCAAACGCAATAGCCGTTACGTCAAAAGAATTATCATTAAATTCGATCTGCGTTGCGTCACCCCATTTCAGGTCAACACGACGATTCAGATTTTGAGCATCTACTTTTTTTAATCCATTATTCACCATTTCCTGAACAAAATCCACTCCCACAACACTTACATCAGGATATGTATTCGCACAATCCAAGGCGAGATCACCTGTGCCGGTTGCCACATCCAAAAATCGATTTGTATCAAAGAAATTCATTTCCGATACAGTCCGCTTTCGCCATTCTACATCTCTCCGACCGGATAAAAACCGATTCAAAAAATCATACTTATCCGTCACGGATGCAAAGATATCTTTCACAATACCAATGCGCTGATCATCGCTCATCTCCCGAACGGAAGGATATTCTATATTTTGTTTTTTATTCATTTTAAATTTCTTTGCGACTCTGCGTCTTTGCGTTTCACGAAAGTCCCTTTGTAAATAGTGTTGTAATCCCCTTCACCCACTCACCCCGATTAAATTGGTCAGCGTTCCCATTGGATAATGCTTCGTGAAATTCTTTCAAGAATCTGTTTAAAACTGAATCCAGGAAAAAGACCGCTTGTCCTTTATCTAAATTAGGATTCAATTCATTCCGATCCATTGCATCCTGAATGATCTCGCCCAAATAGTCATTGGATAATTTTTGGAGTTCCGAAACAATTTTCTCACGGTTCGGAGAATCTGCTGAATAAATGAGGCGAAAGTAAATTTTCGCCAACCGTGGATGCTCCGTAATAAACTGCACTCCGGAATCCACAATCTTGGATAGTCGCTTATCAAAGGAAAAACCTGCCGTTTCATCACGAACTTTCCGGAGATAAGATTTCACTTCGCCCAAAGCCAATTTATAAATATGGTCATACAATACACTTTTCGTTTTAAAATAATTAAAAAGGGATCCTTTAGAAATTCCCGCTTGACTCACCACCGTATTCATAGATGCGGTTTCGTAGTCCTTTTCTGCAAATTCAGAAATGGATGCATTCACAATCCGTGATTGCTTTTCTTGTGGCAATTGTTCAAATTTGTTTGTGGTTGATATCATCAATAATTCAATAATGACCGGGTGGTCAATTTAATACATCAGAAATGGTGAATGCTACGTTTCACCTAAAAAATATTTTATTTAAATTGGATAGAAGATGGGCCGGCTGGGTGCCGCATCCAGTCCCCAATTTGGAATCTGAATCTGTAGAAATCCTTCTCCATCCTTGACTGGATCTGGAATATAAAGTAATTCGGAAATTGTTTTTCCTTGTTTAAAAAAACGATGATGATTTCCTAATTGTCCACCATCGTCGGCTTTATCGATCGATGGTAAATCTACCAATAAATGTTGTACTCCCATTTCTAATATAAAATCAACTGTATCATGGGTCAAAAAAGGAGCGGGATTCTCATCATAATTTCGATTCATTTTGCTTGAATCGTTCGGAATAGTCCGGATAATTAAAACAGGGATGTTTTCTTTTAATTTGTCTTCAATTGATTTAACTGAAATAACCAATTCATTTTCACAGTTCACGTGATAAGATTCATTTGATTCACGCATTTTATTTGGACTAACCGTAATTAATTGGGAAAATAAAAATCCATTTGGACAAACTTCAGTAATTAACGTTCCGGAATTGTTAATATGGCTAACACATTCAGTATGGGTCCCGGTGCAATGAATATTCAAAGAAGCAATCTTAACATTGCAGCTTCCACCCTGAGAAACATCACCAATAAATTCTCCTAATTCAACAGGTTTTATTGAGGGTGCTGAAGCACCGTAAAATATTGGGTGTTTCCCGTCAAATCTATTGGGAATTGACAAATCGATTCCAGAATCTAAATCGATGGAATGATCTTCACCATGATGATTTACCAGCATGTTCTCCTTAAACTTTTGCGAATTTTGCCTGTGCTGAACTGAGTTGAAGTATGCCTTTTGTAGCGATTAATTCAAATTAGTTCAAGTTTTCCCGAATCAATTTTTCAATTTCACCCTCTTCCGGAAATCGGTCCAATATCTTTTTGGAAAAAATAAGATCATTATTCAAGGTGACTTCAAAAACACCCCCACCGCTGGAAATTAATTCAATATTTACATGATCAAAATTAGATTTTAATTCTACTTCCAAACTGGAAGCACGTGGCAGGTAATTTCAAACCGAGCAATATTCTATCGACACTTTCATTGTTAATCTCCTATTATTGAATTTTCAAAGGCTTTTAAAACATCCATTGGATGCGTATTCAAATTCACTTTATCGATTATATGAATCAAGATTCCATTTTCATCAATTAGAAATGTTTTTCTTGAAGCAAATAGAAATCGATTCACGCCATATTTTTTACCAGTTACTTTTGCGGCATCAGATAAAAAGTTAAACGGAATTCTGTATTTTTCTTTAAATGCGATTAGCGAATCCTTGGAATCATAACTGATTCCCAATATCGCTATTTCTAATTCTTTGTATTTTTCAGATTCATCCCGGAATCCACATGCTTCTTTTATTCAGCCTGGCGTATCGGCCTTCGGGAAAAAATAAACTACTAATTTTTTATCCCTATAATCTGCCAATGAATGCAAATTACCATCCTGGTCTTCTAATGAAAATTCTGGTGCTGGTTCTCCAATCACTGGCATTTTTCCAAATAAGGGCATGATGAATATTCCTGCTAAAACCAGCTTAATCATAGAACAAGGTCAATCACAGCAATGTAATGACTGGCGCATCCACCAAGAACAAACACATGCCAAATGGCATGGTTGTAAGGCAATTTTTCCCAAAGGTAAAAAATAATTCCAATCATGTAAAAGGCACCGCCGATTACAATAAACAGGAGGGAAAATTCAGGGATCTTTTCAATCATTTCCCGGATAGCGATCACGCATAACCAACCCATGAGCACATACAGAAATACGAATGGTTTCACCACCCGATCCTGGAAATAAAATTTCAAGACGATCCCGGCGATTGCTAATACCCATACAATCGATACGATAGACCAACCCCATGGACCGTGCATACTTACCAAACAAAATGGAGCATACGATCCTGCAATTAATAAAAATATTGCGGATTGATCGACCGTTTGGAAAATTTTCTTCCACTTGGGTGTTCGGATGGTGTGGTAAATGGTGGATGCTAAAAAAACGATGAGCATGGTTGTGCCAAAAATGCTGAAGCTGACTTGCTCCCAAATTCCCCCATTTACTATCGCATAATAAAGTAAAAATACCATTCCCACAGCACTGGCAATGGCGCCAATACCATGGGTCAACAGATTGGCAATTTCTTCTTTTTCCCAGGGATAATGATGATTTTTTTTCATATTGAAGGAATATAAACTAATCAGGTCAACTACAGAATGGTATTAAATTTTAACTTATGAATTCATCTGATATTCAATCCATTGCCAAACGGGTTATTGAGATCGAAGCGGAAGCTGTTTCACTGATGGGCAACCGTATTGATTCCAACTTTGAATCTGCTGTTCAGTCTATTTTGGAATGTACTGGACGGCTGATTGTTTCCGGTATGGGAAAATCCGGTTTGATTTCTCAAAAGATCGCCGCCACCATGGCTTCAACAGGTACGCCCTCCCACTTCGTCCATCCCGGTGAAGCGACTCATGGCGATCTGGGCATGATCACCAAAGAAGATATTGTGTTGATTGTTTCCAATAGCGGAGAAACCTTGGAACTCATCCAGATCTTACCAGCACTCCAGAAAAAAGGTGTAACTATCATCGGAATGATTGGGCGCCGAAATTCCACTTTATCCAAAAAATCAGACATTTATTTGGACATTTCCGTTGAAAAAGAAGCTTGCACTTTGGATCTGGCACCCACAGCTAGCACCACAGCCACATTAGCCATGGGCGATGCATTGGCTGTTTCCCTTTTGGAATTACGGGGATTCAATAAAGAAGATTTTGCGGAACTTCATCCAGCCGGAATCCTGGGAAAACGGTTACTACTCACATTGGATCAATTGATCCATTCTGGTGATAAAATCCCGTTTATACCGGAGACAGCCAGTATTAAGGAAGCGCTGCTGGTTATTTCTGAAAAAGGGCTGGGAATGACAGGTGTTCTCAGTGATAAGGACGAAATGGTGGGAATCATCACCGATGGTGATATTCGACGAGGATTGGAGAATAGTGGCAATGAACTCTTTGATCAAACGGCAGGAAATTTAATGTCAGAAAATCCCAAATGGGTTACGGCGGATACTCTGGCCATTTCCGCATTGGAATTGATGGAGAAACATTCCATCACAAGTTTGTTCGTGTATTCAAATACAGAATTAAAAAAGCCTGACGGCATTGTCCACATCCACGATATTCTAAAATCTGGTATTCAATAGCTTAGGTGACTAGTTATTGGGAACTGGTTACTTGTGGTTGGTGGTTAGAGGTGTCAAATAATTACAGGTGGTTTAAAAAGTACCTGAGATTTGAATTTCTGATTTAACCAAATTAAAACTCACATTTAGTTTTTTATTTTCTTTTAAATAGACCTGGGAATATCCAAGCCCAATTGCGGTTCCCAAACCTGCACCAAATACCACATCACTGAAATAATGTTT
>Ga0209554_1002810_pt1 | contig 11700 bp, 12 predicted proteins | sample MarorgKNORR_S2LV_5_FD_188221 | JGI IMG/M metagenome (GOLD analysis project Ga0209554, IMG submission 188221) | Marine microbial communities from the Southern Atlantic Ocean, analyzing organic carbon cycling - Bottom_A/KNORR_S2/LV (SPAdes) (version 2) | ecosystem: Environmental > Aquatic > Marine... | reverse complement strand
AGGGGTGATGAAATGTTATATCTTGCAAAAACTGATTTGAATGGAGATACTATTTGGACAAAAAAGTTTGGAAATCCTTGCGGACTTGGTCATGATGCAAAACAAACTTTAGATGGAGGTTACATAGTAACCGGAGGTTATTATCATTGTGTTACTGGTGCTACAAATATGGTTTTGATTAAAACAAATTCTCTTGGCACATTATCTTCAATTAAGAATATTAACTTAACATCCAATAATAAAACTCTACTTAAAGTAACAGACATCTTAGGAAGAGAAACAAAAATAACTAAGAATACCCCTCTATTCTACATCTATGATGATGGAACAGTTGAGAAGAAAATTATAATTGAGTAATTATAAATCCGAGAAATTCTTTATTCCTTTTAGTTTATTTTTTACCAAAATAGATTTTTCCATTTTCCCTACTAAATTATTCTTTTGGTTAATTTTATGGCGCTTAGCCATCAGCTTTGGGATAGCAAAATAAAAAGCAAAATGTGCTCTTACAATAGCAAAAAAGTGAGAAAAACCATTTTTTTGTTTCAAAAAAGTAATAGCAGCAACTGCATCTAAAAGCAAGCGTATAGGAATAACCACAAATAAAGAGGGTAGAGGTAAGTTTTTGAAAAGCATTTTTAGGTTATTCCTAAAATTAAGGTGTGTTTTAAAAGGGGAGCCAGTATCAAGCGTACCACCACCTACATGATAAACAACTGATTTTGGCTCTACCATAACTTTATATCCTTTATTTTTGAACCTCCAACAAAGGTCAATTTCCTCTTGGTGGGCAAAAAACTCTTCATCAAAACCACCAACTTCCCAAAATGCTTCTGCCCTAACAAAAATACAGGCACCAGTTGCCCAAAACACTTCAATAGCCTCATTGTATTGCCCACTGTCTTCTTCCAAAGAACCAAATATTCTTCCTCTGCAAAATGGATAACCCAAATTATCAATAAAGCCACCACTAGCTCCTGCATATTCAAATTTTGTTCTGTTATTAAAATCCAATAATTTTGGCTGGCAAGCAGCAATGTTTTTGTCTGAATCCATCAAATTGATAATTGGCGCTATCCAATCTTCAGTCACTTCCACATCCGAATTGAGCAAAACATAATATTTGGCATGAATTTGATTTAAGGCCTTGTTGTAACCACCAGCAAAACCTAAATTTTCTTTATTATTTACTATTCTGACGGTTGGGAAATTAGCTGATAAAAACGATATAGAGTCGTCAGTAGAGCCATTGTCGGCAACAATAATTTCTGTATCACTACTATGCTTTATAACAGTCGGTAAAAACTTTTCCAACCAATCCTTCCCATTCCAATTCAGGATTACAACTGCTATTTTTAGTTTTCTTTTTTGTGTTTCCATCTTTTATGTGTCCACAACCAATATTGTGGCAAGTTTATTATATCTTTTTCTATTCTTTTTGTGTAATCTTCTGTTATCTTTCCATAAGGTTCAGTAGTAGGATTTTCTGTAATTAAGGAATACTCTACTTCATAGTACCCTCTTTTAACTTTACTAATGCTTACATAAACTACTGGCCAATCATATTCTTTGGCATATCTCTCTACTCCAAATAGAACTGCAGTATCTTGGTTTAGAAACTCCATCCAATAAGCTCTTTTTGGGCTTGAGGGGTTTTGGTCTGAACCAAAAACAATTGCTTTTGCTTTTGTTTTTTCCTCAAACGACCTTTTTGTCTGTTTCATGGAGATTAAATGCATTCCATATTTTGATCTGGACTCTGAAATTTTCTGATTAAAAAACGCATTACTTAATGGCTTGTAAATCCCTATGCATTTATGATTAGAATACATAGCAAATGCTTGTGCGCACATTTCCCAATTGTTGTAATGCCCTCCAACAAAAATGATGCTTTTACCTTTATCAGCATATTGATTGCTGAATTCAGGATTTAGCACTACCAATCTTTTTCTCAGTTGGCTCTCTGAAATAGTAAATCCTTTTATACCTTCCATGATTAGATCGCAAAAATGTTTGTAAAAATCACACATAATAATTTTCAACTCTTTATTTGTTTTATCAGGAAAAGAATTTTTAAGGTTAGTAAATACCACCTCTTTTCTATATCCAATTATTCTGTAAAAAATAAAAAATAAAAAATCAGAAATTAAATATAATACAGGGTAGGGAAGCAGGGATATTGGTATCAGAAAGATGTAGTAGAAACCCTTTGTAATCATATTGGCAAATATATATTTTCTATCTTGGGTTGATGTAATTATTGATAAAATCATCCCCAAAAGTAGGGTTGTTACTTTGTTCCAAACGGTCATCCCACTGCTGATTGCTTACTTCTCCTTCTACATTGGAATAAGTGAGTCGATAGTCTTGAATACCCAAATGCTCGTTAACAAAAACAAATTTACAGTCCGATTGCGTTTTTAATTTGTAATAATGCCAGATTTCATAAGGCAAATTAGCAGAAGAATTATCTACTTTGTGCCTACTATTTGGCGCCCCATATTGCAGAAAAACCCTTCCTCTATCGGTTCTATAACCATCAATTCTTGCATTTCGGAATTCCTTATTTACTATTTTTACAACAGATAGATAATTTTGCCACTCTTTATCTGGAGAAAAAGGGTTTCTTCCTTTCCAAAAGTTCAAGAAAAACTTCTGCATCAAAAGCAAATTATTATATCTTTTTTGGTTTTCAGCAAATGTATTTTCCAAAATAGTAGAAATAGGATAGAGGTAATCAATAAATAAAAGCATACTATCTATATTTGTTATCTGCATTGCAAAAGTTCCTTCAACATCCACACTGCTAATGTCATTCATGCTTTTATCATGCTTTGGACTACTTCTTTGGAAAAACAACTTTTTTTGTAGAATGGAATTATTTTCTACATCTTTAATTTCGCATACCAAATTATAATTTCCGGTTGGTAGTTTTTCGATTGGAAATGATAATAAATTAGTCTGAATATTTTTTACCTGCATTCTTTTCGATTTTGTAAAATCAAAAAGAGAAACCTTGGTTTCAAAAGTTTCAATGTAAGTATTTAGCAAATATCGTTTACTAGTAGTAAAGTGTTTATCAGTATTATATATTTCGAAATAAAAAGACAAAGTATTTTCAGTTGGAGGATAAAAATTAGAGACATAAGGAGTGAGGTCATATCCACTTTTGGATAGCTTGTTTTTCTCTGTAGTTTTTTTGTATTTCTCAATAAGTGTGATATCAGAAATGGCTAACTTATTTTCTTTAAAATCCATTTTTATCTCCTCATTATGCACTAACACATCATCTGAGAGGTGTGTATCTTTTACTTTTATCGTTAGTAAATATTCTCCATTTGGGATAGCTATTCTTTGCTGATCTATAAAAAGAAGATTGTTGGAAGTACTGTCGTCAAAATAAGGGCTTTTCAGAGAGTAATGGTCATTATAAATCAAATGAACATCCTTTGTTATTTCTATATAAATATCTAACTCTCCATAATATTTTTTATTTTCATCCTTTATTAATTGCACGCTATTGGCATCAAAGCAAATGTAAGTTTCAATATAGGGTTCATTCTCTGGGCTATTAAAGTTAGCAGTATAAAGAAACGCCTTTAGATTTTGTGCTTCAGAGATAGAGGAAAAACTATAAAAAATAAAAAATAAAAATATTTTAAATTTCATCTTGCTAAACTAACAAAATTAGATGAATTATATTGCAGATAAAATTAAAGGAAAAATAGATTTTCAGATTGCGAAATATTTCTATTTTTGCTGCCACTTTTGGAGAGATGGCAGAGTGGTCGAATGCACTGGTCTTGAAAACCAGCGTACAGCAATGTACCGGGGGTTCGAATCCCTCTCTCTCCGCAAATAAAAGCCCAATTTTTATTGGGCTTTTGTTTATAAATCCTCTAAAATGGAATTTTGAGATTGAAACAGACGAATAATCTTCTTCAAAAACTTAAATCTATACAGAGATAAATATCCTTGCTTCTAACAAGGTTAAAAAGAAAAACTCAACCATAAAAGGTTTCCCGTTTTTCTTTCTCTTGTGATCGCGACAGGATTCGAACCTGTGACCGTCTGCTTAGAAGGCAGATGCTCTATCCAGCTGAGCTACGCGACCAATAAATTGGGCTGCAAATTTAGTATTTTTTAATTCAGATAAAATACATTTATAAAGTAAAAAAACTATTTGTTGAGGCGTGCCATTTTTATGGCAGTAATAGCAGCTTCCACTCCTTTATTTCCATGCTTTCCTCCCGATCTGTTTTTGGCTTGCTGCATGGTATTATCAGTAAGCACGCCAAAGATAACAGGAATGTCTAATGAAATATTTAAGTCCTTAATGCCTAATGAAACTGCATTACATACAAAATCAAAATGCTTTGTTTCCCCTTGGATAATACTTCCTAAACATATAATGGTATCCATTTTCTTTTTTGCCATTATTTTTGCGCCATACACAAGCTCAAAACTCCCAGGAACCTCCATTAAAATAATATCAGAACTTAACACTCCACATTCTATTAGTGTTTCCTTAGCGCCTTTTAGTAAGTTAGAAGTGATTTCTTTATTCCACTCAGAAACTACTATACCAACACGCATTCCTTTTGCATTAGGAATATCCACCTTATTGAAAAGGGAAAGATTTTTATTTTGAGTTGCCATTTTGGCTTTTATCGATTGCTAGCTCTTGCTATATATTTGTCAATATCCTGTGCAATTTGCGATTTACTATAATCTTCTTTTATCTGATTATACATCTCCAATGCATCTTCATACTCTTCATCCATTTCCAAAACAATAGCTTGTTTCATCAAATATCTCGGAGTAGTGAAATCATTACTGGCATTATCAGCTGCTTTCTCGTAGTATTTTAAAGCGCTACTGTTATCCTCTAATTCCAAATAAGCGTCCCCAATACAGCCAAGAGCTAAAGTTGATAAAATAATATCATCAGAAGAAAAATCACTTAAATATTCAATGGCATCTTCAAATTGTGCTGTATGCAAATAGCACAAGCCAGCATAATAATTTGCCAAATTGCCTGGATTGGTTAAGCTATACTCATCCGCAATATCCAAAAATCCCAAGTACTGTCCATCACCATTTAGTGCTAAATTGAAAGAATCTTTTTCAAAATACATTTCTGCCATATACATATCAGCATGCGCTTCTTTTTCTAGAGGCTCTAAATAAAAATTAGTAAACCCAAGATAAATTGCGATAATCACAATAATCGCACCCACTATTAAAGTCAAACTTTTCTGATTATCTTCAACGTATTGTTCGGTTTTGGATAATGTTTCTTCAATTTGTGCAAATTGCTTATCTGTTTTATCTGTCTGTTTCGCCATATTCTTCTATTTTTGAAGCGCAAAAGTAAGTTTTTTTTAAAAGTATTTCGCATTAAAGTAAAAGGAATAACAAAAGATAGTTATTTTTATAAAAAAAAAGAGACATTGTATCTGAAAAAGTTGTCATTATCAAATTTTAAAAACCATAGCGGAAGTGATTTTCACTTTGGAGAAAAGATAAATTGTTTTGTGGGAGATAATGGTTCCGGTAAAACAAATATTCTAGATGCCATTCATTATCTTTCCCTGAGTAAAAGTTATTTTAATAAGATGGATACGCAGAATATTAAATTTAATGAAGATTTTTTTATCCTTAAAGGGGTGTTTATTAAAGCAAATGAGCAGTCAGAAATACAGTGTAATTTGCAAAAAGGAGAACAAAAAATACTCAAATGCAATGGTAAAAAATACAAACGATTCTCTGATCATATAGGTGGTTTTCCAATAGTGGTTATTTCGCCAACTGACAGCAATATTATCCTTGATGGCTCTGAAATAAGAAGAAGATATATTGATAGCAGTATAGCGCAATACAATCGGAAATACTTAAAAAATCTTATTGATTACAACAAGGCCCTAAAACAAAGAAATGCCCTTTTAAAAAGTTTTACTGAAAAACAATATTTTAACAGTTTAACACTAGAAACTTTCGATAATCAGCTAATAACATTTGGAATGGCTATCTTTAAAGAAAGGGTCCATTTTCTAGATCTATTGATAAGTGTTTTTAAGAAATATTATGCCCTAATTGCTAATGAAAAAGAAGTGGTTAATATAATATATTCTTCTCAGTTAAATGAAAATGATTTTGCACAGTTACTAAAAAGCTCATTAAGTAAAGATAGAATGAGTCAGTACACCAATGTAGGCATACATAAAGATGATATTGTTTTTGAAATGGATAATCATCCTATTAAAAAGATTGGTTCACAAGGACAGCAAAAATCTTTTTTAATTGCACTAAAGCTGGCTCAATTTGATTTTATGGAAAAGCAGCTTGGGTTTAAGCCAATTTTACTTTTAGATGATATATTCGATAAATTGGATGATAAAAGGGTAGAAAAAATTATTTCCTTTGCTCGTGAAGGGTTTTTTGGGCAAGTATTTATTACCGATACCCACCAAGAGAGAACAGAAGAAATATTAAATTCTTCAAAAATTGAATTCAAAATGTTCAAAATTGAAAATGGAGAAGTAGAAAAATGAGAAAATCAAACCAACAAGCTATTGGAAATATAATCAAAAAGCTACTTAAAAATCAGAAATTAGAAAGTAGATTACAAGAATTAGATGTGCTTAACTATTGTGAGGAGGTTTTAGGGAAAAACCTGATGAAATATATTAGCGACTTGTCTTTTAGAAAGGGAAGATTAGTTATAAAAGTGAAGTCAGCTGTTGTGCGTAACGAATTATCTTTTCAGAAAAGCGAAATACTTAAGAAGATAAATGAAAAAATAGAAGAGGAAATAGTTAAAGAAATAATCTTAAAATAGTTCTTCTGCACTAAAATGAAAATCGGATTCGATTTGTGCATTCTCATCAGAATCAGAACCGTGCACTGCATTTTTTGACTTGCTTTCGGCAAATAATTTTCTAATTGTTCCATACTCAGCATCATCAGGATCTGTTGCTCCTATTAAAGCTCTAAAATCAGACACTGCATTTTCTTTTTCTAAAATTGCTGCAACTATTGGTCCTGAACTCATATAATTGACCAATTCACCATAAAACGGTCTTTCTTTATGAACTTCATAAAATAAGCCAGCTCTTTCTTTAGTTAGTTGCACTTTTTTCAGTGCAACAATTCTAAAACCATTTTCTTCAATCATTTTAAGAATTGATCCTGTATTGCTTTGCTGAACTGCTTCTGGCTTTACCATGGTGAATGTTCTGTTTTCCATCTCTATATTTGTTAAATTTATTAAACGGATGCAAAACTATGAAAATATACTATCGTAGGATGTTTTTTATTTTTATTTTTGCGCCCTTATGCAAGAAAAAATCAAATTATTAAAAGCTTTAATTTCTGAAAATAAAAATATTGTAATTACAGTGCATAGAGGACCAGATGGAGATGCTATGGGTTCAGCACTTGGGCTTTATAATGTTCTGGTTCAGTTAGGGCATATTGTAACTGTTATTACTCCTAATGATTATGCCTGCTTTTTGCATTGGATGCCAGGAAATGAAAAAGTAATTGTCTTTACGCAAGAAGAGAAAAGAGCAAGTGAAATTACTGAAAAAGCAGATTTGATTTTCTTGCTTGATTTTGGGCAAATTGCTAGATTAGATACTTATGCAAATGTAGTCCAGAATGCATCTGCAATAAAGGTAATGATTGATCACCATCAAGAGCCAGATGAAAGTGTTTCTGATATTCTTTTTTCAGATGTTTCGGCCTGTTCTACTGCTCAAATTGTTTTTGAGATTATAGAAGAACTAGGATACAAGAATTTAATTAATAAAGATGTAGCGGAATGCCTTTATACAGGAATTATGACCGATACTGGTTCCTTTAAATATTCTTCCACTACTGAAAGAACGCATCATATTATTGCTGAGTTAATAGGAAAAGGAGCAGAGAATTCAAAAATTCACGACTTGGTATATGATAATTTCTCAGAAAACAGAGTGAAACTGTTGGGCTATTGTCTAAACCATAAATTACAAATATTTAAAGAAAATAAAGCGGCAATCATTTCGTTAAATGCTGAAGAATTAAAACGATTTAATTTTAAAATAGGAGATACAGAAGGGATTGTAAATTATGCCCTAACCATTGAAGATGTTATATTTGCCGTTTTTATTGCGGAAAAGAAAGGAGTTGTAAAACTATCCTTACGATCGAAAGGAGGTTTTTGGGTGAACGAAATTGCTAAAAAATATTTCAGTGGAGGAGGACATAAAAATGCTGCTGGAGGTGTTTCGGATGTATCAGTTGAAGAAACAATAGAAAAACTAAAAGATATCTTTAAAGAGTATAAAACACAATTACTAAACACAAAACTATAAACAAAATGAAGAAACTATTAATTCTTGCGCTTTTTGCAGGACTAACACAAACAATTAAATCACAAACACAAGACGGTATGTATGCAAAAATCAAAACAACAAAAGGAGAAATTCTAATACAATTAGAATTCGAAAAAACACCACTAACAGTAGCTAACTTTGTTGGCTTATCTGAAGGGAAAATTAAAAACAATGTAAAAGAAAAAGGTACGCCTTTCTATGATGGCTTAAAATTTCACAGGGTAATTACCGATTTTATGATTCAAGGTGGCTGCCCTGATGGCAATGGGATGGGAGATCCTGGTTATAAATTTCCAGACGAGTTTCATGCAGACTTAAAGCATGATAAAGGTGGTATTTTGTCAATGGCAAATTCAGGCCCTGCTACTAATGGAAGTCAGTTTTTCATTACACACAAAGAGACTCCTTGGCTAGATGGGAAACACACAGTTTTCGGGCATGTTGTAGAAGGAATGGATGTGGTTAATGCAATAGCGCAAGATGATATTTTACAGTCAGTTACTATCATTAAAAAAGGAAGTGCTGCCGAAAACTTTGATGCTGGAAAAACTTTTAATGCTGTATTGGAGGAAATTAAAAAAGAAGAATCAGAAAAAGCAGAGAGATTGGTCAAGGAAATGAGAAAACTAACAGAAGGCGCTACAATAACTGAAAGTGGTTTGGCTTATTTTATGATTACAAAAGGAGATGGAGTACAAGCTAAAACAGGACAAACAGTATCGGTGCATTATAAAGGAACGCTTATTGACGGGACAAAATTTGATTCTTCTTACGATAGAAACGAGCCAATTGAATTTCCATTAGGAAAAGGAAAAGTTATTCGTGGTTGGGATGAAGGAATCGCACTACTTAATGTTGGCGGAAAAGCAAAATTTATAATACCACCGCATTTAGCTTATGGTGAAAGAGGGTCAGGAGTAATCCCTCCAAATGCGACACTTATTTTTGAAGTAGAATTAGTAGGTATTAAATAAATTTAACGCTCTAATATATAATGAAAGCCACTTGAAAGAGTGGCTTTTTTATTTTGCAAGAAGTAAGAAAATCGTAGGTTTTTTATGAATATCCAATTTTGTATTTTTCCACTCTTCAATGGTTTTGGTTTTTATATTTTCTGATGAAAGAGTGATATTAGTTGCAATACAAAGCCGTGCCTTATTACTGCTATTTTTGATAATGGCATCAAGTAGTTGGTGATTTCTATAAGGGGTTTCCATAAATATTTGGCTTTGATTCTCTTTTCTGGAATTACTTTCCATTTGCTTTATTTTTCTTTCTCTTTCTTTTTTATCGATTGGTAAATAACCATGAAAAACAAAGTTTTGTCCGTTTAAACCAGATGCCATAAGTGCTAAAAAAATAGAACTAGGGCCAACAAGTGGAATTACTTGAATCTGAAAATCGTGCGCATAAGCAACAATTTTTGAGCCCGGATCTGCAACGCACGGCAATCCTGCTTCTGAAATAATACCAACATCCTCACCATTTAAAATATGCGGAAGAAAATCTTCTTCCAGATTTAATCTATCATGCTTACCAAAAGCATAAAAAGTACAATTATCAATATTTTTTTTCTTATCTACTTTTCTAATAAATCGCCTTGCCGAACGAATATTCTCTACAATAAAGATATTTATTTCTTTAATATGATTGGTTATTGAGTGCGGAAGGGAGGCGTTTGCATCACTATCGCCAAGCAAAGATGGGATAAGATATAGTTTACCTTTTTTCAAGATTTTGAGTGATTATATTGCATGCTTGATCTAACATATCATACACATTCTGAAAACCATTTTCGCCACCATAATAAGGATCAGGAACAGACTGAAAAGATTTAGGATTGCTTTCATTTAAAATTACATCCACCTTATTTCTATCCCTTTCATCTCTTGCTAAAGAAATGATATTGGCGTAATTACTGCTATCCATGGCATAGATTTTATCAAATTCATCATAGTCGTTAACAGAAAATTGCCTTGCTCTTTGAGAAGTTAAATCAATACCATATTTATTTGCAATTTCAATGGAACGAATATCGGGCTGTTCCCCAACATGATATGCGGCTGTTCCTGCTGAATCTACTACAACATCCAAATGATTTGTTTTCGCTTTTAATATACCTTCCGCAAGTGGGGAACGACAAATATTACCTAAGCAAACCATTAAAATTTTGCTCATGATATAGGGGTTAAGCTAAGGAGAGTTTCTTTTCAATATCGATAATATACCCTTTGAATTGTTTATCAGTATCTGCTAAATTATTTACCGTTTTGCAAGCGTGTAACACAGTGGCATGGTCTTTGTTTCCACAATGTTTGCCAATCATTGCTAAAGAGCTTTTTGTCATTTGCTTGGAAAAGAACATGGCTAATTGTCGGCATTGTACAATTTCTCTTTTTCGAGTTTTCGATTTCATAATATCAATAGGGATATCAAAATAATCGCAAACAACTTTTTGTATGTAGTCAATAGAAACTTCACGGACAGTGTTTTTCACAAATTTATCGAGCATATTTTTTGCCAAATCAATTGTGATTTCTTTATTATTTAAAGAGGATTGTGCCAAAAGGGAAATAAGGGCACCCTCTAATTCGCGCACATTTGTTGTGATAGAATAAGCAATATATTCAATCACCTCATAGGGCATTTCAATGCCATCATTATGAATTTTCTTTTTCAAAATTGCCAAACGAGTTTCCAAATCAGGAGCTTGCAAATCGGCAGACAATCCCCATTTAAATCGGGATAGTAATCTCTGTTCCATATCCACCATATCCACAGGGGCTCTGTCTGAGGTTAAAATAAGTTGCTTGCCATTTTGGTGTAAGTGATTAAAGATATGAAAAAATACATCTTGGGTTTTTTCCTTACCACAGAAAAACTGAACATCATCAATGATTAGCACATCAATGGATTGGTAAAAATGAACAAAATCATTTTTCCTATTATCCATTATAGCATCTACAAATTGGGTTTGGAATTTGTCAGCCGAAACATAAAGAACCGTTTTATCAGGGAAATGTTTTTTAATTTCAATGCCGCTTGCATTGGCCAAATGTGTCTTTCCTAATCCTCCCTTGCCATAAATAAGCAATGGGTTAAAGGAAGTGCCACTTGGTTTTTGTGCCACAGCATAAGCAGCCGAACGAGCTAATCGGTTACATTCTCCTTCTACAAAAGAATCAAGTGTATAGCTAGGATTTAGCTGTGGGTCAATATTAATTTTTTGAAGTCCTGGAATAATAAAAGGATTTCTTATTGATGTCTCATTTAAATTAATTGGCATGCTAACCGGATTATTTTTAAGAGGTCCACTATT
>Ga0209554_1002802_pt1 | contig 11721 bp, 11 predicted proteins | sample MarorgKNORR_S2LV_5_FD_188221 | JGI IMG/M metagenome (GOLD analysis project Ga0209554, IMG submission 188221) | Marine microbial communities from the Southern Atlantic Ocean, analyzing organic carbon cycling - Bottom_A/KNORR_S2/LV (SPAdes) (version 2) | ecosystem: Environmental > Aquatic > Marine... | reverse complement strand
TCCAAGTAGTGCAAAAAAAGCTTACCAAAAATTAGCAGACGTGTATTCAGCAATTGAACCACCAACTTGGGCGCTCCTTTTGGCTCAATCATTAAGACATAAAAACTATGACTGCGTAATTTTAGATTTTGATGCCGATCGTAAAAACATAGACGAGTCGGTTAAAGAAATTGCAGATACCTAGCCTAAACTAGTGATTTTTGTATTATATGGTCAAAATCCGAATTCAGGAACAACAATGATGATTGGTGCAACAGAATTGGCCAATCATCTTAAGAAAAATTATTCTGAATTAAAAATTGGTTTTATCGGATCGCATGTTTCAGCTTTGCCAGAAGAAGTAATTACATTAAGTTATGTTGACTTTGTGTTTATTAATGAAGGTGTATTGTCTCTTTTATCTCTTTTAAAAACTAATTTAAAAAATAATTTAGAAAAAGTTCCTGGAATATGGTTTAGAGATTCTGACGGAAAACCAAAAAAAGGTAAATCTGGCCAAATTATAACTAATGAACAAATGGATATAATGATGCCAGGATACGCTTGGGATTTATTACCAAAAAATAATAAAACGTTGGATAAATATAGAGCTCATTTTTGGCATTCAAATTTTAGCCCAGTTGCTATGCATCTGCCAGAAAGAACATTATTTTTCATATTTAGTATTTTGACAAACTTTATTTTATTTAGATTTAATTTTATATTTGGTCTTTTAACTGTAGAAGCGTCATTAACAATGATAACATGGAATTCAGCATTTAGATTATGAATATTTTTTTCAATTTCATTAATAAGCTTCCACAATGACTTCCAGTCGTTGTACAAAGGAATGATTATAAAAAATTTATTATTTTCCATTTTTAAAATTTTAGAATATTTAATATATCATTTGATTTTAAGAAATTAATAATATTTTTTATAAGTATTTTTGCATGAAAATCTTAATTAGGACAAGATTCTGTATAAGATAAGATCTTAGATCATTTTCAATAAACGAATGATTTTCCAATTATATTTTTCTCTAAGAAACTAATTTCATGAAATTAAGTAGTAAATTTTTTCTTAATTTTTTAATAATTTTTTAAAAATTTGAACAATTGTTTTTTTTATTGTAGACAGGGATTATAATGTTTAAAATCATTCAATAGTATTTTTCTTAATTTATATTTACAAATTTAAGTAGTTTTATAAAAAATTATGATTTATTTATATAAAAAAAAATGAAAAAGAAAGTTTTAATAATTTTTAAATATCCGCATGCTTGGAATGAACACGTAATTAATAGGTTTTTAATTTATTATGATACTGAATTTTTGTACATTAGTAATTTTAAAAATAAAAATTTTACAGAAATAGTTGAGCATATAAATAATTTAATAAAATTAAAAAATATTGAAATTGTTGTTTTTGATGTTGATTATTTTAAATTTATAAATTTCTTTTTTATTAAGAAAATAAATAGTAAAAAAAAAATATTTATAACTGGAGATGATTTTGAATTTCACGAATTTCATTCAGTAACTGCCAGTGCTTGCGATTTAGTTTTAAGTCAATGTCCATTATCTGTATTAAAATATAAGGAAAAGGGATGTGAAGCATATCTTTCTAATATGGAATTTAGTAAAATAAGAAACAATAATAATGATAAAAAAGAGATCGATGTACTTTTTTACGGCCACATAACTCCAGACCGAAGGAATATTCTAGACTATATTGTTAAAGAAGGAATAAATTTAAAAAATATTGGTCATGAAGGTAATGTTACAGGTTTACCAAAGGATGAATTATTAAAACTCATTTCAAAATCAAAAATTGTTTTAGAACTGTCTAAATCAAGAACATCATTTGTTAAGAATTATGCTTCAGAAAGTATTTATAAATTTTACTATCTGTACAAAGGGAAAATAATAGTAGCAGGATTAAAAGGAGCAGCTTGTGTGTCAGAGTATTCACCTGGCACGGAATTACTTTTTAGTAAAGATGAAGTAGCAACTTTTTTTACGAAAGAAGAATGCGTAAAGATTTTAAAAAAATTATTAAATAATAAAGAACTATTAGAAAAATATACAAATAAATTTACTTCAAAAGTATATAATTTATATGAAGATAAAAAAAATTTTGAACCCATTTATAAGGCAATAGAAAAACCAAACCATAGAAGGATTGAATTAATTAAAATTCCTTATTGGTACTTAAGAATTTCAGCAAAACAAATACTATTAAGAAATCTCAAATTATCAAATTTAATAAAAGCAATATTTCAATTTAGGATAATTTTTAAAATAATAAAAAATTCAAGCTTATTAACAAAGCTCCTTATTGTGTCCGAATCTGTTATAAATACTTTGTGGTATTCAATTATTTACACTTTTAAATCTAAGACATGAATTAAATTATGATTAATCGTAAATTTAAGAAATGTCTTATAACTGGCATAACTGGTTCTGGAGGAAGTTACTTAGCCGAATATATATTATTAAAAGATAAAAATATAAAAATCTTTGGAATTTACAGGTCACTTGGTAATAAAAATTTGTTAAAAAATAAGCGAATTGAATTAATCAAAAGTGATCTATGTAATTTTAGCAAAACTCAAAAAATTATAAAAAAAATAAATCCAGACTTGATTTTTCATCTTGCGTCAACTGCCAATGTAAGAGCTTCCTTCGATAAACCCAGGGAAGTTATTGAAAATAATATTGCAATTACACTAAATTTACTAGAAATCATAAGAATAAACATAATTAATCCTTTAATTGTCATTTGTAGTACATCAGAAGTTTATGGCAAAGTGAGTAAAAAAGATATTCCGATAAAAGAAACAAAAAGTATAAATCCAGTTAATCCTTATTCAGTTTCAAAAGCTTTTCAAGATCATATTTCTCAAATTTATTATAAAATTTATGGATTGAAAATAATTATCACGCGCATGTTTTCATATAGTAATGCGAGAAAATTTTTTTTATTTCAAACAGCTTTTGCAAGACAAATTGCAGATATAGAAAAAGGGAAAAAAAAAATATTAACTCACGGCAATTTAAATAGTATTAGGAATATTATTGATATTAGTGATGCCATGGAAGCATACTGGTTAACAGCAAAAAAAGGGAGAATTGGAGAAATATATAACATTGGTGGAAAAAAAGTTATTTCAGTAGGAGGATACCTTAAGGAACTAAAGAAATTATCAAGTGTTAGAATAAAATCTAAAATTGATAAAAAATTACTTAGACCCATAGACGTAACATTGCAAATAGCAGATGCCAGAAAGTTTATAAGAGATACTAATTGGTCGCCGAAAATTTCTTTCAAAGAATCAATTAAAAAACTACTTGAGGAATGTAGAAAACGATGAAAACTGAGGAATTATAATTGGATGATCGAAAATATATTAATTATTGGAAGCAAATCTAGTTTGGCAAAACATATTTTAGAAAAATTAAAAGATAGTAGTTTTAAAATTTCATCCATCTCTAGAAAAGATTTTAATCTCGTAAAAAATTTTAAAAAATTAGAGAAAATTATAATCAGAACAAGACCTAAAATAATTATTAATTGCGTTGCAATCAAATATAAAGAAAGTGATAACTCTCCAAAAGACGCGTATGAAGTAAATGCTTTTTTTCCTTACAAATTAGCTATCTTATGCGAAAATATCGATGTTATATTAATTCATTTTTCCACAGATTCTATTTTTGATGGTAATAAAAAATATTTTTGCAGTGTGAATGATGTACCTCTACCCAGTTCAATGTATGGAAAGAGTAAATTATTGGGTGAATATTCTTTAATTGGATTTAGAAATTCTTTAATTATTAGGGTGCCATTGCTATTTGGAAAATTTTTTAAAAAAAATTTTGTTTATAATATTTTAACAGAATTGAAAAAAAATAAAAAAATTAATATATCAAACGATACATTTTGTACACCAACTAATGGCGAAGATGTGGCAAACTTTTTAGTAGAAAATATCAAGGGAAAAAAACTTAATTATTTATTAACTAAAAAAATAATTCACCTATCCTCTAATAATTTGCAAACAAGATATAAACTTATAAAAGATATGGCGATACTTCTCAATAAATCAAAATATGTTAAACCAATAAGTATAAGGAATTTAAAGTTAAATATACTACCTCGTGGCCAGGGTATTAAATCTAATGTTAAAAATTTTAAAATATCTAAAATTGAAGATTTTATTAAGAGCGTAAATATTTAATTTTTTTAAAGATTTCATTGCTTTTCAAAAAAATTAATCGTTATAAAGATTTCCGTCTTCTACGAATAGAAAAACTTTGTTTTTTTTGTCCTTTAAAGCAGATCTATAACTTTTATATATTATTTTTTGATTTGATAGTTTAATGATTTTTGTAAATTTTAGCATTTTTCTTAATGCTAATGTATGATCTTGAGTATGTTGAGGACCACCATCCAGAGGATAAGTGGAGCCAACTAATGTTCTAATAATAATTTTTGAATTAAATTGGTTATTTGTTAAAAGGTTTATTTTGTCAGCGTGATTTACTAATTGATTTAATGCTATAATTAAAAAATCAAATCTTGGATAGCAACTAATAGGTATATAACCCTCTAAAGCTAATCCAATGCTCATTCCTAATTGAGTTTCTTCGAAAACTGGCAATTCAATTTTTTTTTGGTTAGGTACATTTTTCAAACTGACATAGATAGAACTGCCGGAATATTTTACAGATTGACCAATAAAAATTGTTTTTTTATTTTTTGATAACATTTTCATAGATCTGGAAATTTCTTTAACATACGTATTCATTAAAATAAAACCCACTTTCCTATTCCATGATGAGGAAATTTTCTTTTATATTTATAATATTTTACATTTGGAAATATTTTTTGTTTTTTTCCCCAAGCGGTCGTAGTATTTGTATTAGTGCTCATGTTATTATCTTCAACAACAAAGATAATTGGTAATTTAAAATTTCTGCTGTACTTATAGCATTCGTAAAATAATCCAGTTTCATAAGTCATATCACCAATAAAAGTCCAAACCTTTGACTTACTTTTTTTTTTCTTTAAAGCAAGTGCTGCTCCCATGGCTATTGGTATAATTCCACCAACTATTGAAGAGGTAAAAAATTTTTTTTTCATAGAATTTAAATTCATGCTTCTTCCCCTCATGATCTGGTTTTCAATATCTTGAATACTTAATCCTTTTAGAATTGCATGGTAATGGTTTCTCCAACTAGAAAAAACCCAATCATTTGGTTTAATTTTTTCAAAAATTTTAATTAATTGATATTCATTATTTCCTGACAAGTGCACAGGTCCTCTTATTTTCTTTTCTTCATAATATTGAACAATTCTATTTTCGAAATTTATCAGAACTTGCCTTAAATTTTCTATTTGTGATTTTCTTTTATATTTCATAGCTTTTTAATATTTTTATTAAAATTTTTGATTTTAGTTTAAAGTTTTGAGAAAGCTACATACTTTTCAAATTTTTTATGACGATTGTTTTTAAACCAATTAATGGTTTGATAAATCGCTTTTTCCAAATTTATTTCGTGCTTAAATCCCAATTTTTTTAGTCTTGTAATATCTAATACTCTTTTTTTATCTCCTCCTGAATACTTTTTATTCCATGAAAGTTTATGATTGTTGCCAAAATATTCATTTATTATTTCAACGATTTTTTTAATACTTACTCCTTTGCCGCTTCCAATATTGATTGGTAATTTAGGTTTTTTAAACATAATTAACAGCATAGCCCTCGCAACTTCTGAGGAAAAAATAAAATCTCTTATATTTGATCCATCTCCCCAAACTTCAACAGCTCCTGTTTTGCTGTTAATAAATTTGTTAATTAACGAAGGTATCACCATAGCTGATTTAGTATCAAAATTGTCATAAGGACCAAAAACATTAGCTGGGCGAACGATTATGGTAATCATTTTTTTAGTAAACAACTGGCAGGCCTGAACATTTAATTCACCAATTCTTTTTGTCCATCCCGCATACCAATCATTTCTAGAGGGGAATGTTTTCCACACATCATCCTCTTTCATGATTTTTTTTGGATTGTAAACTCCTATAGAGCTAGTATACAAAAACCTTTTAACTTTATTAATTCTTGAAGCTTCCAACATATTTGCATTAAACATAAGCATTGGCGTCATAAATTGATAAGGCTTTTTTTTTGCCATTTCAGGAGATCCTTTTATCCCAGCCAGATGAAATACATAATCAATTTTTTTTGTAAGCTTTAAACAATTTTCAAAAAATCTTAAATCTGATCTGATAAATTTAACTCCTTTTGGTAATTCGATATTCTTGTCCAAAGACGCAACAATTACTCTTGATTTTAATTTAACAAGTTTGTTAACAAGCTGAGTGCCAATTAAACCTGTGCCCCCTGTAACTAATACATTTTTATTTTTGTAAAATAATTTCACTTAAGGTATTTTTTTTTAAACCAATCAATTGTTAGCTTAATACCTTTATGAATGGTTGTTTTTGGTTTCCATCTCAAAATATTTTTTGCTTTATTGGAATTAACTAAAATATTTACATTGATATTTTTTTCACTCGATATATTTTCAATTTTTTTATTAGAACCGGATATTTTTAATATTATTTGTAAAATTTCTTTTATTTTAAATGATTTACCATACGAACAATTAAAAATTTGAAAATTTTCTTTTTGTTTTTTTATGGCAAGATCAATAAAAGAAAGCAAATCATTGACATATAGGTAATCTCTCATCTCATTGCCCATCCCAAAAATATTGATTTTTTTAGTTTTTTCATTGAATACTCTATAAATTGAAGAGCCAATAAAATGCCCTTTTTTTTTATCAAATTTGTCAAATGGACCATATATATTAGAATGTCTAATTACTGTAAATTTTATATCTGATATCTTTGAAAAAAATTTACACATTTTTTCTATATATAATTTTGTATGACCAACGCCATAATAGTTTTTAAATATTTTTTTTTCATCTACTTCCTTTTCAGTTAATGGCTTATTGGAATTTTTGTACATTACAGTACAGCTTGTAAAAATAAAATGTTTTACTTTGTTTATATAGGAAGCCCTCAACAAATAAGAGTTCATTACCGCATTATCCGTTACATGAAGATAGGGGGCTCGAATTATATCTCTAGAACCAGATGTTGTGGCTGCACATTGCATAACTATGTCCATATTTTTTGTTACTTTAATGCATTGATCAAAGTTTCTAAGATCTGTTTTTATCCATTTAATATTCTTTAAATTATTTGTTGATTTTTTTTTATGATAAGTTCCTATTAAATTATACTTTTTTTTACCGGCAAAATATAAAACTAAGTTTTTTCCAATAAAACCTGAAGCTCCGCATATCAAGATATTTTTTTTCACTGTTAGATAAAATTAAAGATTAGTAGACCATAGAATTTTCTCTAAGCCACTTCTGTATCTTTATAATATTTTCTTTAATCTCTGTATTTGTTAACGATTTTCCCCAAGGAGTTTTTTCCTCAAATTCAAATGGCAAACCAACTTCCTCATCATCTGAAAATCTGTATAACAAATGTGAATATTTGTTCCAGTTAGTATCAATCTTTTTTATCCCAAATTTTTTAAAATTTTTTGCTATAGGAGATCCAGGTACTGGTAAAAAACCAGATACACTAGCATAATCAGGTTTTATTTTTTCTAAAAAGTCTAGAGTTACGTTTGCAATATCTTTTTTTTCACCTGGCAAACCTAAAATTAAGCAGATTTTTACTTTAATTCCAACTTTTTTTGCGTCTTCTATGCATCTTGTTATACTTTCTTTGTTTTGCCAGGATTTATCTATAATTTGCATTACTTTATCATCCACTGTTTCAACTCCAAAAGCTAATTCAACACAACCGGATTCTTTAGCTAATTTTAATTGTTCAAAGGTAGCCATAGTAGTAGTTTGTCCTCTCCAAATAATATTTTCACTTCCAATTGCTTCTAAAATTTCTGTTGAAATTTTTGTATTTGGAGATATCGCAACTTCATCTTTAACTAATAATCCTTTAATATTATATTTATCCTTTAAGTATTTTATCTCTCTTCTAACCAATTCAGGTTTTTTTACCTGCAAATAATGAGGGACATTGTATGTACAAAAAGCACACTTCATCATACATCCTCTTGAAAAATATGTTAAAGTTGATTTAATTTCTCCATATTGAGAAAACATTTTATTATTTGCTATTAAATTATCAGATAAAAATGATCTATCTGGAAAATTGGTGTCTCTAAAATTAAGTGATTTATAATTTACTGAATATTTTTTTAATAATTTATTATTATTGTAGTCTTTTATAACGTTTATGAAAGATTCTTCTCCAGGACCTACAATTATTGAGTCAAAATGTTTAACACATTCTTCTTGGCACATATCTACATGTGTTCCACCAGCCGCATGTATACTTTTAGGATATTTTTTTTTAAGTAATTTTGTAATTAAATATATTTCCAAAGCATCTCCAGTTTTAAAAATCCAATAAAAATAGAAATTTCTTTCCGGAATTTTATTTACTATTTTTTTTAGATCTAAATCTTTATGATTTTCTTTCATAGATCTAATATCAACTACATCAGTATCAAATCCTGCTTTTTTTATATAAGTTGCGTAATATAACTCCCAGTAAGGTGTATGTTTCAAGGGATCTTTCCAATAGTGCCAGGAAGGAATTACAAAGCATGCAGTAAACATAATTTAATTACTCACTAAATCATTACAGTACCAGATATAAGTTTTTTTTAAACCATCATAAATACTTGTTTTAGATTTAAAACCAAATGTTTTAAAGGCTTTGGTTGCGTCAAATGATCGTTTTTTAGGAATTATATTATTTGTTTTTTTATAAATAATTTTTATAGTTTTATTTTTACTAATTAATTTAAGAATTTTAATAATTTCATTTGAACTCGTTAGCTTTCCACTAACAATGTTAATTACATTGTAGCCATACAATTTTTTTAATGAAAACAAACAGGCTTCAATAAGATCGTCTATAAATACCCAATCTCTTTTTTGTTCACCATTACCGTAAATTTCAATAAACTTATTTTTTTCTGCAAATTGCTTTATAAAAGCAGGTAAAATATGACATGTTTTTAAATCAAAATTATCGTACACGCCATAAATAGCCGAAGGCCTGAGTACAACAATATTCATTTTTTTATTTGACGCCTCATAATATAGTTTACACAATTTTTCTATATATCTGTGCATATAACCAACAGGCAAATATGAAACCGGGGGTTCGTTAAGAAAAAAATCTTCTTCTTTTAAGACAGAAGAACTTTCTGGATAACCTGTGCTGCTGCTTAACCAAATATAATTTTTAATTCCTAATTTATATGAAGCCTCTAGCATATTGATATTTAAGGTAGTATTATTTCTTATGGGACCAAGAGGTTCTTTTTTCATTAATCTAACTGTAGATAGAGTTGAGGCAAACATAAAAACTACATCTACATTATTTAATACTCTTAAACATTCTTTGTAATTAGTGAGATCACATTTTGTATATGAAACATTTTTAAATTTTATAATTGGTTCACGTTTATTAAATGTGGCCTTTACTTTAATATTTTTATTGGAGTACAGTTTACTAATTAAATTAGTTCCAACAAAACCAGATCCGCCCGCTACTAATATATTCATGTATATTTGAAAATACATGTTTTCGAACAGTAAATCTATTGGTATATCCAATACATTTTCTGAGAGTGAATTAAGAGTAAGCAGGTAGGTTTGACCGTTTTAAAATTTTCAATTACTAATACTAAATGACGCGTAAGTTTAAGTTTTTTTTATTTTTCATTATTTTTTTATTTATCCTTTTTGTTTTAGGTGCGATTAGAGTTGAAAAAAAAATGCTGTTTCTTAATGAAAGGACGCAACAGCATGAATCTATTATAAACGAACTTAATTTCAAAAATATAGCATTGACGAAAAGGGTAGAATATTTAACTACAGTATTAGAATTGCCCTCATCTGAATCTAACGATATTAAATCTAAATCAAATATTTACAATATTAGAACTTTTCAGCTTCCTTTTCTAAGCAGCATAGAATGGAAAGGTAAAGCTGTAGCTTATTTAGAACAAACAGATAATGAGATTATTATAGCGTCTGGTGATGGTGAGTTTTTTACATTTAAAAAAAAAGATATTGAATCTGATAGTTTATATTTAAAAAAAATTAGAACCAATGTAAAGAATTTAATTAAAGATCAAAAATTTTATTTGTCCGGAGTATATGGCATTAGAGATTTATTTATATTAGATAATAAAATTTTATTTTCATATATAAAGAAAATTTCAAATAATTGTTATAACACTTCCATTATGAGTTCAGAATTTAATTTAAATTATTTGAATTTTAGCGAATTTTTTTCTTATACAGATTGTGTAGAGACGAATCTCGTTGCTCATACAGGAGGAAGAATGGTTTTTTTTAAAAATGGAAAAATTCTTCTTACAATAGGTGATTGGACTTGGGCGCAAATGGTTTTAGCGCAAGATAGAAATTCAATATTTGGTAAAATAATTTCAATAGATATAAAATCAAAAGACTATGAAATTATTGCCATGGGCAGTCGAAATGCACAAGGTTTATATTATGATGAGGACAGAGACATAATTATCCATACGGAACATGGTCCTATAGGTGGAGACGAAATAAATATTAATTTCCATCCTGATAATAAAATTATTGAAAATTATGGTTGGCCCATTTCCTCATATGGTGAACATGATGATGGAAAATTTAGAAAAGAAGCTCCTTTGCATAAATCTCATAAAGATTATGGTTTTATTGAGCCAATAAAATATTACACTCCTTCTATTGCTATAAGTGAAATAGTCAAAATACCTAGTACTTTTAGTGAAAGATTTACGAATGATTTCTTTATCGGAGCATTAGGTTTTAAAGATCAAATAAATGACGGCGATCAAAGTATACACCATATTCGCTTCAATGAAAATTTTGATCAAATAATTTTTGAGGATGTAATACCAATTGGCGAAAGAATTAGGGATATGATTTTCATTAAAGAAAAAAATATAATATTGATGGTACTAGAAAGTATTCCTGCCATTGGTGTTTTAAAATTGATAAATTAAAGATCGCAATTAGTTAAAAAAATAAAATTTACTTCTCTTGCGGATAAAACTTAGGACTTAAAACCTTGTTCCACTAAAAACTAGGCATAGATACCTGTGTTTGATATAACATTTTCATAAAGAAAAACGTTCGTTTCACTTACATAATTTTTTTAATAATCTCTTCATAAAAAAAATATATATTATTTTTTATGATTTAAAAGATTCAAAACAAAATATAATCCTTTAACCTGAAATTTCATTTACCAAAGTTTTTTTATGTTATATAAAAGAAAACAAAATGTTATATATTTTCAATATCTATCCTATCTAAAAACGGATATTGTTTAACATTATTTGCTGCAGAATCAGGGTTTTTGGTTTACATACTGTTTTGTTGTGTAGGAGGCCGAAGGCTCGATTTACTTCACTGTCGCCACTTTCTCGGTAAATTAGTGGTTATTAGCGATATAAATACACCAATGCCACATCTGTATGTGAAAAAAAAATGGTATATAAATAGGTTTATTAAAGAAAATGCTAACTGATTTTTTGAGAGACTATTTATCTATTATAATTTTTCTGTTTATTGCCTTAGGTCTAAGTGT
>Ga0209554_1002800_pt1 | contig 11723 bp, 8 predicted proteins | sample MarorgKNORR_S2LV_5_FD_188221 | JGI IMG/M metagenome (GOLD analysis project Ga0209554, IMG submission 188221) | Marine microbial communities from the Southern Atlantic Ocean, analyzing organic carbon cycling - Bottom_A/KNORR_S2/LV (SPAdes) (version 2) | ecosystem: Environmental > Aquatic > Marine... | reverse complement strand
TTAGAAATATAAGATTTTTTCGCTGGGATTTAGTAATATTCATCATAGATTAGTATTAGTTCAACTAAAGACATAAGACCGCTTCGCTGTAAGAGCATAAAGTCAAGACTACACAGTAATTAATTGATAATAAAATAGTTAAAATTCGTAAGCTACAATAACTCGAATTTTTTTGCTTATGACTAAAGTATGTGTCAATTTTCTGAAATCCTTAAACTATAACAAACACAATGCTTTAGCGGCTTATTTAATTTTTAACTCGGACAACAATGATCGTAAATTAAAAAAAGCATAGTTTCTCTGTCGAAACTATGCTTTAAATCTAACAAATAATATCTAATTCGATTATCTGGATACTGTACCTCCTGGCAAAGAACCAAGATTCATCGCAAAAGAATGTGTAGCTGGAGCTGTGTCCATACCTGCTGTACCAACCAATGGCTTTATAACAAAAGGTCCTGGTAAATCGTCTGGAACTGGTTCTACTGAAATAACGACAGTTCTTCCTCTAACATCTAAAGGAAATATTTCTCCTGCTGGAGCATTCATAAAAAAGTCTTCTCCAGGAATAGGTGGTCCAGGGTTTACACCACTAAATGGTGCCGCATCATCTACTGTCTAAAATTTGTAAATGTTCCTGTGCTTAATGGTCCACTATCGCCTACAACCCAGCCTTCGTAGATCCAACCCTCTGGTAATGTAGGTAATACAAAGTTAGCTGTTGGTGGAATTCCAGGTATTCCAAACCAAACCCCATTTTCATCGTTCCCATTATTAGTTCCTGTTTCGTCTGTTGGTGTTCGTAAAAAGAACATCCCTGACGCATTACTAAAATCACCAACTACTCCATTGGAATTTACACTTGCTGAATTACCAGAAAAATCTCCAGCTAAAATTTTTGTTGCTGCAGGTAAAGGATCTGAATCAACTAATGGTTCTATAGACAACACAAAAGTTGTAGCACTATTTAATTGTGCAGTATTTACTGTAAAAGATTGCGGAAAAGTTACACTTGTAAATGTTCCTGTAGAAACGGGAGCACCATCTACTATAATCCATCCTTCGTAAACAAAATTAGTTCCTAACGGTTCTAAACTGGTAAGATTTAAGGTTAAAATTGAGGTTGTAGGACCATTATCATCGTCACTACTGCAAGATGTGGTAAAAATTCCTAATGCCAAAATTGCTAAAAACGTTTTCTTAATCATTCTTATTTTAATTTTATAATTTTTTATAAATTCAAAAGTATTGAATGATTTAATCATGAAATGTTAGCTATCTAACATTAGGTAATATTTTTATAAATTCTAATTTCTTTTCTGCTAAAATCTATTATTTTTTCTTCTTTTAACTCATTTAAAAGAATGTTTAAAGTTGGTCTGGAAGTACCAATAAGACAAGCAATATCTTTTTGGGTATAAGGATGGTTTATTACCACATCTCCAGATTTTGAGCAATCGTGACCATAATCTATACACAGTTCATTTAAGAATTCTAATAGTCTTGTTTTAGTGTCTTTAAATAATAATATTTGAAGCTGTCTTTCTAATTTTTTAAATTTAAACCCAATAATCTTATAAATCTTAAAACTAAATGTTTTATTATTACGCATTAAATCGTGCATTGTTTCTACACCAATTGGGCAGATTGACGTATAATCATCTATAGACTGAGCAAATTCATTACGTATTGTCTCACCAAGAATCGCTTTTTCACCAAATAACTCGCCACGAGTTAAAATAGCTTTTACAATTTCTGATCCATCTTCATTATAATAACCAATCTTCACTTTCCCCTTTTCAATTAGATACACTTTGTTTGATGAATCTTCTTCAAAATATATATAATCCTTCTTACTATAGGCATCAAATTAGTGATCTTTTTTATATGCCTTAAATTTATGTGGGCAAAGCATTTTAAAAAGATTTACATCGTCAAAAAACCAAATTGCACTCATTATTTTTTTTAAAGATAGTAGATTCTTAACAATTATAATATGTAGTACAAAAAACTCCTAAATTTCTTTAAGAGCTTTCTTCTTTTTTAAACCTATTAATTACGCACTTTGTCTTTTTATTAAATTCAAAGCAGAACCTTTATTGTACCACTCAATTTGAGATTGATTGTATGTGTGATTTGTTTTAATAATGTCTTTGCTTCCATCTGTATGTACAAACTCAATAGTTAATTGCTTTCCTGGTGCAAACTCATTCAAATCCAAAAAGTTAATGGTATCATCTTCCTGAATTAAATCGTAATCACTTTCATCAGCAAAAGTTAAGCCTAACATCCCTTGCTTCTTTAAATTAGTTTCGTGAATACGAGCAAACGATTTTACAAGTACTGCAACTACACCAAGATGTCGAGGCTCCATTGCGGCATGTTCGCGAGAAGACCCTTCACCATAATTATGATCTCCTACAACTATGGTTTTTATTCCAGCGGATTTATATGCTCGGGCTACATCTGGAACGCCTCCAAACTCACCAGTTAATTGATTTTTTACAAAATTTGTTTTCTTACCAAAAGCATTAACAGCACCAATTAAACAGTTATTAGAAATATTATCTAAATGTCCACGAAAACGCAACCAAGGTCCAGCCATTGAAATATGATCGGTTGTGCATTTTCCGAAGGCTTTGATTAACAATTTAGCACCTTCTATTTTATTACCAATAGGCTCGAATGGTGTTAATAATTGTAATCTTTCGGATGTTGGGTTTACTGATATATTTATAGAACTTCCATCTGCAACGGGTTCTACAAAACCTGCATCTTTGACTTCAAAACCATTTGGTGGTAATTCAATTCCAATAGGCTCATCTAATTTTACTTCTTCTCCATCTTCATTTAACAAGGTATCATTCATTGGATCGAAATCCAAGCGTCCTGAAATGGCAATTGCCGTTACCATTTCAGGTGAACCAACAAAAGCATGTGTATTAGGATTGCCATCGGCTCGTTTTGAAAAATTTCGATTAAACGAATGTACAATAGTGTTTTTTTCGTCACCTTTTACATCACTTCTATCCCATTGTCCGATACAAGGTCCACAAGCGTTTGTGAATATTGTTGCGTTTAAATCTTCGAAAATCTTTAAAATACCATCACGTTCGGCTGTATAGCGAATTTGCTCTGATCCCGGATTAATTCCGAAATCTGCTTTTGCTTTTATCTTTTTATCAACTGCTTGTTTTGCAATTGAAGCTGCGCGTGTTAAGTCTTCGTAAGACGAATTTGTACAAGAACCTATAAGTCCCCAATCTACTTTTATAGGCCAGCCATTTGCTTTTGCTTTTGCACCAAGTTCTCCAACAGGTGTTGCTAAATCTGGTGTAAAAGGACCGTTTAAATGTGGTCGTAATGTATCTAAATCAATTTCTATAACCTGATCAAAATACAATTCCGGATTTGCATAAACCTCATCATCACCAGTTAAATAAGCTGCAATTTCGTTTGCAGCATCTGCAATATCTGCTCTATCTGTTGCTCTTAAATAACGTTCTATAGAGTCATCATATCCAAACGTTGAAGTAGTTGCACCTATTTCAGCTCCCATATTACAAATAGTGCCTTTTCCAGTACAAGACAATGCTTTTGCTCCAGAGCCGAAATATTCTATAATAGCATCTGTACCTCCTTTTACTGTAAGAATTCCAGCAACTTTAAGAATGACATCTTTAGCAGATGTCCACCCATTTAATTTTCCAGTTAATTTTATTCCAATAAGTTTAGGAAATTTTAATTCCCAAGCCATACCTGCCATTACATCTACTGCATCTGCTCCGCCAACTCCAATGGCAAGCATACCTAAACCACCCGCATTAACAGTATGAGAATCTGTGCCAATCATCATACCTCCAGGAAATGCATAATTTTCTAATACCACTTGATGAATTATTCCAGATCCTGGTTTCCAGAAACCAATTCCAAATTTATTTGATACAGATCCAAGAAAATCGAATACTTCACTACTAACATCATTGGCACGCTTTAAATCTTTTTCTGCACCTTGTTTTGCTAGAATTAAATGGTCGCAATGCACCGTAGTTGGTACTGCAACTTTTTCCTTTCCTGCCTGCATAAACTGCAACAATGCCATTTGAGCAGTTGCATCTTGTAAGGCGATTCTATCCGGAGCAAAATCTACATAATCTTTTCCTCTTGTAAAAGCTTTATCTGGAGTTCCATCCCAAAGATGTGAGTATAGAATCTTTTCGGAAAGTGTTAACGGTTTGCCTACAATTTCCCGCGCTTTATCAACACGTTCGACCATTTGGCTATACACTTTTTTTATCATATCAATATCGAATGCCATAAGCTAAAATTTAAGTTTTTAGAGTTATTCACCTATGCAAAAGCTTTGGTGAACATAGTTGCAAAAATACAAAAAATAAAATATATGCAACTAATTGGAGTTATTATTGAATATTATTTAATGGATTGATGAATGTTATTATATATTATGAATTATTATTAATTAATCGTTAAAAAAAATGATAAGTTAACAATTATGTTTTGTTAAATTTTTCTTTAATCCATTTTGAATCTCTTAAATCTGTCATGGGTTTTTCAAAATAGCGATATAAAAGATATGACACATAAAATGTTACTACCCAATATACTAAAAGTAGTATTAGCTTCATAAAAACTGGAACGCTTTCTACATCAATAAAATATTGGATTGTCAGCAAGATCAACGAATAATTAATAAGGTAAATACCATACGATAATATACTCGTAGAGGTTATTTGTTTTTTTAAAAAGTTTCCTGTTTTCCAATTAGAAAAAACGGGAAAAAACAATAATAAACTTATTGAAATTAGTGGCAAGTAAAAGATATTATAAAATAATGGAAAGTCGTTTGGCTTAGCATCATAAGCAAAAATAAATGTGTGTGTAACAATAAATATTAACATCCCAATATTAAAAAATCTCTTTTTATAATTTTGCCAAATAGATGTATAATTTACCGCAACATAAGCACCGATAAAACCATAATAGATACTATCTATTCTATAAATGACAACTTTACGAATACTATGACTCCAGGTTTCAAAAGACTCCAAACCATGATTATTATGATAGCGTATTCTAAAATATGTGATTGCTAATATTATTATAAATACCATTACTATATAGAGTTTTTCTTTTGAATTGTTTTTGCGGAATAGTAAAAGAATATATAATATTAAAGGTCCAATTATATAAGCATACTCCTCAACGGAAAGACTCCAGGCTTCTGTAAAAAAATCTGGATGTGGAGTAGCGAAATTTTGAAGAAAAACAATAAAATATCCTATATCATCTATAACTAGATGATACAAAATATAATATAATAAAACATTAAATGCTAAAATTAAAATATAGTTTGGCAATGTTCTAAACCAACGTCTAATCCAGAAATACATAAAATTTTTAAAAGCTGTTTTTCCATTTCGTATTTGCCTTAACAGTAAGCCTCCTATTAAATAGCCACTCAATACAAAAAAAAGATCTACAACAATAGTACCGAAAAACCGAATTGCCGTAAGTGAAATATGATTGTTCTCCGGAAATAATAATAGTGTAGAATGTGATAGTAAAACTAATAGAATTGCAATGGTTCTAATTACATCTAATCCAAAAATTCTATGTTGATAATTTATATACACTGATGGTTTTTCAATGTACAATAATTAAGGAAATTTAAAACAAACTCTTAATAATTTGTTCTACTGTAACACCTTCGGCTTCGGCTTTGTAATTTTTAATGATTCTATGCCGAAGAATACTATTGGCAACGGCTTGAACATTCTCAATATCCGGAGAGAATTTGCCTTGTATAGCTGCATGTGTTTTTGCTGCTAAAATTAAATTTTGTGATGCTCTTGGTCCAGCTCCCCAATCTACATATTGTTTTACCAAATCACTGGCAGTATTATTCTCTGGTCTTGTTTTACAAACTATTTTCACTGCATATTCTACCACATTATCTGCTACTGGAATACGGCGAATTACATGTTGAAAATTGATAATCTCCTGTGCTGTGAACAATGGGTTTACTACAACTTCTTTATCTGAAGTTGTAACCTTGACCACTTCTACTTCTTCATCAAAGCTTGGATAATCCAGATTAACAGCAAACATAAAACGATCTAACTGGGCTTCAGGTAATGGATAGGTTCCTTCTTGTTCTATTGGGTTTTGAGTTGCTAACACAAAAAATGGCAAGTCTAATTTATAATTATGTCCAGCAATAGTTACCGAACGTTCCTGCATTGCTTCTAATAAAGCTGCTTGTGTTTTTGGTGGTGTACGATTAATCTCGTCGGCAAGAATTATATTTGCAAATATTGGTCCTTTCAAAAACTTAAAGTGTCGGTTTTCGTCTAATATTTCACTGCCAAGTATATCGCTTGGCATTAAATCTGGCGTGAATTGAATACGTTTAAAATCGAGACCTAAAGCTTGTGCAACTGTGTTTACCATTAAGGTTTTTGCCAAACCAGGAACACCAATTAAAAGTGTATGCCCTCCAGAGAAAATAGAAATTAGCACTTGGTTAACTACCTCGTCCTGACCAATAATTACTTTGGCAATCTCTTTTTTTAAAGCTTTAAATTTTAAAACCAGTTGTTCTACAGCAGCAACATCCGACATAAATTAACTTTTTTTAAGCCAGTTACTATTAAATTCACAATCACGATATTCTCCATTTAATTTAATGAAAGTATCCATAATTTTCTCTTTCTGCCATTTTTCGATTGCTTTTATTTGTTTTTCTCTTAAAGTTAATTCCTTAATTTTAATATAGTCATTGGCAAAATTGGCTTCATGCTCATCTACTCTATTTGTGACTGTTAGTATTTTAAATTTCACTTTATTAATTCGATCTTCATCCGTAAGTACAAGGCTCACTTCTTTATCTTTTAAATTTTGAATTTGTGAATATAATTCAGGATCCATTTTTGTTAATGGAAACACATAATCTTGTGTTTCTGGATTAATCAATAAACCACCTTCAAATTTAGTTTCATCTTCATCACTAACTTCTCTGGCTGCATCAGCAAAAGAAATCTCTCCATCAACTATTCGTTTTCTGGTCAACTCTAATTTTTCTTTTGCTTCATTAATATCTTGTAGAGTTACTTTTGGTCGTAATAAAATATGACGCACATCGTATTCCTGACCTCTAATTTTTTCTAATAAAATAATGTGATATCCAAATTCGGATTCAAATGGATCGGATATTTCACCTTCCTGTAACGCGAATGCCACAGCTCTAAATTCTTTAACCATTTGTGGACGTTTTCGGTTTAATGTATATTTTCCACCATTTTTTCTTGATGGAACATCATCAGAATACAATACTGCTTTTGTAGTAAAACTAGCGCCATTTTCAATAATATCTGCCTTAAATTCTTTAAGCCTGTTAATCACTTTTTGTTTTTCGGCTTCAGTGGTTTTTGGAATTACAACAATTTGAGCCACTTTAAGTTCGGTTCCAAAGATTGGACGCTCGTCTTTAAGAATGCTATTAAAGAACTGCCTTATCTCTTCAGGTGTAACATCAATATCCTCAATTATTTTTTGTTGCATTAAACCTATCATCCTTCCATTTTTATTTAGCTCAAACATTTCGTCTTTTAATTCTTGCTCAGTCTCTTTTTTATAAAACTCAAGTAATTTATCCATCGAACCTATTTGCCGAGAAAAGGCATTGATTTGTTGATCTACATTAGATCTAATTTCTATATCATTAACTTCTAGGCTATCTTGAATGGCATGGTGCATATATAATTTATCTTCCAACAGTTTACCAAACAACTGACATCTTGTAATATCTTTTATAGAAGCACCACTTTGTTCTAATTCAAGAAATTGCTTGTCGATATCTGAATCTAAAATCACAAAATCTCCTACAACTGCTACAACACCATCTATTTTTATGCGTTTTGTAGAATCTACTTCTTTAACTACTGCAACTACTTCTTTTTCGTCTTCAATAATTTCTTGAGCTGATGTTACAATAGGCAACAACATTAAAACACTTAATACTATTTTTTTCACTTTAGTTAAAAATTTCAAATTGTTTGTTTTTCATGGCATCTTTTGTGATGTCCTTTTCTAATTGTTTAATAAACTCCAACTTACGCTTATTAATAACGATTTGTTTTATAGTTGGCATTACGTATTCTAAAGGTGCTGTATCATTTCTGAATAGCACATCATTAATTTGCATCAAATATAATCCTAATGAGTCTTTGAGTTGTACAAAATTAGATTTTTTTAACAGTTCTTTTTTGTTATCATTATTAATAACAGGAATTTTTGTAACAACTTGATCTAATCGTACCCAAATAGAGTCGTTTAAGGAGTAAGACTTAAACTGTATTGATATAGAATCTAAAATGGTTTTATCTTCCTGATTGAATCTTTTAAAACGTTCTTCAATGTCTTTTAAATTGATACTATTATCACTTATATTAATATATCGAAACCTGATAAGCTCTTCATTTAATTTGAAGGTTTCAATATTTCTATTATAAACTTCAAGAGCTTCTTCTCCAGTCACTATCGTATCAATACTACGCTTTACAAGGGCTTCTAAATAGGCCTTGATAAAAAGATCGTTTTTGTATTGTTTTACCAATCTCTTAAACTCTGTTTGTTTTTCTTCAGTTAAATTTATTTGAGCTCCATTGATGAGAAGTTGTTGGGTTGCCCACTTATTTATATAATTATTTACACGTAATGTGCTATCTTCCTTTGTTATTCCATCATAAATTAAGCCTTTAATATCTTCTTGGTACAAATAAGTGTCATTAACTCTGGCAATGGGATTTCCGTTTTCAGTTTTTTTGAAAAAATCGCAGGACGAAACAAGTATAACCAACCATATTAATATGTAGTGGATTGACTTCAATTATTTTTTATTTGAGATTTTACTTTTGCTAAAACGTCTTTATTAACAACAACTTTGTAGGTGTCTTCTAATTTTTTCAACCAAGTCGTTTCTACCTCATCCTGAAAATCAATAATTACTTTTCCTTTTGATTCTTCCAAGGTTTTTTCTGTTTCTGGTAAAATATGTTTCACATTAATAACATGGTATGCATTGTTGTAAAAGTAAACTTTAGAAAGTCCTTCTTTAAAGTTAAAATCTTTAGGCAATGCCTGATGTTCAGCATTCATGATATCACTTGTAAAAATAACATTTTGAGAATCATTTTGGTTTAATTTAGTTTTTATGTCTTCTAAATCATCGCCATTTTCAAGCATCTTTTTTACAGTATTAATATCTTTTTCTTTTGTAGAAGTTGCCACAACAGCATCAATACGTTCCTGCCACATATAATTGGCTTTATGGGATTTAAAATACGTTTGAAGCCCAACCGTATCGAGTTTTACAGCATTCCATATTTTTGCTTCCATAAGGTCAAACAACAATAAGCCTTCTCTGTATTCATTTAAAATCTCGGCAAATTCTGTATTTTCATATTCTAAATTTTCTTCATGAAAGGCTAATAATCTGGAATTAAGAAAGGTATTGTATTGCTCTTCAATTAATTCGTCAACAGGTTTTTTTGCAATGCCTTTTTGGTGTGATTTATATAAAAAATCAGCAAAATCCTTATAAGTAAATTGTTTATTTCCAATCTTTAAGAAATTCTTATTTGTATCTAAACCGGAAGGTATTGTCCAACTTCTTTTAAAAAACTCATCGTTTATAATCGATTTAAAATAAGCAAGCTCATGATTCGTTTTTTGAATATTATAGTTCCTTTTTAAAGTATTAAGCAAAGATGTATTTATAAGTTTAGAACGCTTGTTGCGCCTTACTTTTGCCCCTAGGTCAAACTTCATGTCTTCAAAAGATGCAAGTGGTTTTTTACCATACAGTTTTACAATATGCCAACCAAAATCGGTTTTAAAGGGCTTGGATATCTCTTCAATTTCGGTTAAACTGAACGCTAAATCTTCAAACTCGATCGATCGTAACTGTCCGCTTTTAAAAGGGGACAGTTTACCTCCATTTCTTGCAGAATTTTTATCGTCTGAAAATTGTCTGGCTAACGATTCAAAATCCTCACCTTGTTCTATGAGTTTGTATATTTTCTGAATTCTAATTTCCGGCTTAATTAAAGAATCCTTTGAATTTTTAGAAATCATTATATGCCCAACAGTAACCTCTCCTTTGGATTTTCGTTTATCAAAAATTTTAATTACATGATACCCAAAAGATGTTCTAAAAGGCATAGATACTTCACCAATTGCTGTGGTGTATGCAACATTTTCGAAAGCATAAACCATTTTAAATCCGGAAAAATAACCTAAATCTTCTGCAATAATTGTAGTGCCATTATGAACTTCTTTTTTAACGCTTTCAAAATCTTCGTTCAACAAACGCTCTCTCAATTCTAAAATTGTTGTATAAGCATTAACTGTATCTTTTTCATTTTGAGGAATTTTTACTAAAATATGACTCGCTTTTACATCGTAAGAAATCCGCTCGTAAGCCTCTTTAACTAATTGGTCGGTGACTTTATGGTCGGTAAGATAATTTTTTGCCAACTGCTTTTTATAGCTCTCGAGTTCTTTAATATATTTAGGGTTTTTATCGTATTCTAAAGCTCTTGCCTCAATAAGTTTGAGTTTGAAATTTATAAATAGCTTAAGATATTCATCGACATCCTTTTGAGATTCGTCTATAACCAAATCTAAATTTTTGTTGTACACTCTTAAAAATTCTGAAGCTAATACTGGTGTATTCTCAACAGTAAATAATACATCATCCTTTTGTATTTGTGCATTAGTAAAAATTACTAAAGACAGAAAACCCCATATAGATAAGATATTATTTTTTATATTCATTAAAACTTTTTTAGTGAGAGCAAAAATAATACAATTCAAGCATAAAACAAGTAATTTTTTAACGATATAAAAATTGTAAAATTATACCATTTTAGATATTTTTATTTTATAAAAATCTAATATACCTTTAACAAAATTAATTTATGTGAACAAAAGAGTTTTAATACCCTTACCCAATTATGGATTCGACCCAAGTGAAGCTGCTATTCCCTGGAAATTAATGACTCAAAAAAATATAGAAATAACTTTTATAACACCTGACGGAAACAAAGCTGCTGCTGATAGACTTATGGTAAACGGAAAAAAATTAGGTATTTGGAAACCAGTCTTAAAAGCACGAAAAGATGCTGTTGCTGCTTATTTGGAAATGGAGCAAAGCAAGGAGTTTTGCAATCCATTACCATATAATGAAGTTCTTGAAATTAATTTTGATGCTATCCTGTTGCCTGGAGGTCACGATAAAGGAGCTAAAGAATATTTAGAATCTGAAACACTACAACTACTAATTGTAAAATTTTTTAAAGCCGAAAAGCCTGTTGCAGCGGTGTGTCATGGCGTTGTGTTAGCAGCAAGAAGTGTTGATTCTGAAACAGGAAAATCGGTTTTACATAACTATAAAACTACTTCATTACTAAAATCTCAGGAACTGTTGGCATATAACCTCACACGACTTTGGCTTAAAGACTACTATCTTACCTATCCGGGACTTACAACCGAAGACGAAGTGAGGTCTGTATTATCTAACCAAAAATATTTTATTAAAGGTCCAGCACCACTTTTTAAAGATAGCCTCGAAAACTTAAAAAGAGGATTTATAGTAAGAGATCGTAATTATTTATCTGCACGCTGGCCAGGAGATATTTACA
>Ga0209554_1002793_pt1 | contig 11748 bp, 10 predicted proteins | sample MarorgKNORR_S2LV_5_FD_188221 | JGI IMG/M metagenome (GOLD analysis project Ga0209554, IMG submission 188221) | Marine microbial communities from the Southern Atlantic Ocean, analyzing organic carbon cycling - Bottom_A/KNORR_S2/LV (SPAdes) (version 2) | ecosystem: Environmental > Aquatic > Marine... | reverse complement strand
GCCGGACGACCGCGTCGCTTGCCTGTGGTTTTCTTCGCCGGACGACCGCGTCGCTTGGCCGGTGCAGTGCCTGCACCTCCCAAGGCAGCTTCGATCTCAGCCAGCCTTTTTTCAGCATCTGCTGCAGTTGCCTTTGCATCAGCCAACGCTTTCGACAAGGAAGCCTTTTCGGATTGCAATGCCGCACGAGCCTGTTGGAATAACTTAACTGTATCTTTACTCATTTTATTAGGGGTTGTTTTGCGCCATATTGCACACAAAACGGGTAAGCTATCCTATAACAATCTATTTACAAGTAGAATTATACTATTTTTTTTGGAGGAATTGGACAGCTGTTTTACTGTTTAATGGCGATGTGAATGCTCATCGTCCCTCCCATTATATCCGTTACCTCCACGGGTTCATAACCCAGCAATCCCAGCTTGGACGCTACTCCTTTTTGTGCGGGATATTTTTTCAAAGAGTCCAGAATATAAGCGTAGGCGGATGCGTTGCCGCAACAGAGCCAACCGAAAACAGGCAGCATCCATGCGAGGTACAAATAATAAGCCGATCGCAGCAACCGATTGGCAGGCTTCCCAAAATCGAGTATCAGCAGTCGCCCTCCCGGCTTCAAGACACGGGTGATCTCCCGAAGGCCGTCTTCCATGTTGGCAAGATTTCTCAATCCGTAACCGATTGTCACCAAGTCAACTGAGCGATCCCCAAGCGGAAGGTTCAAGGCATCCGCTTGGGCGAGACTGACGCGCTGTTCCCCGCGCTTGGCCAACCGGGCGGCGGCTTGTTGCAGCATGGGCCGGTTGATATCCATCCCAACGAGTGAGCCTCCCCGCTTGGCCAAGCCGATGGCGATGTCGCCCGTTCCGCAGCACAAATCCAGCCCCGTTTCACCCTCCCTGAAATTGGCCAAGGCAACCACGCGCCGCTTCCAAAGTCGGTGGAGGCCGAGGCTTTGGATGTCATTGACGAGATCGTACCGTGCAGCGATCGCGCCGAACAGTTGGTCAATCTTTTGTGTGTGGCTGGTTGAATCGCTCGCGGCTACCACTGGTCGGCGACAAGTATCACCCCCCTTGCCTGTTCACCAGCAAATCTTACCGGCGACACAATGAGGAGGTTTGATTCCCCCGATGATAAGGGCAACAATACCCGCCGAATGTTGTCGCTTGAGGAAGCCATCGAACGATCGCTCGCCGCCGCGCCCAAGCTTGGCGGCGAGACCATCCCCTTGGCCAATGCCGAGGGTCGGTTTGCCGCTTCGGACGCGAGAGCCAAGGTGTCGCTGCCGGGCTTCGACAATTCTGCCATGGACGGGTATGCGGTCAGGAGTTGCGACTTGAAGAGCGCCACCGCCGACTCGCCGGTTGGGTTGATGTGCGTTGGTGTGATCCCCGCCGGGACTTTTCCGGCGGACTCAGTTGAAAGCAAATCCTGCATGAAGATTTTTACCGGCTCGCCAATCCCGGCCGGCGCGGATGCGGTGATCATGCAGGAGGATTGCCGTCCAACTCCCGGCGATGGCGCAACCATCCTCTGCAACGACCGGGTCAAGCCGTGGGAAAATATCCGGCTGCAAGGCGAGGATGTTCGGGAAGGCGATTTGGTGGTCACCACCGGTGCCCGAATAACGGCTGGCACGATCGGATTGCTGGCTGCGTCGGGCCATGATCGAGTTGAAGTCGGCCGCAGACCAAGGGTCGGGCTGGTGGCGACCGGCAGCGAGTTGGTCGAGCCGCCCGGCGGCCTGAAGCCCGGCGAAATATATGAGAGCAACCGCGCCCTGCTGGCCTCGCTCGCGGCAAGGGTGAACGCCGAGTCCACGCCCTATCCCGTCGTGCCGGACTCGCTCGATGACACGGTCGCCGCCTTGGAGAGGGCGTTCGCGGAAAACGATGTTGTCGTGACCGCCGGCGGCGTGTCGGTGGGCGAGCACGATCATGTGAAGCCAGCCATCAAGCGGCTTGGTGGCTCGGTGGATTTCTGGAAAATCGCCGTCAAGCCGGGCAAGCCGTTCGTGCTGGGCCAAGTCGGCGGCAAGCCGGTATTCGGGCTGCCGGGCAACCCTGTTGCGGTACTGGTCACCTATCTGCTGTTGGTTCGGCCCGCCCTGTTGAAGATGCAGGGTGCGAGGGAATGGCGCTTGGCCAAGCGGCCGGGTCGCTTGGTGGACGAGATGGTCAACAGGGGCGATCGGCGGCATTTCGTGCGGGTGACGATCGACGATCGTGGGCTTGTCGCCAGTATCGCGGGCCAAGGCTCACACATGCTGGGTAGCTTGGCCAAGGCCAACGGTCTCGTTGATTTGCCACCCAAGTCCCGCTGGCCCAAGGGCGAGGAGGTTGAGGTCATCCCGGTCGATCAGTGACCGGCTTGTTTCCTTAGATTCTCAAGCTTGGCCCGGGCTGCGCTGCGGCGGGCTTCCGCATCATGAACCACAGCGCTCAATGAACGGGATATGCACGCCTCCAAAAGTTCTTCCGGTGACATCCCACTCGCCTCGGAGGCGGCGGTTAACATTTCGACAGACTGCTCTGAAAGAGTCCCGTCGCCCACGACTGCCTGAGGTTGTGTTGGTTTTTCCGCCGACTGATCCGATTCGGGGCTCACCACGGTTCGGATGGCGCTCCGGACAAGGCCGACCATTTGTTTGCCCTCCTTGTTGGCGAACGACTTGACCTCGCTGATCAAGCCCTTTGGCACCCACGAGCTGAATTTTCCCGTGCCCTTTGGATTGGAGTCCTTGTTCATTTATCGCTGGACTTGCCGGAGGTCATCGAGGCGATCAACCGGTCGTTTAGTTCCCGTGCCGGGTTATAGCCCAACGCACTCAGCTTGGTGCTCAAGGCGGCCACCTCGATCAGCCGGGCTAGGTTGCGGCCCGGCCGAACCGGGATGCTGATTTTTCTCACCTTAATTCCGAGGATTCTCATGTGATCCTCATCCATGCCAAGCCGGTCGATGTCCTTGACGTCCTTCCACGCCTTGAGAGAGATCACCAAGTCCAGCCGTTTTTCCGTTCGCACACTCTTGGCACCGAACATGGCGGCGACGTTGATGATGCCAATGCCTCGCACCTCCATGTGGTTCCGTGCCAACTCCGAACTGGTGCCGATGATCTCGCGGCCATCGAGCAGCGTCATTTTTGTGACATCATCGGCGACCAGACTATACCCCCGCTCGATCAGTTCCAGCACGGTTTCGCTCTTGCCGATGCCGCTCTCGCCCCGAATAAGCACACCAACCCCGTGAACGTCCACCATGCTGCCCTGGATGGTCTCGCGCGGTGCAAAAAGCAGATCCAGTTCTATCGTGGCCATGTTCACGAATCGCATGGTCACCATCGGCGTGTGAAAAATTGGCACGCCAACCTCGTTGGCGATTGTCTTGAGTTCCCGGTCGATCCGCAGGTTTCGCGTGAACACGATACAGGGAATCTTATACGAGCAAAGTTTCCTATAGCGCTTGATACGTTCCTGCACAGAGAGCGACTTGAGATAATAGGCCTCCGCGTTGCCGATCACTTGGATGCGCTTGAAGGCGATATACTTGGTGAAGCCGGCCAACGCGAGGCTCGGGCGGTTGACGGTCGGCTCGATGATCGTCCGCCCCAGACCGTTCCCTCCGGCGATCAGCTTCATCTGCAACGGCTCAGCTTGTTCTCTGAAAAATTGCTCGGCCGTGATTTTCTCGCGCTTGGGTTTTCTCTTCGTCGCCATGCTATAAATTGAATTCGGGGCCAAGATAGACTTCCCGTGCGACGGGATCGTCCACGAGGAACTCCGCCTTGCCCTCGCACCGCACGTCCCCCTTGTGAATGATATAGGCGCGGTCCACGAGCTTGAGCGTCTCGCGGACATTATGGTCGGTGATGAGGATGCCCATCCGCCGCTCCTTGAGCTTGCGCAAAATCTTCTGCACCTCGTAAACCGCGATCGGGTCGATCCCGCTGAACGGCTCGTCGAGCAGCAGCATCCGCGGGCTGGTCACCAACGCCCGCGTAATCTCGAGCCGCCGCTTCTCGCCGCCGCTCAGCGTGTACGCCTTGCTTCGGGCCAAGGGGGTCAAATCAAGTTCCTCGAGCAGCGACTTGAGCCGGGCCTTTTGCTCCAGCTTGTCGGAGGTGCAGACTTCGAGGATCGCCAAAATATTCTGCTCCACCGTCAACTTGCGAAACACCGACGGCTCCTGCGTCAGGTAGCCGATGCCCAACCGCGCCCGCTGGTGCATGGGCAGATTGCCGATCGACTTGCCCTCGAAAATCACCTCGCCCTCGTCCGGCTTCACCAGCCCGACGATCATGTTGAACGAGGTCGTCTTTCCCGCGCCGTTCGGGCCGAGTAGGCCGACGATCTCCCCCGGCGACACGTTGAACGTCACGCCATTGACGACGCGCCGTTTTTTGTACGCCTTGGCCAAGCCCTTTGCCTCGAGCAAACTCATGGTTTCGTCTCGCCCTGTTTTTTCGTTCGCTCGCGCATTTTTGCAATCGTCCTCGGGTTCAGCGTCATCTTCCAGCGGCCGGTTGCCTTGAGCCGCTTGGTTTGCGGGTTGAACACGATCTCTCTGCCGCGCAACTCGCCCTCGGCGGTCTTCAGCACCGGATCGCCCGTCAGGCGCAACAACCCCGTGCCAAGGTTGTAAATCGCCGCTTGGCCAAGCGCAACCACCTCCGCGCCATTCCACCACGTGCGGAACTCCACGCTTGGCTTGCCAGTCAACCGCATCGTCTCATCCAGCTTGGTGTAAACCAAGCGGTCGCCCACGTACCGCATCGCGTTTTCGCCAGCCGTCGATACGTCCAAGTCGCCGGATGCATCTAGCGAAACCAAGCCCGCACCCTCCGCGTCGATTTCGACCACAACGTTTTGAGCCTGAACCCTCAAGCCTTCGTCACCGGTCAAAACCACGTTGCCGGTGAACGTCGCCGAGTCCCGCCCCTTGGCCTCCTCCGCCTGCCGATACTCGAACAAATCGCACACAACCAACAGCGGCATGCCGCTTGGTTTCGTTTTGGCCGGCAACAGAAACCGGCCGTCACCCTTGGGTTGGGGCAACTGCATCTTCACCCTCCCGCTCGCCCGGAAAACGCCGTCGTTCGGCGACAACTCGACCGAGCGCGCCTCGCCGCTTTGCGTGCCCAGTTTCCATTTCGGTTCGCCCCGCAACTGAATTGTTTTTTGCGCCAAGTCGTAAGTCGCCGTCTGCGCCGTGAGTTGATCCCCGCCTTGGGTAATCTTGACGCCGACTTCGGCGCTGACCGATTCCACAGCACCCCCGCTGCCCTTGGCCAAGCGCACATTCAAAAAACTGCATTGCAACTGCCCTTCGCCGCGAGTCAATCGAACCGCGCCGATGTACCGCGCGAAGCCGATGTTCTCCTCGGTCGCAGACTGAAACAAAAAAACATTGGAGCGGATTTCGACCGGCAGGCCTTCGCCGACATTGGCCGACTCCTTTTTCGGCGCGTTAAAATCCAGTAACCCCCCCGCGCCCCCGGCACCCGCCGGGAGCTTCATGTAAACATCCCCCTCGGCGTTCACGGTTTGCGAGTCGCGATGAATCATCAGCAGATTGGCCCGGCCGGATCGCTCGCCCATCGTCCAGCTTGGGTTGCCCTTGAGCACAACCAAACCGGCGGCGAGATCGTAGTCGGCGTACTCGCTGGTGGTTTTGATTTGCCCGGCTTGCAGCACCACACTGCCGGCCGCGCGGATCGTTTGCACCTCCCAATCGTCCTCCCTCATGCCAATCGCAATCGAGTCGCTGCTCAACGTGCCGGCGGCGTCCTTCACCAAAACCGAGTCGCGGAATAGCGCCCGGCCCGGCGCGAGTTCAAACTGGCGCGAGGTGATTTGAAGCAACTCCGGCTCGGCACTTTTTCGCCGCGCTTGGCCAAGTTTTTTGTCCAGCTTGGCTTCGACGCTGCCGAACACGCTCAGCGTCGGCCCGGCCAAGTTCCCGGAAAAGCCGACGCCCTTGAGTTGCATCTGGCCATCGCCCGTGGAGAGCGAAATTTCGCCGGGCGAGCGGATCGTTTTTTTGTCCTGATCGTAGAGGCACTCGCTGGCGGTGAAGACGAGATTCGTTTTCCCATCGACAGTGACCGTGACCAGCCGCGGGTCGGTCAGCGCCAACGTGCCGTCCGCCTGAAAGACCGCCTCGGTGCCGGTGAGAATGGAGATTCGGAGATTGTCAGCCGACTTTTCGGCGATGCGAAACCGCCCGGTGCTCGCCGCCGCTTGGCCAAGTGCCTGACTTGGGTTGGCGACAAGACACGCCACAAAAACCGGGATCAACCATTGCGCCTTCAATAACACGACGGCGGGGAGTGTGAAATCGGCGCGCTGGCTTGCAAAGGTTTTACTGCGCGCCATCGAAAAAAATCAGGCCCGGGGCGGCAGTTGAAATTCGTCCGCATGGTACGAACTGCGAACCATCGGCCCGCTGGCCACGTGCCGGAAACCCATCTCCCGCGCCTTGGCCCCGTAGTCGTCGAACTGATCCGGCGTCACGTACTCGGCCACCGGCAAGTGGCAGAGGCTCGGCTGCAGATATTGGCCTAGCGTGAGGATGTCGCACTTGGCCAAGCGCAGGTCGGCCATCGCCTCAAGCAATTCAGTCTCCGTCTCGCCGAGGCCAAGCATCAGGCCGGACTTGGTATAAATTGTGTCGCCGCTCCACGCCTTGGCCTTGCGCAGCACCGTGAGCGACCGGTCGTACTTGGCCCGCGAACGCACACTCGGTGTCAGCCGCCGCACCGTCTCGAGGTTGTGGTTGAAAATCTCCGGCTTGGCGTCGAGCACGCTTTGCAGCGAAGCGTCCTTGTCGAGAAAATCGGGGACAAGCACCTCGATGACGGTGCCGGGATTCCGGCGGCGCACCGCCTCGATGGCCGCCCGGAAATGATCAGCGCCGCCGTCGGCAAGATCGTCCCGTGCGACGGCGGTGATGACGACGTGCTTGAGCTTCATCCGGGACACCGCCTCGGCGACCCGCGCCGGTTCGTCACCTTCGAGCGGGAGCGGCTTGGCGGTGTTCACCGCGCAAAAACCGCAGGCGCGCGTGCATCGGTCGCCGGCGATCATGAACGTCGCCGTGCCCTTGCTCCAGCACTCCCAGTGGTTCGGGCACTTGGCACTCTCGCAAACCGTGTGCAGATTCAACTCGTCGAGCAAACTGCGCGTGCGAGTGAAGGCGCTGCTGCTCGGCAGCTTAAGCCGAAGCCATTCGGGAATGCGTTTGCGCTGCTGGATCGTAACCGTGTCGGGCATCTGTTTAGATCTCTAATTGAGTTCGTTCCAAAATTGCGCCAACTCGGACGCGCCGAAATCAGCCAGCATTTCGCCATCAACCTCGATCACCGGGGCGCAGCTTTGGCCGCTCAACCGCACCATCTCGTCCCAAGCGGCGCGGTCGGATGTCACGTCGAGCGTGTTGTATTTGATTTTGTTGCCGTCGAGCCACTCCATCGCCTCGGCACACCAGCCGCAGAAGGGTTTGATGAAAAGTCGGACTGTCGTGGGTTGATACATTGGTTTACAAGGTCGGGCCGAGCATCCACGGGGCGAACTCCTCGTCGCCCATGCCGGCGAGTTCGCTCTTTGTTTTTTCGCCGCCGGCCACGGCGAGAATCTTGTCATAAATCCGCTGGCCAACCTGCTCGACCGTCTCGGTGCCGTCGAGAATCGTGCCGGCGTTGATGTCCATGTCCTCCTCCATCCAGTTGAACATCGGGGTGTTGGTGGCGACCTTGATGCACGGCGACGGCTTGCAGCCGTACACGCTGCCGCGCCCGGTGGTGAACACGCCGACATTGCAGCCGCCGCTGACGAGGCCGGTCATGCTCACCGGGTCGTTGCCGGGCGTGTCCATGAAACACAAGCCCTTGGCCTCGACCGGCTCGGCGTAGTCGTACACGGCGGTCAACGGCGCTTGGCCCGCCTTGGCCACCGCGCCGAGGCTCTTTTCGAAAATCGTGGTGAGGCCGCCGTCCTTGTTTCCCGGCGAAGGGTTGTTGTCGATCGTCGAGCCGAACATCGCCGTGTGATCCTCCCACCAGCGGATTTTCGAAACGAGTCTCTCGCCGACTTCGCGTGTCACGGCACGGCGGGTGAGCAGATGTTCCGCGCCATAAATCTCGGTGGTCTCGCCGAAGACGGAGGCCGCGCCCTGCCGCACGAGCTCGTCGGAGGCGACGCCCAGCGCGGGATTGGCGGAGATGCCGCTGCTGGCGTCGGAGCCGCCGCAGTTCATCGCCAAGGCCAGCTTGCTGACGGGTTGCGTTGTCCGCTGCAGTGCGTTGACATCAGGCAACATTTTCTCGACTGCGCTGACCGCCGACTCGACGGTTTTGCGGACGCCGCCGGTCTGCTGGATTGTCAGGAACGTGGGAGCCTGTTCCCCTTCCTGCAACTGGTCGAGACGATGCTTTTCCACCAAGCCGGGAATTTGGTTCACTTCGCAGCCAAGGCCGACGAGCACGTAACCGCCGATGTTCGGATGGCGCGCCATCCCCGCGATAACACGCTGCAACAACTCGTGGCCGTGGTTCGGATCGTAGCTGCAACCGCCCTTATGCGTGAAGGCAACCACGCCATCGATATTGGCAAAATCGCTTTTGAAGTCACTCGACCGGAAGTGGTCGGCCACATAACGGGCAACCGATGCGGAGCAGTTCACGCTCGAAAGAACGGCGATATAATTGCGTGTCCCCGCCCTTCCGCCGGGACGAGCGTAGCCAAGAAAAGTGTCATTATTCCCCTCCAACGGTGGCAGTTCAGTTATCTCCTCGCAAAACCCGTAGTCCCGACCGACTGCTTTCAAAACAACGTTGTGTGTGTGCACCCAGTCGCCGGGCTCGATGTCCGCCTTTGCAAAGCCGATGATCTGGCCGTACTTCAGCAGTTCCTGTCCGGCGTTGATCGAAGCCAAGGCAACCTTGTGCCCTCCCGGAATGGTTTGCCTCAACTCAATGCGACGGTCACCCACAGCTACTGAAGTGCCGCCTTTCAACGTACGCCGTGCTGTGGCGACATTGTCGCGTTGATTCAGAACGATGAAATCGGTTGCAAGAACGGCCATGAACGCGACGAAGGATTAGCACAAAAAAAGCCCGCCGTTAAGCGGGCTTTCTTAAAAAATATTGGAAGCTCAATCAGGGAGCGTTGTAGCGCGCGGGGTCGAGACCCGGAGTCGCGGTAACCGGCGTCGGGGCAGTCCCCGGGAAAGTGATGCTGGAATCAGCCACAGAACCATCGGCTCCCAGAGCCGCAATCGGGGAACCCACCGTGGTGATAACACCCTTCGAATCCGAACTGCCTCCAGCAAGCACCGCTTGGTTTACTGTCCTGAACAGGGATGGCACAGCAGCAACGATTGAGTTGTAAACCAGCTGATGCTTCTTGGCCTTGGTGGCCTTCAAGAGTGCGATTGTAATCTTGTCGATATTCGCCGGCGCAGCCTTGGCGGCGGCCCTAGCGATTTCCCTAGTGTATTGCGGGGTCAACCTGACCGCCTCTGCCGCGATGGCAGCTGCAGCATCAGGCACCAGACTGCAAATAAAGCTCACCACCGAAACACAAACTGCCGGCTTCTTGGCTACAGCAACCCGCAACACCTCCATTGCAGTCTCGGCCTTATCGACCTTTTTAGCTTTGGCCACCAACGAGTTGGCGATGTAAGGCATCTCAGCACCGGGCGCCTTTGCGAAGGCAGCCTTGATTGCGCTCTTGTTTACAGCAGCGTTGGCGGAAACCAATGTTCCCCCAATAGCAACTGCCATTGCTATGCCGACAAATAACCGTGTGTTCTTTTTCATGATTGAGTTGTTAAAGTGCTTTACCGCGAACGAGTTGCGAGTCTCTGCAGCGGTCGAGCTAGTGTCAACCCGAAAAACTAACTTTTTTCATCTTTATTTCTAACGCAAAAACAGCCAATTTTGCCTTTGTTTTACCCTAATACTGCCCCATATTGGCCGTCACGTGGCCTAACAGAAATCATGCAAACTTCATTTTTTTTACAAAAAACTGCCATCTTCAGTTTCTTTGTTGCCGGTCAAGTCGCACAAGCGCAAGTACTTCCCACGGTCAGCGATGTGGATCTTCAGCCGCTCAAGGCTCAAATCCAGCGACTCATTCAGGCCAAGGATTATCTCGGCGAACCGTTCTCCGCCAAGACCAAGCGAAGCCTCAACCAAGCGCTTGGCCAAGCGGACGCCGCCAAGGCCGTCGCCGCTGTCCAGCAAATCCTTGATGCCCAATGCCTGCTCAGCATCAACATCAACCCGGAGTCACGCGTGAAGGTGCAAGCCGGCCCGGCTAAACGCGAGCTGGTCGAGCAGGGCTGGCGCAGCTTTCTCGTCAAGGTAAACAACCAAGCCGGTGTTACTGCGGAACTCATCGCCAGCAGCCCCAACGCACGCACGCACGCTGGCTCGCCGCAGGATCAACTCGGTGATCGTTGGCTTGGCTTGGCGATGCACAATGCCCAACCGCTCACCAAGACGCTCAGCGGCTTGGCGCTCGAGTATCGCCTCTTGCAGCTTTACAGCCGCGACGCCGGTAAGCGCGACGCCAAGCTCAGCTTCGACGTTGGCCAAGGGACACAGGACATCGGCTTCCGCAACGAGATCAACTTGCTCTTTGACTGCAAGCCGGCCCGCAAGGTCACGCTCAAGGTGCTCGACGAAAACGGCAAGCCGACCACCGCCGGTTTTGAAATCCGCGACCGCTTCGGCCGAGTGTACCCGTCGCAGGCCAAGCGGCTCGCGCCGGACTTTCATTTTCATCCGCAAATCTACCGCGCCGACGGCGAACACGTGAAGCTGCCAAGCGGCACGTACACCGTTCGCAATTATCGCGGCCCCGAGTCGATCCCGCAAACCCGCACCGTCACCGTCGGCGATGCGGACATCACCGAGTCGTTTCAGGTGCGGCGCTGGATTGATCCGGCGCTGATGGGTTGGTGGTCGGGCGATCACCACATCCACGCCGCCGGGTGTGCCCATTACAAAAACCCCACCGAAGGCGTCCACGCGCCGGACATGATGCGGCACTGCCTCGGCGAGGATCTCAAGGTCGGGGCCAACCTCACTTGGGGGCCGTGCTTTGATTACCAAAAACAGTTTTTCACCGGCAAGATCGACGCCGTCTCCCAGTTTCCCTATTTGCTCCGCTACGACGTTGAGGTTTCCGGCTTTGGCTCCCATCAATCCGGCCATTTGTGCCTGTTGCGGCTAAACAACCAGATGTATCCCGGCGGCGAATCGAAGCACCACTGGCCCAAGCTCTGCCTCAACACCCTCCGCTGGGCCAAGCGCCAAGGCGCGCTCGTCGGCCCGGCGCATTCCGGCTGGGGACTCAACCAAACCGGCCCCGCCCTGCCGACCTACGAGGTGCCTCCGTTCAACGGCATCGGCGCCAACGAATACATCGCCGACGTCACCCACCTGGTTCCCGGCCCCGACGGCAAGCTGGTTCCCGCCGTGGACTTCATCTCGATGGTCGACACGCCGTCGGTTTGGGAACTCAACATTTGGTATCACACGCTCAACTGCGGCTTCCGCACGCGCATCAGCGGCGAGACCGACTTCCCGTGCATCTACGGCGAACGCGTCGGCCTTGGCCGCTCGTACGTCAAGCTCGACGGCAAACTGACTTACAACGACTGGTGCGAAGGCATCCGCGCCGGGCGCAACTACGTCGGCGACGGCCGCAGCCACTTGATCGACTTCCAAGTCGACAACGTGCA
>Ga0209554_1002791_pt1 | contig 11749 bp, 12 predicted proteins | sample MarorgKNORR_S2LV_5_FD_188221 | JGI IMG/M metagenome (GOLD analysis project Ga0209554, IMG submission 188221) | Marine microbial communities from the Southern Atlantic Ocean, analyzing organic carbon cycling - Bottom_A/KNORR_S2/LV (SPAdes) (version 2) | ecosystem: Environmental > Aquatic > Marine... | reverse complement strand
TAGGAAAAGTTCGTGGGCGGTCCGAGGACACTACAAAAAAAGGCCCGGACAACAATCATGTGGTCCGGGCCAATATCGTGCCAAAAACCTGGTGCCGAAGGTCAGAGTCGAACTGACACGGGCTCACACCCACCGGTTTTTGAGACCGGCGCGTCTACCATTTCGCCACTTCGGCACGCTCGTTGGTATTATACGTTATGTTTTCTGGAGCGCCAGGGATTTCCCGCCGAATCTTGATCGACCGCGGGCCCCGATTCTAGGAGGGTTCTGATGCCTATCTTATACCGGGCGGACGCCAAGACCGAAGAGGGTTATCCGGGTATCCCCAGGACTGTCCTGGTGGACGCCAGCCATGGGGCCGAATCCCTGTGGGTGGGACACTTGGAGATCGCGCCCGGCGCACAGGTCACGACCCACATCCACCCCGACACTGAAGAGGCGATGGTCATCGTGGAAGGAGAACTTGAGGCGGTGCTGGGCGACGAGGTTGTCACCCTGGGTCCCGGCGACACGGTGCTGGCCCCGGCGGGAGTGAAGCACGGCTTCGTCAATCGCTCCGGCGCCAAGGCGGTCTTGTTGGCGGCGTTCCCTAAGACCAGTTTCCAGCGCGTGCCGGCGGACTGAAGCAGCATGACGACTTACAACATCACCCTGGGCGACGGACGGACCACCGAGGAGTTGGTGGTGGCGGCCAACTACGGCTACTGTCATTCGCAGGTCTTCTCCGATAATTTCCCGAACCGGCCCTTCAACGGCAAGACGCCGCGGCAGATAGTGCTGATCAGATTCGACCATCCCGTGTCTTCGGAAGAGGCCACCGCGGAGGCAGCCAAGCAGGGCCTGGAACGCCCCTACTACGAGGACGCCCTCTACTTCGGCATCGACTATCCGGATGTGCAGTTAGAGACCCCGGTGGCGTTTCTCCATGACCCCTGGCTGGGCAACCACGGCCGCCGGGACGCCATCTGCCTGTGGAGCAGCAAAGGGCGCCGGGAACTGGGGCTGGAGGAGTTCGACGACCTCTGGGCGCCCAATTACCGGCTGGCATTCGTGCGTCCGGCCAACGCGGCCTCGGAGCAGGGAACCGGCTCGTAGTAACCAGACCGGCCAGACTCAGTGGGGCGACTCCTTGACGCCCTATTTGGGCACGCCTATAATTCTTGGGAGTAAGGATGTGTATCAGTGGTTAAACGTACCTATCAACCGAAGAAACGACGCAGGATGCGCGTGCATGGCTTCCGTCACCGCTCAAGTACTTCCGACGGAAGGGCCATTCTCAAAAGGCGGCGGTTCAAGGGCCGTCATCAGTTAACCGTCTAAAGCCGGCGCCCTATAAATCCAGGCGTGCGGTCAGACGCTCATTCGTTAACGTACCCAATTAATCCCGTCCGGAGTTCAGTCCGGTAATGCAGCGCAGGCAACGGCTCACTGGCAGCAAACGGTTTTCCCAGATTCATGTCGAGGGCAGCAGCGCAGCCAACCGGTTGCTGGTCATCAGATACCTGGCCAACGGCTCCGACTGCAGCAGATTTGGGTTTCTCGTGAGCAAGCGCATCGGGAACGCCGCTGTGAGAAACAGAGTCAAACGACGGTTGCGTGAGGCGGTCCGCCTGAACCCGGTGAAAGCAGGGTGGGACGCCTTATTCATAGTCCGCCGCGGGGCTGGAAAGGCCAAGTATCAGGAACTAAAAGACGCGACGGACAATCTGTTGCAACGCGCCAATCTGGTGGACAAAGCTCCACAGCCTACCGGTCCAGGGCCTTTCGTGGACCAAACTCCGGATCAAACTCCGGACCAAACTTCTGGTTCGTCGCCCGATTAAATCACAGATGGAATTGCTTAGATGAAGTATGCCGTGCTCGCCGCGATCGGAGTCTATCAAAAGACCCTTTCGCCGTTCCTGCCCACATCATGCCGGTATTACCCCAGTTGTTCCCACTATTCCCAGGAAGCGGTGGAGAAATACGGGGTCTTCAGGGGAGTTTGGCTTGGCGTCAAACGCCTCGGCCGTTGCCGTCCTTTGGGTGGCCAAGGGTATGACCCCGTACCGTGAGAACCCCTAACAGACTGTTGGAACCTAACATCCACAACTCTTCCACCAAATCGGCATCAGACATGTCCCGGCTCATTCCCCAAAAGAGATTGGCCAACCGGCGGTTGCTGATCCTATTCGCTCTGGTGCTGATACCCATACTCATCGGCTGCACCCGGAATATCGGAGACCAAAGCGACGGCTGGAACCCTCCGGTCAGCAGCGACGGCATCGTCTACATCGGAACCAAAGACGGCGAAATAAAGGCCTTCAAAGATGACGGCTCTGGCAATCTCCAGCCAACCTGGACCTTCCCGGCCGGCGTCCAAGAAGACCTGAACGGCGTTTACAACACTCCCTTGGTCATTGACGGTCTGGTCTACGTCAGCGGAATAGACGGTTTCGTCTACGCCCTGGATATCGAGGCCGGAAATCTGACTGGGGACGGCTGGAAAAGGCCCTCCAACCCCTTTGAAGAGCCCGAGCCGTTGGTGGCTGGGCTGGCCTACGACCCGATTCACGACATCATATTGGCCCCATCGGAAGACGGGTTCCTCTACGCCTACACCGCCAAGAATGGCGACCAGTTCTGGGACCCATTCCCCACCGGCGCCGCGATCTGGTCGACCCCCGCGGTGCAAGACGGGGTCGCCTACTTCGGATCGCTCGACCACAAGGTCTATGCGGTAGACCTGGACGACGGAACGGAAATCTGGAGCCGCGAGACTGAAGGCGTGGTGGCCGGGAAACCGCTGGTGTTCGACGACAAGGTGATCGCCGGTTCCTTTGATAAGATGCTCTACGCTTTCTCCACCGGCGACGGGACCTTGGCGTGGACGGTCGAAGGCGAAAACTGGTTCTGGGCCGGAGCCATAACAGACGGAAACACGATATTCGCCCCCAACATGGACGGCAACATCTACGCGATCGACCGGAACGGCAACCTGCTCTGGAAGCACAACGTGGGTTCGGCCATAGTTTCATCCCCGGTTCTGGTGCCGAACGGCCTGGTGGTGGCGGGGAAAGATGGAAACCTCTTGTTGCTGGACACCAGAGCCGGCGATTTGGGTCTACAGCGTGTGCTATTCAACCAGAAGATCGGAGACGCCGAGATAAACGCGCCTTTGTTCGCCATCGGTGATTCCGTGTACGTCGGATCACAGGACAGGACCGTGAGGCGCATAGAATTCAGCAGCGGACAACGCAACGTGTGGTGCGTGGACACGCGGGACGGTCGATGCAACCCCTAACCCAGAAATTCAACCGGACAAATCCGGCAGCGAGGTAGGACTCTTTGGAGGCCATTTCATTCCTCTGGACCGAACTGATAATTCGGCCCATGCTCAACGGCTTGGTGGTGCTTTACACCATCCTTTTCAGCAATATGGGTTTAGCGATCATCACCCTGACCGCTCTCATACGGCTTGCCACTATGCCTTTGACGCTGAAGCAGCTCAAGCAGATGCGGGCCATGAGCTCGCTCCAGCCAAAGCTGAAAGAGATTCAAGACCGGTTTTCAAGGGACAAGTCCCGTGTCTCTCAAGAGACCATGCGCCTGTACCGGGAGGCCGGGGTAAGCCCGTTTGGCTGCCTAGGCCCAATGATCGTCCAGATGCCGGTCCTGATCGGGCTGTTCCGGGTGTTGATCCAGACCGTGTTCTCCAAACCCGACGACCTCATCGGATTGTCGGAAAAGCTGTACGCCTGGATACCCGTCGCACCCATATACACGGCGGCGCCGCTGAATGCGAATTTCCTGTGGCTCGACCTGTCGGCGTCCGACCCCACCAACGTAATCATGCCGGTGATGGTCTTCGCATCCACCTGGGTCCAGCAGAAGATGACCATGCAGCCGTCCACCGACCCAAGGCAGTCGGGCAACCAGGCGATGATGCTCTGGCTGATGCCCCTGATGATCGCGTTCTTCTCGTTCACGCTGCCCAGCGGCCTGGCCCTATATTGGGTAACATCCAACATGATCGGCATCGCGATTCAATACTTCGTAACTGGTGGCTGGGGACCCTTGTTCCCGCTGTTCCCCAAAGCTGCTCCGGCGGCTGCGCCCGCGGCGAACAAGCCGTCCCGAGAAGTCCTAGAGGAGGAATTGTCAGAAGATGGAAGAGATAACAGAGATAGTAATGAGCGCCCCAACCGTCGACGAAGCAATCGAGCTGGGACTGAAAGAGCTCGACGCCGACCGCGACGAGGCCGAGGTAGAAATACTAAGTAAGGGCAAGACCGGATTCCTGGGCATCGGCTCAGAGTCCGCCCGGGTCCGTGTTACCAGAATATCCGCGGGCCGAAACGACGCGGGAGTGCCAACCACCGCGGAAGGGGAGACCACCGCCGCTGACGTAGCGACAGCTGCCGTGGGACGTATCCTGGAAGCAGCCGGCGTAAACGTCAGCCGAACATTGCGGGCCGCCAATGACCCGGAATCCGGCGGACCCATCATCGACCTCGCCGGAGAGGACTCTGGCCTGCTGATCGGCCGCCGTGGCCAGACTCTGCAGGCGCTCCAATTCCTGGTCAACCTCATCGTCCGGAAGCAGTTTGAAGGCGTCCGTGTTGTGTTGGACGTGGAGAACTACCGCCAGAGGCGGGAAAGCCAACTCCGCGATATGGCGATCAAAGTCGCTGAAAGAGTGGCCCAGACCAACCGCAGCATCACCCTAGAGCCCATGCCCCCGGCCGACCGGCGCATAATCCATACCAGTCTCACCGACCACCCTGGTGTGTCCACCGAGAGCACTGGAGAGGGCGAGGGCCGAAAGGTCACGATCATGCCAACCCGGAACTAAAGGTCCAGGTATCCGGCACCTCAGTTCCTTATGTGATTCAACCGGTCCGAGGCATCATGGTTACTGTGGACCGGGCCAGAACGGCCCAGACCTGCTTTTGTTAGAATAGATCTTGACATCGGTTTTCCCAGTCGGGATTCCCGCCCGGGTTCCCCGGCCGGGTTTAATAGCCGATAAAAAGTGTTTTAAATTGCGATTCTTGCTGTTGACCGCTGCAATTAGGATTACATAAAATAACACTGTGAGTAGCGAGCTTGAACTTCCCTTCGGCCGCGTCCCGTTTGATCACCCCAACGAAGAATGCGGGGTGATAGGGGTCTATACCCCTGAGGGAGAGGCCAGCCGTTTGGCTTTCTTCGGCCTTTTCGCCCTGCAGCACCGCGGGCAAGAGAGCGCCGGAATAGCCGCCGCCAACGGCGAGAGCGTTGTGGTCCATGCGGATATGGGCTTGGTCACCCAGATCTTCAGAGAGCCCGACTTCTATCCCCTGGTCGGCGACATGGCCATCGGGCACACCAGATACTCCACCAGCGGCAGCAGCGAACTCTGCAACGCCCAGCCACTTTTGGTTGACGGCGAACACGGTCAACTGGCCGTGGCCAACAACGGCAACATCATCAACGCCGTCCAACTGAAAGCGCAGCTCCAGGATGAATGGAACTGCACCTTCGCCTCCACCACCGACACCGAAGTCATCGCTCAGATGCTGGCCCACGCCATCGGCGCCACCTGGGAGGAACGGGTCTTCCATTGTATGCGCCAGTTGGAAGGCGCCTATTCCATAGTCATCCAGACCAAAGACACCATGATCGCCGCCCGCGACCCACTGGGCATCCGCCCCCTCTGCTTGGGCAAGCTCAACGGCGGCTGGGTCGTAGCTTCCGAGTCCTGCGCCCTCGACCACATCGGCGCTGAGTACCTCCGGGAGTTGGAACCGGGCGAGGTTGTTGTCGTCGACGGCAACGGTCTGCGGTCCGCCATTTGGTCCGGCGGCACCGGACGCCAAGCCCTCTGCGTATTTGAACTGATCTACTTCGCCAGGCCCGACAGCATCATGGCCGGCCAATTGGTCCACTCCGCACGCCAGCAACTGGGCGCCGAATTGGCCAGGGAGCATCCGGTTGACGCCGACCTGGTGATCGGTATTCCAGACTCGTCCACCGCCGCTGCCGTGGGGTACGCCCAGGAATCGGGCATTCCTTTCAGCGAAGGGCTAGTCAAGAACCGCTACGTGGGCCGGACGTTCATCGAGCCGGAACAGCGCCTCCGCGACCTGGGAGTGCGCCAGAAGTTCAACACCCTGGTGGAAGTGATTCAGGGCAAGCGGCTGGTGGTGGTAGACGACAGTATCGTCCGCGGCACGACGACCCCACACGTGGTGAACCTCCTCAGGAAAGGCGGGGCCAAAGAGGTCCATATGCGGGTATGCGCGCCGCCGATCAGACACCCGTGCTTCATGGGGGTGGACATGGCCTCCCGCGAAGAATTATTGGCCGCCAACAACAGTCTGGAAGAGATCCGCACCCTGATTGGCGCCGACACGCTGGGCTATCTCAGCGTGGAAGGTCTCATGAAAGTGGTGGGCGGCACCAAGGGTGGGTTCTGCGACGCCTGTTTCACTGGCAATTACCCCGTGCCGATCCAGTTGGAACTGTCCAAGTTCGCATTGGAACAGCCCGGCCCTGCCGCCGATTAGCTCTCCTATCCCCCAGCCCGAACCCTGTCATCTCTTCGCTATATCGCAGGCGTTCCCCCTTGCCATCGTGCCTCCCTTGAATTAACCTTTTACAGCGGCGATTAAAGCGGCTAACCGCCGGGCGGAAGGGAACGGGAGGAGCCTCAAATTGGCAAGTGAAGCATACCGGGAATCGGGCGTTGACCTGGACCGGATGGACGGCCTGAAAGAGCGGATCAAAGGGTTCGCCGCCAGCACCCACGGCCCTGAGGTGCTGGACAGTTCCGGAAGCTTCGCCGGTCTCTACCAACTCTCGGGCTACCAGCAGCCTGTCTTGGTCGCCAGCACCGACGGCGTGGGCACCAAGATGAAGATCGCGGCCCAACTGGGGCACTTTGAGTCCGTGGGCCAAGACCTGGTCACCCTGAACGTGAACGACATCCTCACCAGGGGCGCCAAACCCCTCTTCTTCCTGGACTACGTGGCCTTCAGCAAACTGGACATCCAACGCCTGGATACCCTCATGCGCGGGATCGCCTGGGGCTGCCGCGAGACGGGGTGCGCCCTGATCAGCGGCGAGACCGCCCAGATGCCCCAGGTCTACTCCGGCGACGAGATGGACCTGGCCGGGTTCGTGGTCGGCGCGGTGGAAAGAGACCAACTCCTGGAGTCGAAGAACATCAAGGCCGGAGACGTCCTGGTGGGCGTTCCGTCCAGCGGTCTGCACACCAACGGGTTCTCCTTGGTGCGCCACGTATTCAAATCAGACAGCGAGCCCAATGTGCTCTACCGCCATTTTGACGAACTGAACCACCAACTTGGCGAGGAGCTGCTGGTGCCTCACCGCAGCTACTATCCGCTAATGGAACCGGTGTTTGGGCTGGTCAACGGCCTGGCCCACATCACCGGAGGCGGCCTGCCCGGCAAGCTGCCGGCCATATTGCCCGACGACCTGGCCGCAGAGATCAACCATGGGACATGGCCGGTCCTGCCCATATTCCAGTTGATTCAGAAAGAGGGCGGGATCAGCGACGAAGAGATGTACCGGGTATTCAACATGGGCCTGGGCATGGTGGCTGTCTGTCCCGAGGCCAACGTCGCCAAGGTACTGGAATGCCTGCCAGACGCGGTAGTCATCGGGAAGACCATTTCGCGAGGCGAGGGCGACCAAGTCGTTTTCAAAGGCTAGCGCCCAGCCCAAATAATCACTGAAAAAATCAACCAATTTAAGACGGAGAGGAAGTTGAAAGCACTGCTCAGCGTCTATGACAAGACCGGAATCGTGGAGTTCTCCAAACAGGCGATGGCGGCCGGTTACGAACTGATCAGCACCGGCGGCACCCACCGTTCGCTGTCGGACGGCGGTCTCGCGGTCCAACAGGTGGCCGATTACACCGGGTCGCCGGAGATATTGGAAGGGCGGGTCAAAACCCTCCACCCAACGATCTACGCCGGGCTGCTGGCCAGGCGAGATTCCCCGGACCATATGGGCGAATTGAAGACCCAGAACATCGACTCCATCGACCTGGTGGTGGTCAACCTTTATCCGTTCGTGGAGACGATCAACAAACCCGACGTGACACTGGCCGACGCCCTGGAGAACATCGACATCGGCGGGCCGACCATGCTGCGGGCCGCGTCCAAGAATTTTCCTTCCGTGGCCGTGGTTGTTGACCCCGCCGACTATGGTTGGGTCGGGGAGAAACTGGCCAACGGCGGGCTCAGCGTGGAAGACCGGCGGGGTCTGGCGGCCAAGGCTTTCCACCACGTTTCCACCTACGATGCCGCAGTGACCGGATACCTATTGGGCAATGAAGGCGAGGCTGAGGAATTGCCCGATTCGCTGACAATCTCTTTGAAGAAGGTGGCCGGGCTGCGTTACGGCGAGAACCCCCATCAGAGCGGGGCCCTTTATTCCGAGTCCAGCTCCCCATTGGGCATGGCCGGAGCGCGCCAACTCCACGGCCGGGAGCTTTCCTACAACAACTTGATGGACGCCGACGCCGCCTGGCGCACGGCCTCCGACTTCGCCGACGCCACCGTGTCGGTTGTGAAGCACGCCAACTCCTGCGGCCTGGCCAGCCGGGACGACGTCGCCGAGGCTTATCTTCAAGCCTACGAAGGCGACACTGTGAGCGCGTTTGGCGGCATCGTGGCCTTCAACCGGACTGTGACCGCCGCCGCCGCCGAGGCTATGGAGCCGGTGTTCTATGAGGTGGTCATCGCCCCTGATTACGAGCCGGCGGCCTTGGAGATTCTGCAGAAGAAGCGCAACCTCCGCATCTTGGCTATCGACAAGCAACCGGACACCGCGGCCTACGACCTTCGGCCCATCACCGGCGGAATCCTGGTGCAGACCGCTGATTCCATCGCCGAAGACCCTACTACCTGGACCATCGCCACCAAGCGGGCGCCGACCGATGGCGAGATGAAAGACCTGGCCTTCGCCTGGAAGGCCGCCAAGCACATCAAGTCCAATGCCATCGTCTTCGCCAAGGACCTGGCGCTGGTGGGCATGGGGGCTGGCCAGCCCAACCGGGTGGTCAGCGTGCACCTCTCCCAGCGGGCCTCCGGCGACAAGGCCAAGGGCTCGGTGCTGGCGTCGGACGCTTTCTTCCCCTTCGCCGACAACATCGAGTTGGCCGCCGAGGCCGGTATCACCGCCATCGTGCAGCCGGGCGGGTCGATCCGGGACGACGAAGTCATCGCCGCCGCCGACAAGGCCGGACTGGCCATGGTGTTCACCGGCGTGCGCCACTTCAGGCATTAGGCAGCAATACGATAAGGTGACTGACTCTGGCACGCAGGTATTAACCTTGTGTACACACGGTTGTGCCCTCTCAGATTGCTCGCGAGCCGGGAGGAGACTGGAATGAGCGCCAATCCAGGCGGCAAGCCACCCAGGAAACCCGGCGAGCCGGCGACAGTTGACATAACTATCCCCGTTTATAACGAGGAAGAAGTACTTCCACGCACCATTGCCACCCTGACTGAATTCCTGGAGAACCACCTGGCCAATCCTTGGCGGGTGACCATCGCGGACAACGCCTCGACCGACGCCACTCAAGCTGTCTCGGAGATGCTCACCCGTAAGCATCCAGGTGTGAACTATCTCCGGATCCCCCAGAAAGGCCGGGGACGGGCCCTGCGGACGGCGTGGCTGGACAGCCATGCCGACATCGTCAGCTACATGGACGCCGACCTCTCAACCGACCTGTCCCATTTCCCTCAACTCATCGCGGCCTTGGAGTCAGGCAGCCATATCGCCGTGGGCAGCAGGCTTAGCAAGGAATCGCAGGTCAGCCGGGGCTTCAGGCGGGAGTTCATCTCCCGGGGATATAACCTGCTCATCAACTCTATGTTCTTCACCGGGCTGCCCGACGCCCAATGCGGCTTCAAGGCCCTGACCCGTGCCACGGCCGAGGCCATCGTGCCCAGCATCAAGAACAACAACTGGTTCTTCGACACCGAGCTCTTGGTCATCGCCGCCAAACGCGGGTTCAACATCGCGTCAGTGCCGGTCAAGTGGATCGACGACCCCACCAGCACCGTGAACGTGGTCGGCACCGCCAAGGAAGATGTCAAAGGGTTGCTGCGGCTTCGGTTCGGCGGCGTCCCACGGGTCGTACGGCCGGAGCCCCTATCAACCGGCCTTTAAGAGACCGCTAGCCGATGCAACGGTCCGCTCCGGCAGACTTTGCCCTAAAGCTGTCATTCCGAGGCGCCAGCCGAGGAATCTCATTGCTAAAATGCCAACACTGATTAAGTGTAAAGAGACCCTTCGCTTCTCTCAGGGTGACATAGCCATGGAACCTTGGCTCTGTAGGGGCCACGAAACATTTCACTTTTTTGGCAATCCAGATAAACCGAATAATCTTGAGGAGATTTCTCATGGAACTGGGTCTAAAGGGTAAACACGTCATCGTCACCGGCGGCGGCACCAACATCGGCCGCGCCATCGTCCACGCCTTCGCGGCTGAGGGGTCGCGCATATCCATCGCCGAATTGGTGCCCAGCCAGGGCGAGATCGTCGCCGGAGAGGTTGCGGTCATGGACACGGGCGCAGTGGTGAACGTCATCCCCACGGACGTCACCGACCCGGAAAAAGTCGCCACCATGATCGAAGCGGCCATCGCCGAGTACGGGCCGGTTGACGTTCTGGTGAACAATGTGGGCTGGACCGTGGACCGGCTGTTCATGGAGAAGCCCAGAAGTGAGTGGGAGCGGGAGGTCCAGGTGAACCTCTGGGGCGCCATCAACTGCATCCACGCGGTGCTGCCGGGGATGATCGAGAAAGAGTCTGGGGCCATCGTCTGCATCAGCTCCGACGCCGGCCGGATGGGCGAGTACCGGGAGGCGGTCTACTCCGCCTGCAAGGCCGGGGTCATCGCCCTCAGCAAGTCGGTTGCCAGAGAGACCGGGCGTTACGGACTTCGGCTGAACGTGGTGTGTCCGGGTCTGGTGGTCCCGCCGGACGAGGAGTCCATCAGCGAAGAGAGCATGTGGACCCAGATGCGCGACATCTTCACCGACGAAGTGCGCGAGAAAGTGGAGCGCAACTACCTCTTCCGCCGCATGGGCAAAGCATCAGAAGTAGCCAACGCCGTAGTCTTCCTAGCCTCCGACGCCGCCAGCTTCATCACCGGCCAGACCCTAAGCGTAAGCGGCGGGTATACGATGATGTAGGAGTTACTCTGATTGGCATAGTTGCAATATTGATACCAAATTGGATCAAGACCGTTCGCACCAAAGTTTAGGGAAAGCCGAACGACGATTCAGAATGTAAGCTACCTGTGTCTGCGGCAGTTAACCGAGTAACGCCAATCTCTCCCTGATATCTTTCCCAAAAACATGATCGTCTGGTGGACCGTCTGACAATTTGGGAATCTGGGCTCCGACTGGGAAGAGCTTTTCGATTTCCGTTAGTGCAGCGTCTTCATCAATCAAATTGAAGCAGTGATACACCAGCGAACTTGCGTAATCGTAAGGCTCGATATTGTATCGATAATTTCCGTTTAGTTTTTCTCGGCTTAGACCCCATTCGTCAGGAGAACTTAAATACTCTGCAGCAGCCCAGACGGCTTCTCCGTCCTCTCTCGACAATTCGGCAAATCCAACATGGGCACCCGTATTACTTTCGTATCCGATTCTGTTTTGCGGCCCGGCACCGTGAATTGTGTTTCGGAGTCTATAGACCATTGTTGTCAGGAATTGAAACTTATCCCCAGTAATTAGGGTGT
>Ga0209554_1002790_pt1 | contig 11749 bp, 4 predicted proteins | sample MarorgKNORR_S2LV_5_FD_188221 | JGI IMG/M metagenome (GOLD analysis project Ga0209554, IMG submission 188221) | Marine microbial communities from the Southern Atlantic Ocean, analyzing organic carbon cycling - Bottom_A/KNORR_S2/LV (SPAdes) (version 2) | ecosystem: Environmental > Aquatic > Marine... | reverse complement strand
ATCCCTTTCCACACTTGCCCGGCCTGGCCCCTGATTTTCTGGATGTTATCTCCCACACCGCCGGCTCCGTGAAGATAGATCACGAGCGGCACTGTGCCGTCGGGAGTTTGCTTCGGTGAGAATACCAGATACTGGGGGTTCAACGTCTTGGCTTTTTTTGCAAGGTCGCCGCTGAGTTTGCCGACGGCCGGGCTATTGACTTGCGCAAAAGCCATTCCGGAAAATAAAAGGAACGGCACTATCAATATAATGGTTCGCTTAAGAATGCTCCGGAAAGGCTTGTAGGCTGTTTCGTATCGTATGTTCATTGGGCGGAACTGATTCATGCACGCCACCCTATGCCTCACCGGCACCGGTGTAAATGCTGCTGGGGGGGAGAGGCGGAAGGAAGGTGTACCTATTTCTTCATCACCCGACCTGTATGCCGTGCATTCTGCCCACGCATGGGCCACGGGCTTTTGGCTAAGCCAAGGCTTTCGGTATTGATGGCATAGAGCCTGTTGTCATCTGACCCGACGTAAACCGTGCCATCAGAACCGATGGCGGGGGAGGAGACCACACCCCCTCCCGTTTCAAATTCCCATAGCTTGCCCACGTGATTTATTCATTCGGCACCACGCCGGAATAGCTTCCGTAGCTGGTGGTGGAATCGCTGATTTGGCAGAAGTACGCCCACTTGCGTACGTCCTCGCGCCGCACATCCTGTTCCAACATCGGCACCACGCAGATCGGAAAATCGCCTGTGATGCCGCCGTCTCCGCCTACACCCGCATCGAGGTTGAGGACGGCGGCGAACTTTTCGTCCGCGAAATCCTCGCCCCCGGCCGCGTCGCCCACGGCGAGATTTTTCAATACGAGGAAATCGACTGGGAATGCGACCTGATTTACGACGGCCGCCTGACCGTCCGCGAACGCTATTTCCTTCGCCCCGACAACACCAGCATCGCCCCCCTGCAAACCCCGTTCCCCGCCGCCTTCTTCACCTCCTGCTACCTCATCACCGACCGCTGCCCAGCCGACCACGACTGCTGGAAAAAAGTCCGCGCCTTGAATTCAGAAAAAGTCCGCCTCGGCGTTACCCCCTTAATCCGAGCCGGCTGGAGCATAAAAATCCTCACCGAAGACAGCCTTACCATGGCAACAACCTGCAATCAACTCCGGCAAGAATTATCGGATCCCCTCCCCGAACTAACAGAAGCCGAACGATTCCAATAAGCGGGAAAATCACCGTCCTGTGAAAAAATGGTGGAGCCATGGAGAATTGAACTCCAGACCTTTGCATTGCGAACGAGAAATTGCGGGTCAGTATTCGGTGTTTTTCACGAGGCTGAAATCCTACTTTATCACCAAGCTGAGGCAATCGAGATCACCTGAGCAAGGAATACTCGTTCGCTGAATTTTTTTTGTTTGCGCGCGTCTGATCTTTGGGTCAGATTCCCCAGCAACAGGCTATGAAACATACAACTTCTTGTCTTCTGAAACTTTCTCTTGCTGCTGTGTTTTGCGGCGTCTTTCCCGTTGGGGCTGCGCCGGCGAAGGTGGATCAGTTGGTGTCGCAAAAAAATGCCGAGGCCAAGACGCCGCTCAAGCGGGCGGGGCAGATTGATGACCTTACGTTTTTACGGCGCGCCACGGTGGATGTCATCGGGCGCATCCCCACGAGCGCGGAAGTGGCCCGCTTCCAAAAATGGCCCGCCGCCACCCGCCGCGCGAAGCTCATCGACGGGCTCTTGGCTGACGCTCGCTTTGCCGATCGCTGGACGGTTTTCTTTTCGGACCTCCTGCGTGTGCGGTCCAATGCCACGGGCGGCAATGCCTTTCTCGCCTACCTGCATAAATCGCTGGAGGCCAATCGGCCGTGGGACGTGATGGCGCGCGAGATGCTTAGCGCCAATGGCTCGGTGGGCAAGGTGCCCGCGGTGGGGCTGATCCTGGGCGAGGATGTGGATTCTATGGCGATGGCGGCGGCCACCAGTCAGATGTTTCTCGGTGTGCGAATGCAATGCGCGCAATGCCACAATCACCCCACGGATGTGTGGCGGCAAAGGCAGTTTTATGAGTTGGCGACTTACTTTGGCAAAACGCGCCGGGTGGAGAATCAATTTTCCCAGCGTGTGTACACCACCGAAGGGCAGGAAACGAATGTGTTGTGGCCGCCCGAACGCCGCAAGCCGAAGGTGCGCAATGCGGTGAAGCCGAAGTTCCCGTTTGAGTTGGAGGAATTCGCGGAGCCGCCATCGTACATCAAGCGATTCGAGGCCAAGCGTGCCGCCGAGGCCAAGGCTTTGGCGGGCGGAGCGAAGGGGCAAAGCCTTGAGGATTTGTTGGAGGGCGTGGACACCGCCAAGGCGTTCAATTCGGAAACCGGTTTTGGCAAGTCGGTGACGGAAGAAGCCAAGGCCGCCACCGCGGCGCTGGATATCGAGGGTGATCTTTATCGCCAAAGCAAACAACGCGCGGAGTTGGCGCGGATGGTGACCAGTCCGCGCAACCGCTATTTCGCGCGCAACATGGCCAACCGCATGTGGGCGGAATTGATCGGTCGCGGCTTCTACGAGCCGGTGGATGATTTTCAGGATTTGCTGACCCATCGCAAGGCGTTGGCCTATTTGGCCGATGAATTTGTCGCGAGCGGTTATGATCTCAAAGCGTTGATCCGATTGATTATGGCCAGCGAAACCTATTCATTGGCGCATTTGGATCCCGCGATGCCCTTGCCCGATCGGTTGGCAGCGGAAGAAAACTTCACCGCCGCCATCACGCGGCGCATGGTGAGCGAGGTGTTGTACGACAGCATCGTGGCGGCCGGACATCTCACGGAATACAAATGGCCCGCGGGCGCGAACCTCCGCACTTACACCGAGCGAGTGCGCGTGGCCGATGGCCCCGTGGAAGGCGGCGGTTCCACGCTGCTTCCTGTGGCTTCGCCGGGCACGCCCAACATGATGGCCCCGTCCATGGGCAGTGGCGGCTATGATCTCGAAGGGCAAATCGCGCTGGACTTCGATGAGCTATTAAAGAGCGAACTGCAAAAGGATCTCGCCTCCATGAAAATGATGAGCGATGCAGAGTTGGCCGCGCAACAACAGCGCCAAATGATGGCCCAACAAAATGCCAACCGCCCCCGCATGCGTTACAAGTACGTGGAGGTGGAGCGCACGGTGGACGACAATCCGCGCTTTGGCAGCACCATGCGCATGGCCACGCCGGCACCGCCCGCGCATTTCCTGCGCGTCTTCGGCCAACCTGCGCGCGACAGCCTCGCCAACATCCGCGAGCACATCCCCAGCATGCGTCAGCAGTTGATGATGCTCAATGGCAAGGCCACCCACGAAGCCGCCCGCGTGGGCCCGATGGAGCCGATGTACCAATATCTTGGCGGGGAGAAACAAAATATCGGGCAAGCGATTCAGCTGGCGTATATGGAAATTCTTACGCGCCAACCCTCCGCCGTCGAATTGACCTTTGCCCGCGAAGTAGTCGGCACCGGCAAACCCGCGCTGGCCGGCATGGCTGATTTGCGCTGGGCACTTTTGAACAGCAACGAATTTCGATACATTCCATAAAACCAAGAACCCAAAAACAAAATCATGAACGGATGCCTTGATTACCAAATGACTCGCCGCCGCATGCTGGGACTTTCCAGCGCCACGATGCTCGGCATGCCCATTGCCCAAATGCTCGCGCGTGCGGGCGAAACCCAAAAGGCAAAAGCCGAGCACGTCATCCTCTTTTGGTGCGGCGGCGGCATGAGCCACATCGATACCTGGGATCCCAAGCCCGGCCGGCCTGTGGCGGGTGAGTTTAGCCCCATCAACACTTCCGCTGATGGCGTGCAAATCAGCAGCATTTTTCCGCAACTCGCCAAGCAGATGCATCATGCGGCGCTCATTCGATCCATCGCCGGCACCAATGGCGCGCATGGTCGCGCATCGTACCAACTGCAAACCAGCTACAACCAAAGCGCCAGTCTCATCCATCCCGGCATCGGTTCGATTGTGGCGCACGAGAAAGATCGCCTCGGTGACCTGCCGAGTTTCATTACCATCAGCGGCAACGCGCGCCGCGCCGGTTATCTCGGCCAACGGTGCGAGGCTTATTTTGTTGGACGCCCTGGCGAGAAGGATCCGTACCTCGCTTTCCCGGCCGGCATCACGCAATTGCGTGGCAACAAGCGGCTCGATATTTTGGCGAGGATGAACCTGCGCAACGCGCGCGGGCTTGATGCGGATAAAGCCAAGGCAGTGGACACCGCCACCCGCGAGGCCGTCAACCTCATGCGCAGCCCGGCCTTGAAGGCGTTTGAGTTGAAGGGCGAGAATCCCAAAACCGTGGCGCGTTATGGTGACACACCCTTTGGCCGTGGGGCGCTGCTCGCGCGGCGTTTGGTGGAAACCGGCGTGCGCTTCGTGCAGGTGAATCGCGGCGGGTTTGATACTCACAACAACAACTTCCCCGCCATGCAAAATCACGGCGACGTAATGGATCCCGCGCTGGCTTCGTTAATTTCCGATCTCGCCGCCAGTGGTAAACTCGCCAAGACGCTGGTGCTCGTGCTCAGCGAATTCGGCCGCACCCCGCGCATTAACACCAACGCCGGGCGCGATCATCACGCGCGCTGCTTCAGTTGTTTCATGGCCGGCGGCGGCATCAAGGGAGGCCAAGTCATTGGCAAGTCCGACGAGGACGCCATGCTCCCCGCCGAGCGCCCCGTGAATCCGCACGACCTCCACGCCAGCATTTGCCACGCGCTGGGAATCGATGCCGCCAAGGAAGTGAAAACTCCTCTGGGCCGCCCCATGCGCCTCATCAACGAAGGCGCCAAGCCGGTGATGGAGTTGTTTGGGTAAACTGAAACTATTTTTCACGCCCCTCGGGAAGCCGGGGGTTTTTTGTGGGCCGATTCGCGTTGCCATTTCCGGGGGCGAACGTACGATGGCGCTGTTGCCCCGTGCCGCTGAGTGGCGGAAAATTAGGGTGACGTTTGTTGTGGAACCTTGCGTCTGACTTTTACCATGCTGATTCGCCTTTTTTGCCTCGCATTTCTCTGTTGCTCATTTGCCCTGCACGCCGCGCCGCCGGTGCGCGGATCCATCATTGAAGACCGCGCCGCGCGCAAGCTCACCGAGGCCGGTGAACTGCGCTATGACGCCGGTGAGCAGGAAAAAGCCATCGAGATTTGGCGGTCAGTCATCGAGCGGTATCCGCGCAGCAAAGCGCGGTTTCAGGCGCACCTCAAGCTGGGCGAACATCATCTAACCAAGGGCAACGCCTACGAAAAGGCGCGCGCGCATTTCGAGGCCGTGGCCAGCGAGGATAACAACGACGGGCAACAACGCGCCGAGGCCACATTGAAAATGGGCGTGTGCTTTTTTGAAGGACGCCACTACGGTCAATGTTTCAAAGTGATGCGGAAAGTCATCGAGGAATTTCCCGTGGCGGAACAAGTGAACGAGGCCTACTATTACATTGGCCTTGGCCATTTCAAACAGGGGCATTACGGCCGCGCGATTGCCGCGCTGGAAAAGGTGGGCACCGCCGTGGGCGACAAAGATCAAAACGCCGAGAAGCTCGAGGCCGGCAAGCGGTTCTTCGTGAAAATTGAAGACGCCGACCTCGCCATCCTCAAGAAGGGCGAGGCCGTGACCGTGAAAGTGCGCACCAGCGAAGGCGATGAGGAACTGGTGAAGTGCGTGCCCATCGGCCGCAATGTGCGCGTGGTGCTCGGCTCCATCCCCACTCGCCTCGGCAAGCCACGCCCGGGCAATGGCATTCTTGAGGTCACCGGCACGGCCAAGGTGCAGGTGGATTACACCGATGCCCACACCGCCGCGCGCGCATTTAATGTGGGTCGGAAAAAACAAGTCACCGTGGTGGGCAACGCGCTGGTGCAGGTGATGGACGGCGCCTTTGCCGAGACATTGCGCGGCGTGGTGCTCGGCAAAGAGGCCAACTTGCAGGTGAGCGACGCCGACCGCGACGTGAGCGATGCCGCCGACACCCTCAAGGTGAAGGTTGAAGTGTTGCGCTCAAAGACGCCCCTCGAGATTGAAGAGGAAAAAGCCAAGCTCATCGCCGAGGGCGCGCTAGATCCCGCCACACCCGGGGAAAAACCGCTGCCCATTTTGCCCGGCTCCGAGCCCCTCGAGGCGCAATTGGAGGTGGATCCCTTTAAGGTAATTGACACCGTGGAACTCACCCTCACCGAAGCCCTGCGCAAGGTCGAAGAGAAGCTCATCGAGAAACCGGCCAACCCTCCCGCCGGGGAAAATCCGCCCGCCGCCGCACCCAAACCCACGGGCGAAGATTTGGTCAAGGAAATCGAACAGCAACAAAATGACGGAAGCATTCACACCGGCCTCTTTCGGGGTGCCGTGCCGGTGGAATCCGCCGAGGTGGTGGTAGTGGGCGACCCCAGGCTGCAAGCCCAGCCCGGCGACCTCATTCGCCTTAGCTACACCGACACGCTCAACATTGGTGCCGGCCCACGCGACCTCGCCACGGCGGCCAAGTGCGTGGAGGGCAATCTCGGCGGCGTGCGCGTCACCCGCACGGAAATTAGTGATCCCGAGCTGGAACTCAAAACCAAGCTCAAGACCGCCAGCGCGCTCACGCAGATTGGCACGCAATACCGTGACTTCGGGCTGGACGAAAAAGCAAAGTTAAAATACGAGGAAGCCTTGGGTGTGTGCGAGGAGGTCGTCACCCGCGCGCGCAAAATTGGCGGCAGTTTGCTGGAGGAAACGTATATGCAACTCTGGCGGATTTATTTTTCCATGGACCGCCTCAACCTCGCCGCGGCCATGAGCCTGCGGTTGCAGCGCGAGTTTCCCGAGAGCATTTATCTCGATGAAGCCATCCTGCAACAGGCGCGGGTGGCGCAGAAATCCGGCGACTTTGCCCGCGCTATTGCGCTCTACTCCAACCTCACGCGCCTCACCAAAAGCCCGCTGCGCGGTGAGGGCCAGTACGGCATCGGCGAATGCTACGAGGCGATGGCCAAGGCCGCCCGTGGCAATGCGGAACAAATGTACGAGCGCGCGTTCCAGGCGTACAAGACCGTGTTTGATAAATTTCCCGAAAGCGGCCGCGTGGGGGATGCGGTGGCCAAGATGGCCAGTTTTTATTATCAGAAAAAAGATTACGCGCGCGCAGTGGATGTGTTTGAAAAAGTGCTCTCTGATCATCCGGACGCCAATTTTCTCGATGTAATTTTATTCAACTACGGCCGCTGTCTGTTTCGCATGAACCGCAAGGCGGAGGCGAGCAAGCGGTTTAACCAACTCATTGATGAATTCCCCGGGAGCTCGTTGGCGCCCGAGGCCAAGCGCATTTCGCAAGCCCTCACCAAGGCCGGAAACTAATCTCAACAAATCTCCAGCACACCTTAAATGAAAATTCGCACCCTCGCTTTTGTGTTCGCCCTGCCCCTGCTGTTGCCTGCCGCCGAGCCGCCCAAGCTCAGTGCCGTGGATCAGCAAGCCATCGCGCTAGAGTCGCAGCTTAACAAGTCGCTCGACTCCTCGGCCGCCGCCGCCAAGGTGATGCTGGAATTGGTGGGGCTCTATTATAAAGAGGGCCGGGTATTTGGCCTCGTGCGGGTGGGCGAACGGTTTGCTAAGGCGCAGAGCCGTCATCCGGAACACCGTGCGGTGATGCTCAAGTTGCTGGACGGGCTGGAGGTGATGTCGCGCCGTAAGGATTTCATCACCATCGGCCGGCAGTATCTTTCGCGCTATCCCGATTCCGCCGAGGCGCTGGATGTGGCCTTGCGGTTGAGCGATGCGCTGGAACGTAATCGCAAGCGGGCCGAGGCGGCCGATGCGTTGCGGTTATTGTGGGAACACAAACCGGTGGCCGCCCGCCGGAAAGCGGCCGAGCGCGCGTCGGAGTTGTACGGGCAGGAGGGCAATCATCGGTTGCGCATTCGATCCGCGCAACTGGCCGAGAGCCTCATGGAAAAACTGCCGGCCAGTCCATACACCGTGCGCTGTGGTTTCCGCGCGGTGCATGAGTACCGCCACCTCAGCCGTTGGGCGGAGGCAACTCAGGTGGCAATGAAAATGTTCAAAAAACGCCTGCCGCTCAGCCGAGTGATGCAGCATGAACTGCACCGTCTCACGGCCGCCAGCTATGCTTCGCAAAGCCAATGGGCCAATGCCGATGCGAGCCTCCGCAAGGCGCGCGCCCTGCGCGACAGCCCGCGCATGGCGGCCGATCAAATTACGTACATGTACAACGCTGGACTGAAGGCGCAGCAAATTGAAACGGAGCTGCGCGGTTTTGCCGGGAAATTTCCCAAGGAACGCGTGCGATGGGAGGCAACGTATTATCTCGGGCACGCCTACGCACGCGAGAGTAATCCACAACAAGCCGCCCGCGCGGTAGGCACCGCGTTGCCGCATGCAGCCAGTTCGCACAATATTGCCACATATTATGTGCAGTGGATGGTCGATACTGCCAATAAAGCGCGAGGTGCCGCATCCAACGTGCAATTGACCGCCGAGAAAAATCTCGTTGCCGCCAAGGCCGACGAGACCGCCAAACGCGCTGCTCTCGCCAAGGCCACGGATCCCAAGGCCAAACAGGCGGCGCAAACTGCGTTGACTCTCGCCACCGCGTTGGCGCGAAAACGCGCGCAGGAATTACAGCAGTCCCAAGCCGGAGTGCGCGCTAGCGAGCAGGCGTTTCAAAAACAAGTGACCGCAGCGGATAGGGCACTCACCGCCGCGCTGAAACCCACTCAACTGGCCAGTCGCGAGCACGATGGGTTGGCCTTGCGTTATGCCCTTTCGCGTACCTTGTACCACGAGCGTGCCAAGGACGACGCCAAGGCACTGGCCCACGCGCGGGAGGCGGTGAAGGAGGTGCACATGCACAACAACAGTTTACAGACGCTGGTTTACGATTTGCTTTCGCGGCAAACCGACGGCGGTCAATTCCGCAATGACGTGGCGCAGTTGCTCACGCAACGGCGCAATCATCTCTCGGTGAGTTACTATCGTGATTACTTGGGCAATTGGGTGAGTGCGGTGAAGAGCAACAAGGAACACCGGGCGAAGGCGCGGTTCGTGGCCGATGCGTTGGCCAAACAAAATCGCGAGCCGCTGGTGCAGGCGGTGCTACGTTATCCGCGTCCGCAGGACAACGTAAAGGCGGCCATCCCGCTGCGTGCGCAGGCGTTGAACCAGTTCAGCAATCTCAGCCGGCCCAACCAGTTTTATCTCGTGAACACCCAGCGTTATGCGTTGGTGCATTACGCCCGCAAACGCGATCCCGCATTGGCCAAGCAAATTTCACTGGCTCTGTTGCAAAAATATCCGAAGGACCACGACGCGGCCGCCGGCTTGTTATGGCTGTACCTCAACAGCACAGACAAAACGGACGCCAAAAAATACACGCAGCAATTCCTGCGGCTGTCGCCGATGACGGAACGCGTGAACACGGAATTCCTGAGGAATCTCATGAAGGCCGCCGAGCTAAACGAGGACGCCGCATTGGCTAATCAGGTTTACCAGTGGGCCATTCGTGGGAGGGTGCAGCCCACGTACAGCGATTATTTTGGGGATGTACTCTGGAAACTAGGTCAAAAAAATCAGGCGCTTGACTGGTGGAAGCGCGTGGTGGAAGCGCCTAGCGAGAGCCGTCCCGAAGAACGAAACTGCGCCGAGCGATTCCTCACCAACGGCGGCAAAGCTTCGGCGGCTTTGCGGGAGCAGATTGAGTTTCGCTGGCCGGAATTGGCCATCCGCGTGGCGGCGCATCGGGCTACGGATGAGCTTCGCAAACAGGGTAACGCGGATGCCTTTGCCCGCACGGTGGCGCAACTGGAAAAGCAGTCGGTCGATCTGCCGTTTATCAATGAGGATTGGCTTGGCTTCGTGGACACGTGGCGGGCGTATGCCATCAACAACGCCAGCTACATTGGCACCGACAATTCGGCTTACAAAGATTTTAAGCCGTTAGACGATGCGGCGAAGCTGAAGGTGTATGTCGCCGTGCGCGATTTGCGCGCGCGCGATTATTCGGCGTGGGCCACGTGCGACCATTTGTTGGCCGGAGGGGCGGATCAAGAGCCGCCGGTGGCACGGCTGCTGCGGCTGTTGCGCGTGACGCGCGACACCCACAACGATCACAACCGTTGGAACACCCTTCGCAGTTACGCGCAAAAGGCGTTTGAACAGGAGCGCTACGTGGAAAGCGCCACGCTGTTGACCGGCGCGCTGGCGCACCTGACCAACGTGCCCAAGACCGCCAAGGACGAGGGCCGCGGCGCGGTGCTGCGCGCGCATTCGCGGATGGGCGCGGTGGGGCTCACCATCGACGAGAACAGCCCGATGGCGCCGCTGTTGACGGCCGCGCTGTACTTGCGGTTGGGTGATCGCGAAAAGGCGCTGGAATTATACCAGGAAAACGCAGCGTTGTTTGCCGCGCATCGAAATGATTTGCCGCCGGATTTGATGGAGTTTGTGTGCAATCACCTGATGACTGGCGGCGATGAAGCTCGGTTGGCGGTGGTGGAGGATTTTTTGCGTGGTTGGCTTATCAAGTTTACGGATCCGGATAAGCCGGAAAGCAAACAGCAAAGCGAAGACGCCAAGGCGCGGCTACAGTTGTTGCTGGCCAAAAGTTACTACAAGGGCCAGCGCTACGATGTGGCGCGCGCGGAGTATTCCACCGTGACCAATCGCTACGCCGGCACGCCGCACGCCATCGAGGCCAAGTTCGGCATTGGCGAATCGTTCATGGCGCAAAAGATTTATGATAAGGCGGCGCAGACGTTTCAGGCGCTGGAGGATAATCCGAACCAAACCGTGTCCATCCGTGCGGAATTCCTCACGGGGTTGCTGGCGTTTCGGCAGGAACAGCACGATGCGGCGCGCGAGAAGTTTCAGCACATCCTCGAACGGGTGCCGGATGTGGAGCTGGCCAATCGCACACTGTTTAGTTTGTCGGAAATATATGGGCTCGAGCAGCGTTATTTGCAGCAGCTCAATTTGCTCCGTACGGTCGGTCGGTTGGGGCATCGAAGCAAACGGCTGCACGTGCCCGGCACGGCGTTGTCCATTGTGGTGCACGATCGTGATCTGGGCGTGAGTCGCGGGAAAAACCGCATCCCGGTGGTGGTGACCACGCATCCCGGTGGAGATAAGGAATTGGTGTATCTGCGCAGCACCGCCGGCGCGGGCAAAGGGCTGTTTCGCGGCGAAGTGGATACTGCCCTCGGAACCGTGGCACAGGGGGATGGCGTGCTGCAGCTGACCGGGAATGATGTGATAGCGAGTGATTATCCACCGGAATTTAAGGCGCAGTTTCGCACGGTGCCCTTGAGCGATGTGGAAATTCGTGTGGCGGCCGATGGCGAGTTTGCCGTGTCGAGCAGCGAGATTGTCGATGCGAAGGAGGAAACGCTCACACAACAACTGGAGCGCGAACAAATGGAAGCCAACGCCGACCGCCGCGTTTCGCAGGGGCGACCCACCCAAGAGGTGAAACCCGGCAACCGCATTTTCTTGCGCATCAAAGATCGCGATCGCGATCTCGGTGATTCGCTCGACAAGCTTACGGTGACGTTGCGCGCGGACAGCGGCGATCAGGTACAGGTGGAGTTAGTGGAGACCGGTCCACACACAGGCGAGTTTCGCGCGGCCATCCCCACCGCCGAACTGCCCGCGGGCGCGGCGGCGACGGATAGTGCAATCGGCCACAATCCCCTGATGGCCATCGACCACAGCCGCGAAACGTTTTG